>Ga0256406_1005518_pt1 | contig 13440 bp, 9 predicted proteins | sample RumenRJG_03DNA_FD_185986 | JGI IMG/M metagenome (GOLD analysis project Ga0256406, IMG submission 185986) | Bovine rumen microbial communities from Lethbridge, Alberta, Canada - RJG_03 | ecosystem: Host-associated > Mammals > Digestive system > Stomach > Rumen | place: Canada: Alberta | collected...
GGCAATTAAACCATCCCCTGCTCAAGCTGGCGGTATACTCATCTATGGTCTTCGTTATCTGCACTTTGATGAGCATGGTAACCTATCCCATGGAGCGAAAGGCTTATGCGTGGCTGCATCATCGCATGGGAGGATGATGCTGAAACTATGTCTAAAAAAGAAATCTTCAGGAATATGAGCAACTTAATAAGCTGTACGTAAAGGCATAAGTTGGCGAGACTGCCACTCAGCCAAGGCATAATGAAAGGGCACTAACCACAATATATGAGGTTGGTGCCCTTGCTTTTTGGTTGCGAAAGGATGACTTTCGCGGTATAAAATAAATTATTTTATAATGTAATATAAATTATATTATATAGCAAAATAATTTATTTTACTTTTCAATTCAATTTGTTTTATGAGCCGGAAACAATGCTTTCGCGATGAAAGTATCAGCGTTTCGGGCGCTCATAGCGTGCCTCTGTCAGCTCAGACTGAGCATCCGCTCTATGGGCTTCACGGCATCACGTGCTATGGCAGGGTCTATCTCAATGCTTGGCCAGCCATATTTCAGGGTGTTGTATATCTTCTGCAGAGTGTTCTTCTTCATATATTCACACTCGTTGCAGCTGCATCCCAGCGACCCTTCGCTCACCTCCGGTGGCACGGGAATGAAAGTTTTGTCGGGGCAGGTGCGCTGCATCTCGTGCAAGATGCCAGCCTCTGTGGCCACGATATACTCTTTTTCGGGGTGTGTCTGCGCATATTTCAGCATGGTGGCCGTAGAGCCTTTCACGTCGGCAAGGGCCAGTACGGGTGCCTTACACTCCAAGTGAGCCATCACAACGGCCTCTGGATGCTCTTTCTTGAGCCTTACTATCTCGTCAACGGAGAACTTTTCGTGCACGTGGCAGCCACCGTTCCAGAGCAGCATGTGGCGCCCTGTGACGCTGTTGATGTAGTTTCCAAGGTTATAGTCGGGCCCGAAGATGAGCTTGGCATCCTTTGGGAAGCTGTCGATAACCTTCTTGGCGTTGCCGGAAGTAACCACACAGTCGGTCAAAGCCTTTACGGCCGCGGTGGTGTTGACGTAGGATATGACCTGATAGCCGGGATGCTCGGCCTTATACTTGCGCAGGTCGTCGGCCTTACAAGAGTCGGCCAGCGAGCAGCCCGCGGTGAGGTCGGGGCACAGCACCGTTTTTTCGGGCGAGAGCAACTTGCATGTTTCGGCCATGAAGTGCACGCCGCACATCACCATTACCTTGGCTTTTGTCTCGGCGGCCTTGCGTGCCAGAGCGAGCGAGTCGCCCACAAAGTCGGCTATATCCTGTATTTCGCCCACCGTGTAATAATGCGCCAGTATAATAGCCTGCTGCTCGTCACACATTCTTCTTATCTCTTTCTTCAGGTCGATAGACTTGTCTACGGGCTCGTCTACGTAGCCTTTCTCCTTCCATTCTTGTTTTACCATCTCTCGAAGTTATTAACGTTTATATTATATTACTCTTTACTTTCTTTTTAAGAATAAATAAAATGATGTGTTATGATGTGGTGTGGAAAAGTGCAAAACTATCTGCTCTTTTTCTTGCTTATTTGCTTTTCAACGTCCAACTGCCACTTATACACATGCTTTGTTTATTCTTTTGTGCTGATAATCAATAGCTATTGATACTTATCCACACTTTGTTGTTTTGGCGGCAAAGTTAATAAGTTTATATCTTTTATAGCAAGAAAAAGGCGGAAAACTTATGTTTTAAGGAGTATATAACTTGGTGGATATCCACAGAAAGGGGCTTTTGGCTTTTCGGGTGTGCGTAATCAACGAGTTGTTATCCACTTATCCACACTCTTATGTGGATAACTTTTTATATGTTTAAAGCTATAGTTTTTTCACTTTTTTGTCGCAGTTGGCCCGCCGGAGGGATTATGAGAGCGTGGCCGGGGCACGTTTCGGGGCGCATAAAAAATAGGATATATCCCGCAGCCAGGTGCTTGAGAGATATATCCTATCCTTATATAAGGTTGCAGAGAGGGTGTTGTTCTGCTTGCGTGGCCTGTGTGTCACTGCTTCTTCACGGCACGTTGATAGAGCTGGAAGAGGGCGGGCAGGAAGATGCAGCATGAGAATGCCAGGCCCATATACATGGTTTTGGCATCGCCATGAAAGAGGTCGATGAGCTTGCCATCGTTCATCTGCGGCATGACATGATACATGATGTAAGCCACAGTGTTGTTTATCCAGTGGAAAGCCACGCCCGGCAGGATGCTGCCCGTGCGGTAATAGAGCCAGCCCAGCACCAGTCCTATGACGAAAGCGTGCAGACCCTGTGCCCAGTTAAGGTGTATTGCGCCGAAGATAAGGGCCGAGACGAGGATGGCCCACCAATGCTTTCGGCTGCCAAACATACTGAGCAGGCGGGAAAGTATGGCGCCTCTGAACACCTGTTCTTCAGCTATAGGCACGAACAAGCCTACGGCAACGTAGCCCCAGGGCTCTCTCATGATGGCGTCGAAGATGCGCATCTGGCTGTTGGGCATGTGGAGCTGCAGTTGCTCTAAGAGCCATTCAGAGGGCAGGATGAGTCCTAGCGACAGGCAAACTGTCCAGAAGAGTACCGCCCAGGGGCGAGTGTTGAGATAGCCGCGTGACAACTTTGCCCAGCCCAATACATGAAAGAAGGCTATGGTTATGAGGCTGCTGAAGACGCTCGACACGGCCATGAGCTGGCCAAGCTGGCCTGCTTTTAATGCTTTTTGAATGGTTTCTAGGGTTGAACCCTTGACAAGGGCATAGCCTTCCATAGCTATCCATTGCACGATAGTAGAAATAAGCACGAAGAGTGCAATGAAAAGTATGACGTAAGCTATGTTCTCTACCTTTTTCTTATCCATTATATAATGTTTTAAAATTGATGTTTCTGTTGCTCGAAAAAGTCTCTGATGTGTTGCCGGTCATCGGTTATCTGTTGGCTTAACTGCTCAGGCGAGCTGAATTTATGCTCGTCGCGCATGTGGCGTATTATTCTTACGGTGACCTGTCGGCCGTATATATCTTCGTTGAAGTTGAATATATTAACCTCTACAGAGAGGGTCTGACCCTTGAAGGTGGGTCTGAAGCCAATGTTCATCATGCCCTCATGCCATGTGTCTTCATTCCCTATACTGGCCAAGACGGCATACACGCCGTTGGCGGGTAGCATGGTTGAGATGAACTGAGGGTCGAGGTTGGCAGTTGGAAAGCCTATCTTGCGACCTTCGTGAAAGCCGTTTACCACCGTAGATGTTATCTGATAAGGGCGTCCCAGACACTCGTTGGCCATGCTGATGTTGCCTTGTTCGATGTATTTGCGTATGGCTGATGAGCTGATATGCAAGCCTTGAGGCTCGAAAACCGTGTTATGAGCAACCCGTATACCCATCTGCCTGCCGTATCTAACGTAGTCTTCAAAGCCCTCGGCACGGTTATGGCCGAACCGATTGTCGTAGCCTATCAACAGTTGGCGCACATTGAGCCTGTCTTTCAGTATGCTTTGCATGAACATCTGTGCCGAGAGGGCGGCCATGTCGGTGCTGAAGGGCAGGATGACACAACAGTCTATGCCTGTCAGTTCAAGCAGCCGGATCTTCTCTGACAGCGTTGTGAGCAGCTGGGGCTGATAGTCTTCATGCAGCACTTGGCGCGGATGGCGGTCGAAGGTGATGACCATAGACTCCATACCGGCCTCTTTGGCTGCCTGGCACACCTGCTTCAAGATGAACTGATGGCCTCGGTGTACGCCGTCGAAGAAGCCTATGGTGGCCACTTGAGGCGTAGTGAGGTGTACGTCTGAGTTAAAATATATCGTTTTCATTGAATGTTTGCCTGGTTTGAAAGCCCATTCGGCGGGCCGTAAGCAAATTGGCGGCGGTATCGTCTATGAAGAGCGTGTCAGCGGGAGTGATGCCCGTCTGCTCGATTACCGCCCTGAATATCTCTTCGGAAGGCTTGATGAGATGCATCTCAAACGAAAGAAAGACCTTTTCAAAGCACGAGTAGGCATCCGCGCCCTGAGCCTTGAAGAAGTTGTTCTGGCAGTGCTGCCAATGCATGTCGTTGGTGTTGCTGAGCAAGAATAGGCGATGATGTTGGCCCAGCTCTTTCAGCTTGGCCAGCTTCCATGCGGCAATGGGCGTGAGAAGTTGGTTCCATGCCCACACTATCTTATTGTCGGGAATATTCTTGCTTGTTATCCTGCGCACCTCGTCGCAAAACTGTTGTGCGTTGATTTTGCCTGTTTCAGAGTCAAGGAAGAGGTCTTCCACACGATGTTCGGCAACGAAATGAGCCACGCTCCCTGCACCTATCTGCTCAAAAGAATGGATACATCTGTCGGGATTCAGCCCACATAAAATGCCACCCAAGTCGAATATTATATTCTTGATGGTCATGTATATACAGTCGTTTTGGCTGCAAAGTTAAGTAAAAAACACCACACCGTGGCGACTAAATGAGTTATATTTAGTTTCTTTTTGCTAAAAACATTTGGTTATTTCAAAAAAACACCTTATCTTTGCACTCGCTTTCGTGTGATAACTATGCGAATGTCTGGACTTGTAGCTCAGTTGGTTAGAGCAACAGACTCATAATCTGGAGGTCATAGGTTCAAGCCCTATCTGGTCCACACTGAAAATCAAGGAGTTACAACAACGTAACTCCTTTTTCTTTACCTTATAGGGAAATTCAATGGAAATTCAAAATCGATAATTTCAATCACTAAATTGCTTTGAATGTCATGTGATAACATGCAAGCAATAATGCCGATTGCAAGTGCAGCCATTGCTGTTGGAGCTTGAAGGATGAGTTCCCCATGAGGTCTTTCCGTCTTTATTTTTTAGGATGGAAAAAAACCGTGCAGTCTATAAGGTTCTTGCCATAGCGCCTAAAGTAAATGCAATGTTGTTGCGTTTCCTTTGCCTCTTAGGGAAATTCAAGCTTGAGGATATTGACCTCAAAACAGCATAGGATAAAGTACAAGCTATTGCATCAACATAATTTCACTACCATGCTCTCCATTCTCATTACAAAGCGTCCACAAGTTAGGACCATCAATAGCTGGATTACTACTAAGGAAAAGGTAAAAGAACCTTTTTCTTATGTCCTGCGCTTCTACATATAAATAAAGTAGGTAAAATTGCCGTTCTTCTGAAATAAATTATTATCTTTGCCTTGATTATGGCTAATTGCTATTGTCGCAGAGAAACCTATATCTAAAGAATTATGGCAAGAATATATGACAACATCGAGACCAAGTTTGAAGATGGTCTGAATGGAATATTGACTAACACAGGTGTAACCCGTGCTGATTTCTGTGTTGGTTATTTCAATCTGCGTGGATGGGGACGTATAGCGAATGCCATTGACAACCTTCCTGGTGACTATGTCTTTGAAGATGACAACCGAGTTTATCGCTATTGTCGGCTGTTAATAGGGATGAATCGTCCTATTGCAGACGTCATTCGAGATTTATATTCACATAAACAATATCGTCCGGATGCTAACGAAGTACTAAAAGCCAAACAACGAATAGCGCGAGATTTTAAAAAGCAATTACTTCTTGGCTTGCCAACCAAACAAGACGAGTTCAACCTTCGGCATTTGGTCGCGCAGATGCAACAAAAGAAGGTCTGCGTGAAGCTCTATCTCCGTGAAGCCCTTCATGCCAAGCTCTACCTTGTCCATCGTCCGGAGGATCACTCACATCCTATCGACGCTTTAATGGGCAGCAGCAATCTGACGTTCCCTGGTCTGACCAAACAGGGAGAGCTGGATGCGGCATTTGACGACACAGACAATGCACAGAAACTGAGCAGCTGGTTTGAGGACCGATGGAACGACAAGTTCTGTATCGACATCACTGAAGAACTCATTGATGCCATATTAAATAGCTGGGCCTCTAATAAAACCATACCTCCATACTACATCTATTTGAAAACCGCCTATGAACTCAGCCAGGAAGCTCGCGACGGTGTAAAGGAAATCATTATTGACCCTGATTTCAAGAAGTTGCTATTTCCCTTTCAGGAGAATGCAGTAAAAATAGCAATCAAGCACCTGCTCAACGAGAAACTTAAAGGTGCTATGATTGGCGATGTCGTTGGACTAGGAAAGACCATCACGGCCTGTGCTATCGCAAAATATTTCGAGGAGAATATCGGAGCAGCCACCACATTGATTATTTGCCCCGCCAATTTGCAGAGCATGTGGCAGGGATATATCGACAAATACAACCTGAAGGCTAAGGTGATGTCCAACGCTGAGCACATCGATGCTGGTCAAATGCGTTATTACCGTCTCGTTATCATTGATGAGAGTCACAATCTTCGCAATCCGCAAGGCAAACGTTATCAGAACATCAAGCAGTTCATCGACAGCCAAGAGAACAGCGTTCTGCTCCTTACGGCAACTCCTTATAATAAGAGTCTGTTGGATCTGAGTGCACAGATACGTCTTTTCCTCAATGAGGACCAAGATTTAGGCATTAAGCCAGAGGCTTACATCCGTGAACTTGGCGGTGATAATGAATTCAAAAGACAACATAGCGACGTGTTCATGCAGAGCATCAAGGCTTTTGAATACAGCAATGAAGTGGAAGACTGGAATGAACTCATGAAGCTCTTCCTTGTCCGCCGTACACGCACATTCGTCAAAGACAATTATGCCAAGACCGATGACTCCAACGGCCGCAAATACCTCGAGTTTGCTGACGGCACACGTTCTTACTTCCCCGACAGAGTGCCTAAGGCCATTAAGTTTGAAACCAAGCCTGACGATCAGTTCACCCGTCTCTATTCTGACAAAATGATTTACCTAATGGAAGATCTTGACCTGCCCCGGTATGGCCTAAGTAAATACGTGAATGAGACAAAGGCCGCAGAAGCAGATAAATTAGACTCGCATATATTGGATAATCTCTCTCGTGCCGGCAAGCGAATGATGGGCTTCTGCCGGAGCACATTCTTCAAGCGCATCGACAGCAGCGGATTTTCCTTCTTACTCACCCTCTATCGACATATCCTTCGCAATTGTGTTTACATCTATGCTATCAATAATAAATTGCAATTACCTATTGGAGACGAGAACCAACTGCCAGAGAATTTTCTTGATGATGAGGATATGAATGACTTGTCAGTAGGAAATGGTGAGGAAAACAACCCAGGGCTTTTAAACATTCCAACAGATCTGGACGTTTATATGGCTAAAGCGGAGAAATATTATCAGCTCATCATCAGCAAGAACAATGTGTCATGGCTCGACTCTAAATATTTCAAGCGCACGCTCAAGCAACGTCTTAAATCGGATTGCGAGACGCTTATCAAAATGATTAATCTCTGCGGTCAATGGGATGCCAAGAACGACCAAAAACTCAACATGTTACAAGATCTGCTTTGCAAGACTTGTAAGGATGAGAAAGTACTGGTCTTCACGCAGTATTCCGACACGGCTGAGTATATTTGCAGTCAGCTAAAGAAGCGCGGTATTGCCCACGTGGACATTGCGACAGGAGCAACTAAAGATCCTACTGATGTGGTCAAGCGTTTCTCTCCTGTGAGCAACGACGCTCCTGACATGCCCAAAGACGAGCAGACACGTGTATTGATTGCCACAGATGTACTCAGCGAGGGTCAGAACCTGCAGGATGCGCATGTCATTGTCAACTTCGATATGCCGTGGGCCATTATCCGACTCATTCAGCGTGTGGGTCGTGTGGACCGTATCGGCCAAAAAGCCGAGAAGATACTCTGCTATTCTTTCTTCCCCAATGATGGCATTGAGCAAATCATCCGCTTACGAAGTCGCCTTAACGATCGTATCAACGAGGCTGCTCAGGTGGTAGGTAATGATGAGGTGTTCTTTGAGGGAAATCAGACCGACTTGCGCGACTTATACAATGAAAATGCGTCGCTGGATGATGAGGATTCTAATGATGTCGACTTGGCCTCCCAAGCTTATGAAATATGGAACCAAGCCGTCAAGGCAAATCCTTCACTAAAGAAGATAGTTCCCAAGATCAATGACTTGTCCTATTCCACAAAGGCTGCAGATGGTACTACTCCGGATGGTGTCATCACTTACGTCAAAACTAAGAGCGGCTTTGATCAGCTGGCCTGGTACAATTCGCAGGGTGAACTCATCAGCCAGTCACAGCAGCGAATACTTAAGGCAATGGAGTGTTCTATAGACGAGCCTGCCTTGGAGCCTCTCGACAACCATCATGAGTTGGTGCAGAAGGCAGTAGATAACATTCAAGAGAGCAACACTTCGATGAGCGGTATGTTGGGCAACCGTTTCAGCACGCGTTACCGCATCGTTACCCTCCTCGAAGACTATGAGAAGCAAGGAGCCAACCTGTTTTTCTCCAACGAGGATAAGACTATACTTAAAGAGGTAATTGACGACATCTACAACTATCCTTTCCACGAGACCGTAAAGACAATGTTAGGACGCATGCTTCGTGTGAAGGACTACAGTGCCGACGACATCGTGCAGTACGTCATCGACCTTTATAAGAAAAACGAACTTGTACATAAGAACGAAGAAGAGGAGATGCGTGAGCACCATGTCATCTGCTCGATGGGGCTGCGCCGCAACGTAAAATAAATAATACACTATGAGAAAAGCTGAATTCACATCATATCTGGAAGCAGACAATTTTTATGAATTGTTTCTTGAATTAGGTTGGAACAACCCACAGGGCGACCGGCAACTTGCCATGCTCACCATCGACGACGTTAATTACGACTTTTCTGTTGTGGTTGAACGTAACGGCTTCAAGGTTCTCTCCTGCCCGGTAGAGGAAATACCGAAAGCATCTACATGTAAGAAGATCGATACCAAGTTGCGCAGATATGCCAACGACTATATCTGCATCTTCTTTATTCCTCAGACTATGCACCAGCTTTGGGTCGTACCGGTAAATAAAGTGGAGAAGCGCGACCTTGTTGTCGTTGAGTACGACAGCCCGGAAAAAGCAGAGTTCCTCTTTGAGAAGATTGACGGCTTCTCTTTCGACCTGGACGAGGTGACGACCATCGTTGATGTGAAGGAACGGGTGCAGGGCGCTTTTGCGGTCAACTCCGAGAAAGTCACAAAGAAGTTCTACGACGAGTTCAAGAAGCAACACACGGCATTTACCAAGTTCATCTCCGGCATCAATGACGAAATTGCCGATAAGGACAATAAGGACAAGCAGTGGTACACCAGCGTGATGCTCAACCGTCTGATGTTCTGCTATTTCATTCAGAAGAAAGGATTCCTCAACAACGATGTGGATTATCTCAAGAACAAGCTTCATGATGTGCAAGAGGCAGAAGGCCGAGACTCCTTCTACGACTTCTATCGCAGCTTCCTCATCGTGCTTTTCCATGATGGTCTCAACGCACCCAAACACGACGCAACTTTCGTGGCAAAGTTTGGTCGCATACCCTATCTCAATGGTGGCATGTTCGACTATCATGAGTTGGAACACAAGTATCCTGATATCAACATCAAGGACGAGGCCTTTGAGCGCCTCTTCAATTTCTTCGATGAGTGGCAGTGGCATCTTGACACGCGCCTCACGGCGTCGGGCAAGGACATCAACCCCGATGTGTTGGGCTACATCTTTGAGCAGTATATCAACGACCGCGCTCAGATGGGAGCCTACTACACCAAGGAGGACATCACCGAATATATCGGCCGCAACACTATCGTGCCCTTCCTCTTGGACAAGGTCAAAGAGTCTCAGCCAAAGGCATTTGCCACCAATGGCGAAGTGTGGCGTTACATGCAAGAACAGGAAGCTGGCACCTACGTATATGATGCCGTTCAGAAAGGTTACAGCGACGATTGGCACAGCCGCATTCCTGCCAAGATTGCGAAAGGGCTAGATACAACAAAGCCCAATCTACTGGAGCGCCGTAGCCATTGGAACGAGAAGACCGACGAAAAGCTTGCCTTGCCTACGGAGATTTGGCGTGAGACGTTGGAGCGCTTGCAACGCTGTGAGGATATAGAGCACAAAATCAAGAACGGAGAGATTCATGAGGTGAACGACTTCATCACCTATAATCTCAACCTGCGCAAGTTCGTTGAGGACTTCTTGCGGCAGACGTCTGACCACAAATTTGTTGGGGCATTCTACCATGCGTTGCAAAATATTACGATTCTTGACCCCACTTGTGGCTCTGGTGCCTTCCTCTTTGCCGCGCTCAACATCTTGGAGCCGCTCTATGATGTCTGCATCGACCGCATGGAGGAGTTCCACAGCCAGAACGAATATCTCTTCAAGAATGAGCTGGCCGAAATCAGCAACAAGTACCGCTCCAACCGGCAGTATTTCATCTATAAGAGCATCATCCTTCGCAACCTCTATGGTGTCGACATCATGGTGGAGGCTACGGAGATAGCAAAACTGCGTCTTTTCCTCAAACTTGTAGCTGTGGTGGATGTCGACAAACATGCGCCTAATCTTGGTCTTGACCCGCTGCCCGATGTTGACTTTAACATCCGATGTGGAAATACACTTGTGGGATATGCCTGCCAAAAGGAAATTGATAATGCTTTAGTGGATAAAGGCATGTTTGCTCAGTTGGAATTCAACGAGAAAGTCAACAACCTACTGCAAGTCGTTTCCAAGACCTATGATACTTTCAAATGGCTGCAGATCAATCAAGACGATGATCGTAGCGCTTACAAGGAAGCTAAACAGCAACTTAAGGCTAAGCTCGTTGAATTGGAAGACTTGCTCAACCATCTGATGTTTGGGGGAAAAGTAAATAACTGGCAATACCAGCAATGGCTCCATAATACCCAGCCTTACCATTGGTATGCTGAATATTATGAGATTATGAGCAAAGGTGGATTTGATGTAATTATTGGTAATCCTCCATATGTTCAATATTTTACTAAGGACCGTAAGACAGGTAAGTCAATTAGTGATATATATACATTATTAAGCACTGACTACGATACACTTTCATGTGGTGACTTATATTCTTATTGTGTTGAAAGAGCTATTAAGGACCTTCGTAATGCCAATAACAGAATAGGAATGATTGTACCTATTTCTATAGTGTCCACAGATGGCTATTCTAGTTTAAGAAAAGTATTAACCATGGGATTGAAAGGCTGTTACTTCTCTAATTTTGGAGTAAGGCCATCAAAGCTTTTTGATGGAGTAGATAAACGTCTGACTATATTCATAAATTCCTCAGAACAGGTTTATTATAACACAAAATATACCAGGTGGAATACCGAGGAAAGAGATAACATCTTTAATAAATTAAATTATGAAAGAGTAAATATGGATTTTATCCATATAAGTGGATTTCCTAAAATCTCTACTGATATAGAACTTTCTATTCTTAACAAATTAAGTAAGCTTAGATGTTTGGAACTTGAGCTATCTTCTATTAATAAGTATAACGTTTACTATACACGCAAACTTCAATATTTCATACAGTTTGTGAAAACGCCGCCATTAATTTATAATAATAAAGATAATGTTGTCTCTCCATCTGAATTAAAGGTCTTAAATTTAGAAAGTAAGGACGCACAAGCGTATACTATAGCTTTGCTAAATAGCAGCTTATTTTTTTGGTTCTTTATTGCTTTTTCTGATTGCCGAAATGTTAATGCAAGAGAAATAAGACTATTCCCGGCAGGATTAGATAAAATACAAAGTAAAGAACTTAATAAACTAGCTGATTCTTTGCTCAAAAACTTTGATGAGAATTCAGAATTTATACCAAGAAATGACAAAAGAGCAGGTCTACTTAGAATACAATCTTATAGGCCAAGAAAATCCAAACCTATCATTGACGAGATTGACAAAGTCCTCGCTAAGCATTATGGTTTCACTGATGAGGAATTAGACTTCATCATCAACTACGACATCAAGTATCGCATGGGCGATGAATTAGACAACGGCTGATGGGAGAAAAGAAAGACAACGTGCAGATGCTTGGCAACAAAGCCTTGCTCGATATGCCCAAGACCGCTTTCCTCGCTTCCAGCCACATCAAGAGCGGTGAAGTGATGGCGTGCTACGAATGGGCTATACGGATGCGCGACGAGGGTCGCTGCGTGGTCAGCGGCTTCTCGTCGCGTCTGGAGCGCGATGTCTTCGACTTCCTCAAGCAGGGACAGCAGCCCATCATCATCGTATTAGCCCGCCAACTCTATCACAAGACTCCTGAAGAGTGGCAACCACTCATCGATGCTAACCGTCTGCTAGTCATCAGTGTTTCCAACACGCCACGCCAAAGCCGGCAGACTGCCCTTATCCGCAACCGCTATGTTGCCGATATAGCTCAGCATCTAGTCTTAGTTGGTGTCACAGAAAACAGTAGTCTCTACAACTTCTATGAAAAATATAAAGACAAAATAGTAGCACTTACCTGAAAATCTTGGCTATATCCTTGATTGTAATTGTATAACAATGTGTATCTAAATAATAATCCATAAAATAAAGAGTTTGTAGCTTAGACAAGCTATATACAACAAACCAGCCAAAAAATCTTTGGCTGGTTTTAAGTATAAGAACGTAAATCCCATCATGAACATCTCTACTTCATTCTTTCTTTTCGCTGCAGGTCCTCGCGGATGCGGGCATCGACGGCCTGCTTCAGCTCTGCCTTATAGAGATCGACTTGTCGCTTGATGTGATTGATGGCAGCGGTGTCGCGGTGGGTCACGAAGACAGAGTCGAGATAGAGGAATGTTTCCGGCGTGGCATAGCCGCAACTCTGCAGATAGTCGAACTGAAGTGTCTTGTCGACTGCGTTCTGCACCTGAATGCTGGATTCATCAATGATCTCATCCTTCTTGACATTGGCAAAGACGAGGAAGACTGATACGAAAACAAGAGCCACGCTCAGCCAGGTGAAGAATTCCTTGCCCACATGGTTGTGGAACCACAGTGCCATGCGCTTCGTTTTCGGCAGACAGGAAGGATCCTTGGCATAGAATTTCACATCCCAGCCCTTTTCTTTGATTTCCCCAATGGTAAGGCATTTGTCTTCCATCTGTTTGCTGATGGCGTTCTCAACGGCGGTGCTGATTGCCGGTCTCAAATCTTCAACTAATAGCTTAATCACAACACTCCAACAAGAAGATGGATGTTATTAGCAAGTCTCTCGTCGTTTCAGTGAATATCAATAGACTGTAATAGCATTTTACTATAAACAAAAAAGTGTCTACCGAAAACAATTTCGATAGACACAAGAGCTATTAGCCAGATTATTCCACTACACTGAGCTTTCCTTGCATGTTATAGAATTTTCCGTCGGGAGCGGCAATGTTGGTCCACACCGTCCCTGTGTTGTAGTTCTGAACGTGTACTACATTAGATTTTGTAGAGTTGGGCTCAGACCAGTAAACCATGAATACGTTTGGTGATACCTCTACCACGGTAGGATTTACGTTGTCGGTTAATCCTT
>Ga0256406_1005519_pt1 | contig 13439 bp, 14 predicted proteins | sample RumenRJG_03DNA_FD_185986 | JGI IMG/M metagenome (GOLD analysis project Ga0256406, IMG submission 185986) | Bovine rumen microbial communities from Lethbridge, Alberta, Canada - RJG_03 | ecosystem: Host-associated > Mammals > Digestive system > Stomach > Rumen | place: Canada: Alberta | collected...
GGGCGGACCGGCCGGGGCTTTTATTGCGGCGGCGATCGGGGCTGAGTTTGGAAAGGCTGTCTCTAAAGAGACAAAGGTCGATATCCTCGTGACACCGGCTGTTGTCCTGCTGACCGGCGGCCTCACGGCGAAGCTGATCGGCCCGGGGGTCGCTGCGCTGATGAATGGGCTTGGCAGGCTGATCATGAACGCAACGACGCTGCGGCCTTTTGTGATGGGTGTCATTGTCGCAGTAGTCGTCGGCTGGGTTCTGACCGCACCGATTTCGAGCGCTGCGCTATGTGTCATGTTAGGATTGTCCGGACTGGCCGGCGGCGCAGCGGTAGCCGGATGTTGTGCACAGATGGTGGGTTTTGCTGTGGCCAGTTACAGAGAAAACGGCATCGGCGGGTTGGTCGCGCAGGGACTCGGGACTTCCATGCTTCAGGTATCCAATATTATCCGCCATCCCTGGATCATCTTTCCGCCGACAATCGCTGCGGCTGTTTGCGGACCGATTTCAACCTGTATTTTTCATATGAAATGCATACCGACCGGATCCGGAATGGGAACCTGCGGACTTGTCGGGCAGATCGGAACGCTGACTGCTATGGGATTCAGCAGCAGGACATGGATCGCAATACTGATTGTCCAGATCGCGCTTCCGGCGCTGATATCTTTCGCTTCCGAGCGGCTGATGCGCCGCGTGGGGCTGATTCACGACGGGGACTACGCGCTGGATTTATAAGTTGAAAAGGAACCCTTCATATGGTAATATTTATACGTATCTGTTTACATCAGGTTTGAAGGGTGAAGAAATGTTTAAAAGATATACGCGAATCGGCGCACTCATTCTCACTGCGGTGCTGCTCATGGCTTTGACCGCATGCGGCGGGATCAAGGCGCCGGATACCTATCAGTATGATGACCTCTCGAAGTACATCAAGCTTGGGAAATATAAAGGACTGGAGTACACGAAGACGGTCGCGAAGGTGACGCAGTCGGATATCCAGTCCTCTATTGATGATGCGCTGGATAATGCGAAGACGACCAAGGATGTTAAATCCGGCACGGTCGGCAAGAAGAGCAAAGTCAAGATCGACTACACCGGCCGGATCAACGGCAAGAAATTCGACAACGGCTCTGCAACCGATTATACTTTGGACATCGCAAATGACAGCATGATCGACGGGTTCAGCGAAGGAATCGTCGGACACAAGGTTGGAGATACGTTCAAAGAGCATCTGCAGTTCCCGAAGAATTACAGTGACAGCGACGTAGCCGGTAAGAAGGTGGTCTTCACGATTAAGGTGAAGGCGATCGTCAAAGATGTCGTTCCGGAATATAATGACGCTTTCGTTAAGAAGAATACCAAGTACGATACGACCGAAGAATACGAGAAGTCGATCCGGAAGAAGCTGGAAAAGAAGAACGAAGAGAAGGCGGAGGCGAATGCCCGGAAGGAAGTCTTTTCAAAGATCCTTTCCTCCAGCAAGGTGGTCAAGTATCCGGATGCGGAGCTGAAAGACGCGAAAGACAACATGAAGAGCACATACAAGAAGCTGGCAGAGAATTACAGCATGAGCTACAGTGATTTTCTGAAGCAGTATATGAACACGACCGAGGAAGATTTTAACAAGAAGGTGGATTCATATGCTAAGAATACGGTGAAGCAGCAGCTGGTGCTCCGCGCTCTGGCGGACAAGCTGGATGTGACCGTTTCGGACAGCGACTATAATGACTATATCCAGGATCTGCTGAGCGCAAACAACATGGATGAGGACAGCTTCAAGGAGCAGTCGGGAATGACGATTGAGGAGTATGCGGAGCAGAACAATCTCTATGATTCGCTGCTTTACGAAAGAGTGATGGACAAGGTCATGAAGCTCAGCAAACAGAAATAATTGTGCATTTGACAGATTGGGAGGGGATAGAATGAAATGCCCGTACTGCAATAATCCGGATACGAAGGTCGTCGATTCAAGACCGGTTGAAGACGGACTGGCGATTCGGAGACGCAGGGAATGCGAGAAGTGCCATAAGCGGTTTACGACTTTTGAGAAGATTGAGGATTCGCTGCTGGTAGTCGTGAAGAATGACGGCCGCAGGGAGAGCTTCGATCGGAACAAGCTGATTAACGGGTTATTGAAAGCCTGCGAAAAGACCAAAGTCACATACAGCGATGTGGAACGGATCGCCGACAATATTGAACGCGGCCTGAACAACACGATGGAGAAGGAGATCGAAAGCAAGATGATCGGAGCACTGATCATGGACGAGCTGAGAGATCTGGATCAGGTTGCCTATGTGCGTTTCGCCTCGGTGTATCATAAGTTTACAGATGTTAATACTTTCGTACAGGAAGTGAACAAACTTCTGGAAGATGACAAGAATCGTCCGCATCCGAAGAAGAATAAGGATGTCGCAGCTGCTGGAGAGAACACTAAAGACAATGCCGACAAAGAAAGAAAGCAGGAGAAATGATCAGAATTGCAATAGACGGGCCAGGCGGAGCCGGCAAGAGTTCCGTCGCGAAGCAGGTCGCGCGGAAGATGGATATTGAATATATTGATACCGGAGCGATGTACCGGGCGGTCGGATGGAAAGCGCTCTCCGAAGGGATTGACCCGAAAGATGAGGCAGCCGTTTCAGGGATGCTTCCCCGCACGGACATCAATTTCGAGCATAACCATATCATCCTGGATGGCGAGGATATCAGCGGGAAGATCCGGACTCCGGAGGTTTCGAAAGCGGCTTCGGCGTGTTCCGGCCTTGGCTGCGTCAGGGAAAAGCTGGTGGCAGCGCAGCGGAAAATTGCCGACGGCAAGAGTGTGATCATGGATGGTCGTGATATCGGAACCAATGTGCTCCCGAACGCGGAAGTGAAGATCTACATGGACGCGGATCCGATGGTCCGTGCGGAACGGCGCTGGAAAGAACTCAGGGAAGCCGGAAAGGAAGCAGATCTGCAGGCGATTGCCGATGATATCCGCAACAGAGACGCTCAGGATATGAACCGGAAGCTGAATCCGCTCCGGAAGGCAGAAGATGCCGTATATCTTGACACATCCGAGCTGACTTTTGATGAAACCGTCCAGTCGGTATTAGACATTATCGGAAATAGAAATGAGCAGTAAGAAATACAATTCACGCAGGAAAAACAACAGGCAGAATCATAAGCCCAACACAGTCGGCCTTGCGGCGCTACAGAAGTGCCGTTTCTTTGTGTACCTTAACTTCTTTTTTCTGCTGGTTACGATGTTTCACAAGGCGATTTCCGGGTTCTTCGGGATTTCGGATACGAAGGTGCTCTATGGAATGATCCTGATGATCGCGGCGCAGGTCATCGTCGCATCGATGCACATTGTCAAATTTGCGACCACTATTGAACAGTTCGTCGAAAAGGATCGTCAGAAGGAAGCGACGATGTATACCGCGAGGGCGAGATTCTTTATTCTGATGCAGGCGATCGTGCTGATCCTTCTGACCATCAATCACGTCCAGTTCACCAATCTGTTCCTCGATGTGATCATCTGTCTGATCGGAGTTACATTCATAATCTTCACGCTGCAGAATCTGACCATTCTTCAGCGGAATTTCATCTGATCGGAGGCGTATATCGTACGCTGGAATGACGAGTATCGGGAGCCGGCTCGCTTGAAGAGTCCGGCTCCTTTTGGTATACTTTAGAGCACGTGAAAAGCGCTGCAATTGCAGATCGACTGCGTATTCCGTGTGCACCGGGAATGGGGGATCTTATGAGAATCAAAGACATTCCGGAGAACGAAAGACCTCAGGAGAAACTGCTGTATCACGGGCCGGGCAGTCTCAGCACGGCTGAGCTCCTCGCACTGGTGATCAGAGTAGGGAACGGTGGCAAATCTGCGGTTCAGCTGGCGGAGGATGTGCTGGCTTACTCGTCAAAAGCAGGGGGTGGCCTTTTGGGCGCAGACGTCCGGGAACTGACCGAGCTGGACGGGATCGGCACGGCGAAGGCCTGTTCGATCGTCGCCGCAGTGGAGCTTTCAAAGCGCTGTTCGGAGCATTCGATCCGGAGAGTTTCCGGAAAGAATCCGGATGAAATTGCGCAGCACATGATGAAAGAGCTCCGCGGCGAGAAGCAGGAACACCTGATAGCACTGCTGATGAATGTCAAATGCGAGATTGAGTCGGAAGTGACCATCTCGATCGGCGAGAGGAGTTCCACCGCGATCGATCCGCGGGACGTGTTCCGCACAGCCGTGCGGCGCGGTGCGTGCGCGCTGATTCTGGTGCACAATCATCCGAGCGGGGATCCGGCGCCGAGCCGGGAGGATATCGAGGCAACCAGGCGGATCATGGCTGCAGGCGATACGATGAACATCCCACTTCTCGATCATCTGATTATCGGCGATAAATGTTACGTGAGCCTTCGCAGTGAAGGCATGATGGAGAAAGTGTCAGATTAAATGAGTCAGATTTATTATATTCTTTCCGGTAAAGGCGGTACCGGCAAATCATCTTTTGCGCTTAATTTAGCTGCAACATTTGCGATCAGCGGCAGGAAGACGCTGCTGGTCGACATGAACCCGGGCATGCGATCGCTGGATCTGTATCTCGGCGTGGAGGACCAGGCTGTTTACCATGTTTTCGATGTGTTGAACGGTCTCTGTCCCGCTGGGCAGGCTATCATGCATCCGGATGTGCTGAACAGTCTCAGCTTTCTGGCAGGAGGCACGTCGGAGGACGCGGGCACACTGACGGATGAATCGTGGAACAGTCTGCTGGATCAGCTCCGGCCGCAATTTGAGATCATCGTGGTTGACGGCGCGCCGGGATGGGATGAGACAACCCGGATCATTTCGAAGTCGTCGGATAAAGTGATTCTGGTTACAACGCCGGAGAATGCTGCGGTTAGGGACGCCGATGGTCTTGAAGACCGCCTGATCCGGTGCCGGGTGATGAAGCGCTGTTATGTGCTGAACCGGGTTGATCCGGATCTTATTCTAAATAAACTGGAGCCGCATATTAAAGAAGTGGACCGGCGGTTTCGCTGCGAAATGCTGGGCATGATTTCCGAAGATGTTAATTTCCGGGCAGCTTCCGACGCCGGCGTGCCGGTTGTGCTCAAGAGAGATTCTTATATTGCTGAAAATTTCAATAAAATGGCGGACCGGCTGAACCGTTAACCTGCATAATTCTACATTATTTGTATAATTTTACAATATGTTGACTATTCTGCCTGACGGGATTATAATTATTTTGTATGATTATGAAATTTAATCAGTGTACACATCTCCGTTGCTGATTGGTTCAATTAATAATACAAATAAATATTCATAGGAGGTTGGACATGGCACCAGGCATGATGACGCCGGTAATTGGCATCGTCTTCTTGATTGTCGGGTTGCTTGTTGGTTACTTTCTGCGCAAGTCCGTCGGCGAGAGCAAGATCGGCAGCGCGGAGCAGAAGGCACAGAACTTGATTTTGGACGCGGAGAATTCGGCGGAGAATATCAAGAAAGAGAAAATTCTGGAGGCTAAGGAAGAGACACACAAGCTAAGGGCAGAACTCGAAGATGAAATCCGTGACAGACGGAAGGAAGTTGAGAAATCCGAAAGACGAATCATTTCAAAAGAAGAAAATCTCGAACGGAAGATCGAGGGGATCGAAAGACGAGAGGACAATCTGACGAAGAGAGAACGCTCGATGAACGAGAAGCATCAGAGAATTGATGAATATCTCGCAAAGCAGGTCCAGGAACTCGAGAAGATCTCCGGCTATACGCAGGAAGAGGCAAAGCAGATCCTGCTGGACGAAGTCGAAAAGGATATCCGCAAGGATGCCTCTTCGATGATCACCCGGATCGAGACAGAGGCGAAGGAAGAGGCAGACAAGAAGGCAAAGGAAATCATTACGATGGCGATTCAGCGCTGCGCTGCGGATCAGGTTGCGGAGACAACCGTATCTGTCGTGCCGCTGCCGAGCGATGATATGAAGGGCCGCATCATCGGCCGTGAGGGCCGTAATATTCGCGCGATTGAGACGCTGACCGGAGTGGATCTGATCATCGATGACACACCGGAGGCGGTAATCCTTTCCGGTTTTGATCCGATTCGCCGTGAAATTGCGCGGATAGCGCTGGAGAAGTTGATTTCGGACGGACGTATTCATCCGGCCCGGATCGAGGAGATGGTTCAGAAGGCGACAAAGGAAGTCAACAACATTATCAAGGAAGAGGGCGAGCAGGCCTGCTTCGAGACCGGGGTGCACAATCTGCATCCGGAACTGGTCAAGCTGCTGGGCCGGCTCAAATACAGAACTTCATACGGACAGAACGTCCTCAATCATTCCATTGAGGTATCGCTGCTCGCCGGCATGATGGCGTCCGAGCTGGGATATGATGCAAGACTCGCGAAGCGTGCCGGACTGCTGCACGATATCGGCAAATCCATCGACCACGAAGTCGAAGGCACGCATGTCGAGATCGGTGTGAATATCTGCAAGAAGTATAAGGAATCGTGGAAGGTCATCAATGCGGTCGGTGCGCACCACGGCGATGTGGAGCCGACGACGATGGAGGCGGTGCTCGTCTCTGCTGCAGATGCCCTTTCGGCTGCCCGTCCGGGTGCACGCCGCGAGACACTGGAGTCCTACATTAAGAGACTGGAGAATCTGGAAGAGATCGCGAATACGACGAAAGGCGTCGATAAGTCCTACGCGATCCAGGCCGGCAGAGAGATCCGCGTCGTAGTAAAGCCGAATCAGGTCAAAGATGACGAGATTCCGATGCTGGCGCACGAGATCGCAAAGAAGATCGAGGATCAGCTGGAATATCCGGGACAGATCAAAGTCAACGTGATTCGGGAGACGCGGGCAACCGATTACGCGAAATAGACATGATCGCGAAATGAAGCTCTCCTGCATAAGGAGAGCTTTTTCTTTAGCGCCATCACGAAGAAGCATGCGGGATGCGGAGTGCAGTTACCCGCAGCCCGTAAGCGTCTTCGGACGGCGCGGAGATCCGGCGGACCTTCGCAGCGGATCAAAAGGATTATCAATCGTATTTAATATTTATCATAAATAAAAGGAAACAGCAGAATGATTTACCTTGACAACAGCGCAACTACCAGACAGTATGATGAAGTGACCGACCGGATGGCGGACATTCAGCGGAATAACTTCGGGAATCCGTCTTCTCTGCATTCAATGGGTTTCGAAGCGGGGAATGTGTTATTTGATGCACGGGAGACGATGCGGCGTCTCCTGCCGGAAGACGGTCGGATTGTCTTTAATTCCGGTGGCACGGAAAGCGATAATACGGCTATATTCGGTGCCTGCCGCAAAATGCACCGCCGTGCTGATAAAATCATCACCACCTCGCTGGAACATCCGGCTGTCCTGGAAGCCTGCAAGAGGCTGCAGGAGAACGGATTTGAGGTCGTCTACCTGCCGTCTGACGTCGATGGCTATGTCGAGCCGCAGGCACTCAAAGCCATGCTGGATGAGCGGACTGCTCTGGTCACGATGATGACCGTCAACAACGAAGTCGGCACGATTGAGCCGGTTCTGCCGTGCTGCCGGATCGTTCGGGAATTCAATAAAGAGCACGGAACGCAGATCCTGTTTCACACGGATGCGGTACAGGCTTTCGGGAAGATCGACTTTTCCGATGCACCATTTGACATGATTTCGCTGAGTGGTCATAAATTCCACGGCCCGAAGGGTGTCGGCGCGTTGTATATCCGGAAAGGGCTGACGATTCCTCCGTACATTGTCGGAGGCGGACAGGAGAACGGGTACCGTTCATCCACAGAAAACGTTCCGGGAATTGCCGGCATCAGCCTCGCCGCGGAGAAATCCTGCGAGAATCTGATGGAAAAGCAGCATCACATTGCCGAAGTGAACGACTATCTCCGAAAGGCGATTTTCAATGAGATTCCGGATGTGATGCTGAATGGATATGAAGAACAGGGCATGTCCCTGGAAGATTACGGCACGAGGTGCCCGTCGGTGCTGAACATTTCGTTTCTCGGAACCCGCGGAGAGGTCCTGCTGCACACGCTGGAACAGGACGGAATTTTCGTCTCTACCGGTTCCGCATGCGCGTCGCATCACACCGGTGACAGCCATGTATTGCAGGCGATGTCTCTGACCCATAAGGAGATCGAGGGAGCGATCCGGTTCAGCTTTTCGGAATTTAATACGGTGGAAGAAATGGATTTTGTTATTGATCGCCTGAAGAAAGCAGTGACTCGCTTCAGAAGGTTAGGCAGTTTCAGATAGGAGAGAGCTGTGGATAAGAATTTATACATTGTGCGCTGTGGAGAAGTTGCACTGAAGGGGATGAACAAACCATATTTTGAACGTGTCTTGTTGGAACGGGTGCGGAAGGCATTGTCGATCTACGACGATGTCGATGCCCGATGGGTCGGCGGTCTGATGATGGTTCATGTTCCGGAGACGGTTTCGAAGGAAAGCGTCGTCAGAACCGCATCCAAAGTGTTCGGCGTGGCTACTGTAAGTCCGGCGGTAGAGACCGGCAAGAGCATGGAGGAGATCGGAAAAGCCGCCGCAGACTATATGATGAATCTGATCGAGACGGAGGGTGTCAAGACATTTAAAGTAAAGGCAAAGCGGGTGGACAAGAGCTTTCCTGTCACTTCACCGGAGATCGGCCGGCGGATCGGCGCCGTAATCCTGAAGACCTGCAAAGTGCTGCACGTCGATGTGCATAATCCGGATGTCGTACTCTACGTCGATGTGCGGTACGAGGGAGCCTATGTTTTCCGCGACAAAGTGAAAGGCTTCGGCGGTCTTCCTCTCGGAACGAACGGAAAGGGACTGATCCTGATGTCCGGCGGAATCGACAGTCCAGTCGCTGCTTTTATGATGGCAAAGAGAGGAATGCGGATCGAGGCCATTCATTTTCATTCCTATCCGTACACCAGCCAGAGAGCACAGAAGAAGGTGGAAGACCTCTGCCGGGTGCTGGCCGGGTACATGGGCTCTGTGAAGATGTATGTGGTCAACCTCCTGCCGATTCAGGAACAGATCGTGCAGCACTGCCCGGAGGACGAGACGACGATTCTGGTGCGGCGGTTCATGATGCGGATCGCGGAGCAGATGGCCAGGAAGAAGCACGATATGATGCTGATCACCGGCGAGGATCTCGGGCAGGTTGCTAGCCAGACGGCGGAGGCACTGGTCGTGACCGATGCGGTTGTTAAGATGCCGGTCATGCGCCCGCTGATCGCGATGGACAAAGTAGATATTATCGACAAGGCGAGAGATATCGGCACATATGACCTCTCTATTCAGCCGTATGAAGACTGCTGCACCGTATTTCTACCGAAGCATCCGGTGACCAAGCCGAAACTCCGGAACATTGAGAAGTCGGAAGAAGCGCTGGATGTCGATGCGCTGGTAAAAGCAGCGGTTGACTCGGCGGAGACGATTCTGATCGAGCCGGGAAAATAAAGCGCAGATTTACAAAATTCCGTTAATATGGTACTATCTTCAGAGAAAGGAGCACCTATGAGCGGAAAGACGGTGACTTTATATGTTGAGAATGACGGAGACGCTTCCGGCGGCAGAAGCCGGGGAACGGGGCGGAGGCCGAAGAAGCATCGCAAAGCCTGGATTATTGCGGTAATCGCTGTTGTGGTGCTGTTTGTGTGCGCTGCCATCCTTTCTGTCAGCGGCATTCTCGGCGGGAATGCGCCGGTCGGTGACTATGTGGCGGTGCTCGACATCGATGGAGAGATCGAGGAATCTTCCGGATCGATCCTTTCCGGAACCAGCTCTTATAACCACGAATGGATGATGGATGAGGTGAAATCCCTGGAGAAGGATGGCCGGAACAAAGGTATCCTGCTCCGGATCAACACGCCGGGCGGAAGCGCTTATCTCAGCGATGAGATGTATACCCGGCTGATGGAATATCGAAAGAAGACCGGACGGCCGGTTTATACCTATATGGAATCGGAAGCCTGCTCCGGCGGCTACTATATCGCGAGTGCGAGCAGCCGGATTTATGCTAACCGGAACACCTGGACCGGTTCGATCGGCGTAACGACTGGTACGATGTATAACATCAAAGGGCTTCTGAATAAGCTCGGCATCACAGCGACGACGATCACTTCCGGCCGGAACAAGGCGATGGGAAGCAGTACGGAGAAGCTGACCAGCGAACAGCGGGAGATTATCCAGTCGCTGATCGACGAGGCTTACGATCAGTTCGTCGGCGTCGTTGCGAAAGGCCGCGGCATGTCCGTGAAGAAAGTAAAGAAGATCGCGGACGGAAGAGTTTACACGGCAAGGCAGGCGAAGCGGCTCGGCCTGATCGATGGGATCATGACGGAAGAACAGGCAAAGAGCCGTATGAAGAAGAATGAGAAGCTGACGCACTGCAGTTTTCGCGAGGTCGCACCGGACGAGGACAGCGGCGCCGGATCGTTTTTATCGTCGGTGGCCGGAAAGCTGTCCGCGGGTTCCGACCTCAGCATGTACAAGGAGCTGATGTCGATGGCAAAGAGCAGAAATATCGTATCGGTCGAATATATATCGCAGATCCGGAAATAGGATCTGGCGGAATGGAAGGGAGTACGGATATATGAAATACAAGAGAGTTCTCATCAAGCTGAGCGGAGAAGCGCTGGCGGGTGATGACAAGTTCGGCGTCAATCCGGAGATGACCGCGAAGACTGCGGCTCAGATCAAGGAAATTCATGATATGGGCGTGCAGGTCGCGATCGTGGTCGGCGGCGGCAATTTTTTCCGGGGACGGACCGGAGGGGATATTGACCGGGCGACGGCAGACTATATGGGAATGCTCGCAACTGTCATGAATGCGCTGGCGCTTCAGGATTCGCTGCTTTCTGTCGGATGTGAGGCGAAGGTCATGACGGCGATCGAGATCCGGGATATGGCGGAAGGCTATTCCCGCCGCAGAGCGCTGGACTACCTGAATGAGAACAAAGTCGTCATCTTCGGCGGAGGAACCGGCAGTCCGTTTTTCTCCACAGATACGACGGCAGCACTTCGGGCGGCAGAAATGAATGCGGAAGTCATACTGATGGCGAAGAATATCGATGCGGTCTATTCGGTCGATCCGAAGGAGGATCCGGATGCTGTCCGGTATGAAGAGCTGTCTTATATGGATATCATCGAAAAAGAACTCAGAGTGATGGATCTCACCGCTGCCACGCTCTGTAAGGACAATAACATTCAGATTTATGTGTTCGCACTGGCAGGAGATGGAAATCTGAAGAAGGTCATTAACGGTGAGAATATCGGTACACTGATTCATTAATTTAACGGAGGAAATACCATGTCAAGCAAGAAATCACTCGAAGAGCGTCTCTCCAAGACGGAAGAAATCCTGAGAGAGAATCTGAACACTGTCCGTGCAGGAAGAGCGAATCCGGCTCTGCTGGACAAAGTCAATGTAGATTACTATGGCGTGCCGACGCCGCTGAAGAGTCTGGCAAGCATTTCGGTACCGGAACCGAGAATGCTGCTGGTTACGCCGTTCGATCCGAAGTCGGTCGGCAGCATCGAGCGGGCGATCAATGAAGCTAACATCGGAATCAATCCATCGAATGACGGAAAGGCGATCCGCCTTGTCATCCCGCAGCTGACAGAGGAGAGAAGACGCGAGCTGACAAAGACGGTCAAGAAATACGGTGAAGAAGCGAAAGTCGCGGTCCGCAATGTCCGCAGAGAGTTCAATGACGAGCTGAAGAAGGAACAGAAAGCCGGAGATATCACAGAGGATGACATGAAGTCATCGCTGGAAGAAACGCAGAAGAAAATCGATCAGGCGATTAAGAAGATCGACGGTATCGTCGAGAAGAAGAACGCCGAGATCATGGAGGTATAATCAAAGAACAGGAAGAACGTGGCTTCGGCCACGTTTCCTTGCATATAAGAGGAAAGATATGGCAGAACAGACAAAAAACCCCGTCCATGTCGGAATTATCATGGACGGAAATGGCAGATGGGCAAAGAAGAAAGGTGTTCCGCGGCTCATGGGGCATAACGCGGGGATGCAGGCGATGAAGCGGATTGTCATCGCATCCTCCGATCTCGGAATCAAATATCTGACCGTGTATGCTTTTTCCACGGAGAATTGGAAGCGCAGCGCGGAAGAGGTTTCGGGCATCTTCCGGCTCATCATCAAATATGTGAATTCCGAACTGCAGGAACTGATCGACAACAATGTCCGGGTCAACATCCTCGGAGAGTACGATGCGCTGCCGGAGGCATCCGTGAAGGCGATTCGAGAGCTTCTGGACGCGACGAAAGACAATACCGGCCTGGTGTTTAATATCGCGCTCAACTACGGCGGAAGGGCGGAGATCGTCCGCGCCGTCAATGAGCTGATCCGGAACGGCCATTCGAGGCCTGTGACGGAGGATGACATCAGTGCACATCTGTATACCGGTGCAGCGCATCTCAATGTGCCGGATCCGGATCTGATTATCCGGACCAGCGGGGAAGAGCGGGTTTCGAACTTTCTGGTATGGCAGTCAGCGTACAGCGAGCTGATGTTCACGGATACGCTGTGGCCGGATTTTGACCGGGAGGAGTACGCTGAAATCCTGGAACAGTTCACCCACCGCAAAAGACGCTTCGGCGGGAGAGAGAAGGAAGACAAATAATGAAGACACGTATTATTTCGGGAATTGCGATGGTGCCGCTGCTGCTGATCATTTACTTCGGCGGGATTCCGCTGCTGATCGCGGCCGCAGTGATCGCGTATATCGGTATCACCGAGTTCTACAACGGATTTGAAGCGATGGATGTCCATCCGTCGAAGCCGATCGCCTATGTGATGATCACACTTCTGTATCTGCTTCATCTGATCGTCGGTCCGTCGCAGGAGTGGCTGACAGCGTGGGTCGTGCTGGCGGTAATGCTGAGTTCGATCTACGGATGGAAGATCACAGAGAGAAAGCCGTATGATACGGCGGCGACGCTGACCGGACTGGTATATATCGTGTTCTTCTCTTATCACATTGTGCTGATCGACGGAACGAATTATCCGAAGATGACCTGGCTTGTCATACTGGCCGCGTTCGGATCGGATATCTGCGCGTATTTCACCGGGTATTTTCTCGGTAAGCATAAGATGGCGCCGCACCTGAGCCCGAAGAAGACAATAGAAGGCGGGGTAGGCGGTGTGCTTGGCGCTGCGCTGATCTGCGGCCTTTTCAGTCATCTGTTCCTGACCAGCGGATTCATGCATGGCTTTATCATCGGCGCGCTCTGCGGAGCGGTGGCGGAAGCCGGCGATCTGACGGCATCCATGTTCAAGCGCGGAATGGGAATCAAAGATTACGGTCATCTGATTCCGGGACACGGCGGCATTATGGACCGGTTTGACAGTGTCATTTTCGTCGCGCCGGTCGTGTACTATTACATTATTTTCGTATTGCAGTAAGCAGAGGGCAGAATGAAAAGAATATTAATTCTG
>Ga0256406_1005522_pt1 | contig 13433 bp, 8 predicted proteins | sample RumenRJG_03DNA_FD_185986 | JGI IMG/M metagenome (GOLD analysis project Ga0256406, IMG submission 185986) | Bovine rumen microbial communities from Lethbridge, Alberta, Canada - RJG_03 | ecosystem: Host-associated > Mammals > Digestive system > Stomach > Rumen | place: Canada: Alberta | collected...
GGCGGAGATTCGAGTGTTGCGCACATTCGCCGGCGCCCGGGAGTCTCACCTGACTATAAAAAAATAGAAAAGATCGGATCGGAGTTTGCAGTTGTTCTGGATGCGGACAAAAATGAGATCGTGGCAGGTAAACAGGCTGCAAAGCGTATGTTTCCCGCGTCTCTTACTAAGGTTATGACACTTGTGACGGCTGTGGACTTTTTGGAGAGTATGGACGCAGAATTCAGTCTTACTCTTGAAGAGTCTGATTTCTTCTACAGAGAACAGGCAGCAGCAGCAGGTTACGAGCCGGGTGAAAAGGCTTTGGCCGGGGATATGCTTTACGGACTTATTCTTCCTTCGGGTGCTGACTGTGCTCTGGGACTGGCAAAAGTGACTGCGGGTGATGAAAAAAGATTTGCAGATCTGATGAACCTGGAAGCGGTTAAAATGGGGCTCAGAGATACTCATTTTACCAACCCGGTAGGATTGCATGACGATCAGAATTATTCTACGCCTATAGATCTGGCAGTTATATACAGATATGCCATGGATAACGAACTGTGCCGTAAGGTACTGGGGACGCCGGATTATACTATGGAGAAGACAAAGGAGCATCCGGAGGGGCTTCAGGTGTGGAGTCATACATTTGGATTTATGACAGGTGTGGATATGAACGGCTTTACCGTGACAGGAGGAAAGGTCGGGTATACCCAGGAGGCCAGGTCCTGCTTTGTTACATCCGCCGAAAAGAACGGAAGGACTTTTATCGTTGTTACGGGTTACGGCCAGGGAAATTCCGGAATGTGTGCCGATCATATTGAGATATACAAAAATCTGGTTGTGTAAGGACATATAAAAAAATTATTGTGGAAATCACATTTCCTTTGTGTTATACTAACAAAATACGTGACCTTTATACGTTTATTTTTTATGTTTAGAACAATATTTACACTACTTTAAGGAGGACGTTTGCGACTATGGATGTAAAAGTCGAACAAATGAATGAAAAGAACATGTACCGCTTTATTATCGAGGCTACCGATGAGGAGTTCGAAAAGGGCGTACAGAAGGCATACGAGAAGAACAAAGGCAAGCTCAGCATTCCCGGATTCAGAAAGGGTAAAGTGCCCAGAAAGATCATCGAGAAGATGTACGGCAAGTCATTTTTCTACAATGACGCTGTTGAGATAGTTGTTCCTGAGCTTTATGAGAAGGCGGCAGCAGAAAGTGATCTTGAGATCGTTTCAAGACCTGCTCTTAAGGTTACACAGATGGAAGTGGACAAGCCTTTGGTTTTCTCAGCTGAGTTCGCAGTAAAGCCGGAGGTTACTCTCGGCGAGTATAAAGGCGTAGAAGTAGAGAAGCAGGATACAAAGGTTTCCGCAAAGGAAGTGGATGCTGAAATAGCAAAGACACAGGAGACAGATGCCCGTGTGGTAGAGGTTACCGACAGAGCTGTTCAGGATAAGGATATTACCACTATAGACTTTGACGGAAGCATAGACGGAGTTCCTTTTGAAGGCGGAAAGGGTACTGACTATCCTCTTACTATCGGATCTCATACATTTATAGATACATTTGAAGATCAGATGATCGGTATGAAGATAGGTGAAGAAAGAGATATTAAGGTTAAGTTCCCCGAAGAGTATCATGCATCAGCTCTTAAGGGCAAGGATGCGGTCTTTAAGGTTAAGGTCAAAGAGATAAAGGAAAGACAGATTCCCGAGCTCGACGATGATTTCGCTGTAGATAAGGGTTACGATGATCTTAAGTCTTACAAGGCTTCCGTAAAGAAGCAGCTTGAGGAAAGCAAGGCTGAGCAGGCAAGGATCAAGAAGGAAAGAGAAGCTCTGGATGCAGTTATGGAAAACTGTGAACTTGAGGTTCCCAAGCCCATGATCGAAACCAGAGCCAATGAAATGGGTATCGATATGGAGAGAGATATTACACGTCAGGGTATGAACTTTGCCCAGTATCTCCAGTACGCAGGCCTTACTCCCGAGAAGTTCATTGAAAACCTTAAGCCTGAGGCAGAAAAGAGGATCAGGCAGAGACTTGTGCTTGAAGCTGTAGCAGAGGCTGAGAAGATAAAGGTTTCCGACAAAGAGTATAAGGAAGAGTTGGAGAAGGTGGCCGGAAGAAGCGGTACGGATGTTGAAGTATTCGAAGGTCTTCTTGATGAGAAGGAAGCTAAGATGATCCGTAATGACGTAGCTATCCGCAAGGCTCTCGATCTTATAGTAAAAGAGTCTGCAGAGGTGGAAAAGAAGGCAGAGAAAAAGTCTGAAACAAAGACAAAGACCACCACAAAGAAGGCAGCTGCAAAGGAAGATTCCGACAAGGAAGAAAAGTCTGAAAAGAAGCCTGCAGCAAAGAAGACAACTACGGCAAAGAAGACTACAACAGCAAAGAAGACAGCTGATAAGGACGAGGCTGAGAAGGAAGAAAAGGCTGAAAAAAAGCCTGCAGCAAAGAAGACTACAGCTAAAAAGACAGCTGATAAGGATGAGGCAGACAAGGAAGAGAAGCCCAAGAAGACTACAGCTGCAAAGAAAACAACAACAAAGAAAAAGAGTGAGTAATTCTCCGGTAGTACGGGTTGATCGTCATATTTAAGGAGGTAAAAAAATGTCTTTAGTACCTTACGTAGTGGAACAGACAAGCAGGGGGGAGAGATCCTATGACATATATTCCCGTCTCTTAAAGGACAGGATTATCTTTTTGGGTGAAGAGGTAAATGACGTGAGTGCCAGTCTTGTAGTGGCACAGCTTCTTTTCCTTGAGTCCGAAGATCCTTCCAAGGATATTAATCTTTACATAAACAGTCCGGGAGGTTCGGTTTCAGCCGGATTTGCCATCTACGACACCATGAAATACATAAAATGTGATGTGTCTACCATATGTATCGGCATGGCTGCCAGCATGGGTGCATTTCTCCTTGCAGGAGGAACCAAGGGTAAGAGGCTTGCTCTTCCCAATTCAGAGATCATGATTCATCAGCCTTCCGGTGGTGCGAGAGGTCAGGAGACTGAGATTCGTATCGTAGCAGAAAACATTTTAAAGACAAGGAAGAAGTTGAATCGTATTCTTGCGGAGAATACCGGAAAGTCTATAGAAGAGATAGAACTGGATACAGAACGTGACAATTATATGACTGCTGAAGAGGCAGTTGCTTACGGCATTGTGGACAGAGTAGTAGAGAACAGGGATAAATAATTTCTTTTTAATACATTAAGGGGCTGCAGACAGATCTGCGGTCCCTTATTTCCGCAATATGCAGTTCAAATGTGTCACATGTTTAGGAGGTTATATGTCTATTAAAAAAACAGATGACGATTTACGCTGTTCTTTTTGTAATAAAAAACAGAGTCAGGTAAAAAAGCTTATACAGGGGCCCAATGGTGTATTTATATGCGATGAGTGTGTGGATATCTGCGGAGAGATACTTACAGAAGAGCTGGGTGTATATAAAGAGGCAGACAGCCAGACCATTCAGGATCCGGGTATTAATCTTCTTAAACCCCAGGAGATAAAGGATTATCTGGACGAATATGTTATAGGCCAAAATGAAGCGAAAAAGACTCTTTCAGTGGCTGTGTATAACCATTACAAGAGGATCATTTACGGAGAAAACTCCGATGTGGAAATACAAAAGAGTAATATCCTTATGCTTGGTCCCACAGGATCCGGAAAGACATTTCTTGCACAAAATCTTGCAAAGCTTCTCAATGTGCCGTTTGCTATAGCTGACGCCACAACGCTTACTGAGGCAGGATATGTGGGAGAAGATGTGGAAAATATCATCCTTAAGCTTCTTCAGGCTGCAGATTATGATGTTGAGAAGGCTCAGACCGGTATAGTGTATATAGATGAAGTGGACAAGATCAGCAAGAAGTCTGAAAATGTGTCCATTACAAGAGATGTGTCGGGAGAGGGCGTTCAGCAGGCGCTTCTTAAGATTCTGGAAGGAACTGTGGCAAGTGTTCCACCCCAGGGCGGGAGAAAACATCCCCAACAGGAGCTTATTAATGTAGATACAACCAATATCCTGTTTATCTGCGGTGGAGCTTTCGACGGTCTCGAAAAGATAGTTGAAAGCAGACTGGGAAGCAATATGATAGGATTTGGCGGAAAGCTGATGGAAAAGGGTGATAAAACCGTAGGGGAGCTTTTGCATCGTGCATTGCCGCAGGATCTGGTGAAATATGGACTTATTCCTGAGTTTATCGGACGTATACCGGTTATAGTTTCATTGGATTCATTGGACGAGGATTCTTTGATAAAGATACTTACACAGCCCAAAAATGCCATAGTAAAGCAGTATCAGTCTTTGTTTGAGATGGATGGAGTAGAGCTGGAGTTTACGCAGGACGCAGTCAGGGCTATTGCCAGGAAGAGCTTTGAACGAAATACCGGAGCCAGGGGTCTTAGAGCCATACTTGAATCTGTGATGACAGATGTTATGTTTAATATACCTTCGGATGAAACCATAAGTAAATGTGTTATTACCAGAGAGGCGGTAGAGGGTACTGCCGATCCGCTTATTGAGAGAAACAACGATAAGCTTGCGGATAAAAAAGCACAGTAATGGATGACAGGGGGGATTTAATGGAAAATAAAGAAGAAAATAAAACAATAAAGCTGCCCATGATAGTGGTCAGGGACAAGACAATGATACCGGGGGCTGTTTTGCAGCTTATAGCCGGAGGCAGTGATGCTGAGGCTACCGTAAAGAAGGCTCTCTCCGATGACAAACGTATCTTTCTTGTTACGGAGCGCGATCATAAAACAGGAGAGCCTTTTCAGGCAGGTACTGTGGCTGAGGTGCTTGATACGGATGAGTCTGATCCCAGAAGCATCAAGGTGAATTTTAAAGGCCTTTTCAAAGGCCTTATTTCACATATAGGTGAGAGAGATGAAGAAACGGGCATAACTCTGGTGGATATTCTTCCGGAAAAAAGAGAGGTTATGGAAAAGGAAGCGGAAAATGATCCGGTATTGGCAAAGGCTATAAGACTGGAACTGGATGAGCTTCTCAATGAGTACATGGCTTCATTGCAGGCATCTCCCCAGGCCAAGAGAGGACTTATGAGAAATCTCCGTGAGATAGACAGCCTTCCCGTTTTTATGGAGATGGTTATGGGGGAGTTGCCTTTTGACTATAAGTTGAAGCAGACATTTCTCGATCTGGCCAATCTCAACCACCGTTTTGAAATACTGGCATCCGGACTTAATTCCGAGGTTCAGGTGAATAAGCTTAAAGCTCATATAGATGGCAGGGTTCGCCAGAATATGGATAAAAATCACAGGGATTTTATACTCCGTGAGCAGATCAAGGTTATAAATGAAGAACTGGACGGAGAAACTGCCGAGAGTGAGGTGGATGAGTGGGCAGAACGCTGCAAAAAGCTGAATGCCACTCCGGAGATTAAAGAGAAGATTGAAAAAGAGATAAAGCGCTTTAAAAAGCTTTCGGCAAATGCTCCTGAGGCTAATGTTTCCCGGGGATATATTACGACTTTGCTTGATATACCCTGGGAGGAGATGTCTGAGGAGACGGATGATATAGAGGAAGTTAAGAAAGCATTAGATGAAGACCATTATGGTCTGGAAAAGGTGAAGGAAAGAGTGGTTGAGGCTCTTGCGGTCAGAAATATTACCAATAAGGGCGATGCCCCCATCCTTTGTCTTGTTGGTCCTCCCGGTACGGGAAAAACCTCTATAGCCCAGTCTGTAGCCAGGGCTATGAATAAGAAATATATTCGTATAGCACTTGGCGGTGTACATGATGAGGCAGAGATCAGAGGTCACAGAAGGACTTACGTTGGCGCTATTCCCGGGCGTATAATAAACGGTCTTATAAATGCAAAAGTGAAAAATCCCCTTCTTCTTTTGGATGAGATTGATAAGGTAAGTTCCGATTATAATCACGGAGATACCCAGTCAGCTCTCCTTGAGGTGTTGGACAGCGAGCAGAACTCTCATTTTGTGGATCATTATGTGGAGCTTCCCGTGGATCTGTCGGAGGTTCTTTTCATTTCTACGGCCAACGATATTTCGCAGATCAGCCAGCCGTTGCTGGACAGAATGGAGATTATAGAGCTGAACAGCTATACGGAAAATGAGAAGATGCATATTGCAAAAGAGCATCTTATACCAAAGCAGCTGGAAAAAAACGGTCTTTCACCGTCCAATCTTAAAATAACGGATTCTGCGCTGCGTATAATTATTTCTGAGTATACTGCGGAAGCAGGAGTAAGAACACTTGAGAGAAAGATTGCTGCGGTATGTAGAAAGGCTGTAAGGCAGCTCTATGAAAAGGGTGAGCTTTCAGGCAAAAAGATAAGTGTCTCCAAAAAAAATATTGAGGAATATCTCGGGACTGAAAGGGTGCGTGTGCCCAATTATATTCACAAGCCTTCTGTGGGGATTATCCATGGTCTGGCATGGACTTCAGTGGGAGGTACTGTGCTGGAGATAGAGGTGAATACTATGCCGGGGCATGGTGAACCTTTTATCCTTACGGGTCAGATGGGAGATGTTATGAAGGAATCGGCGCGTATAGCTCTTTCCTTTGTACGTTCTGTAGTAAAGGATCTGCCTGAGGATTATTTCGATAATACTACTATACATTTGCATATACCTGAAGGTGCAGTTCCCAAGGATGGTCCATCTGCCGGTATTACTATGGCAACTGCTATTTTTTCGGCAGTTACCGGAAAGCGCATAGACGGAACTCTGGCTATGACGGGTGAGATCACACTCAGGGGACTGGTGCTTCCTATAGGAGGACTTAAGGAGAAGCTTCTTGCGGCTAATAAGGCAGGTATGAAAAAGGTTATTGTACCTGAGGCCAACAGACCTGATGTGACTACTCTTGATAAAGAGGTTATCGGGGATATGGAGATTGTTTACGCGACCAAGATGAGTACTGTTCTTGAGCATGCCATTGTGGATTGATAAACGGAGATTGTTTACGGTTTTGATAAGGGTTAGAGTATGCACGTTAAAAAAGTAAATCTTGATATTGTTATAGGAGTCAAGAGTGAGGTGCCGGAGACGGATTATCCGGAAGTTGCTTTTGCAGGACGTTCCAATGTGGGTAAGTCTTCTCTTATAAATGCACTTATGGGGCGTAAGGCGTATGCCAGAGTTTCCGCCCAGCCCGGAAAGACCCAGACTATCAATTATTATAATGTAAATGATGCGTTATATCTCGTGGATTTGCCGGGATATGGTTATACTAAGGCTAATGTTAAAGCTAAAGAACAGTGGGGTAAGATGGTGGAACGCTATCTTAAGAGTTCCGGTCAGTTGAAGAAGGTGTTTCTTCTGATTGACAGCCGTCATGCGCCTACTGCAAATGACAGGATCATGTATGAATGGATCTGTGCGAATGGATACCGGCCGGTGATCATTGCGACAAAGGGTGATAAGCTTAAGAAAAATGAGATTGAGAAGAATAAAAAAGTTATTAGGGATACTCTTGGTATGAAGGGTACGGAGGCGCTTATTCTGGTGTCTTCTCTTAAAAAAGAGGGGATGGATAAGGTGTGGGATGAGATTTTGACACCTGCATCATAAGTGCCTGTGGTTGCCTTAAATGTAAAGTGATGAGTAAAAACGACAAAATACCCCTGACATATCTATATTTTCGGGCACGCTGCCGCTTGACGCCTGCTAATATAGATATGTCAGGGGTGAATTTATAAGTCCGGGGATTATGAGGACAGTGTTCGCAGTATATATTCGTATATATCACGGTTTTTTTCCTTCCATTTACTGCACAACATTCTTGCATTTTCTTCGTCAGGAACTATAAGAGACAGATCTATAAAAGGTCTGTCATTTTCATTTACACGAAGATGGGCGGTAAAGTCACCGGATTTGGTTTTATAATAATCAGCGACAGTATCATAACTGCTTCTAAGCTCGAACTTGTTTTTACGAAGATATTCATCTATATCATTACGAATGGAAGAGGAAATGCTTCCTTCAAATGCATTTATCGAATCACGTCCTTTATCGGTAAGGGTATATCTTGTATTGTTGTTTTCGGGAATGCTCTCAAGAAATTCGTCATCTATAAGATTGTAAATAGCTTTTTGCAGTGTGAAATAATCAGTGTATTCTTTTCCTACAACAAAGTCAGTTATTTGGCTGTTTGTAAGAGGAAAATCACAATGATTTAAAATATATAGCACCATAAGCTTGTAAAGGCGGCTGGGTTCTGTAGTCATACAATGCCTCCGAAAATAAGAATTCATTTAACAGGCGGGGTGAAATGAAATTGGAACAAAGTGCCGCGCCTGTCTGTAATGTTATATGCTTTTTTTATTAACTTTGTCATCATACCATGAAACGGGGCGGTGTCAAGAGCGTTTTGAAAAGCGACTATCTTTTTGTTTCTATAAAATATATTAGATATCTTTGAATGTGTTTCTTTGAAATTATCTTTAAATTTTTTGCTGTCCTTATCATATGAAAGAAGATAGATTCTTTAGTTTTTTAGTCGGATTGTAATTGCAGTTGTGTATGAAATAAAAAAAGGACGATGAATAAATTCAACGTCCGGGGGGATTAAAGTTAAAGAACAACGACTTAACGAAACTCAATAACCTTGTGTGACGAAACATAACGGATCCTAAAATAACGGGGGATACGGATATAACGTCATCGTACACCATCAGGGGTTCGAACCCTGGACACCCTGATTAAGAGTCAGGTGCTCTGCCAGCTGAGCTAATGGTGCATATTATGTCGCTTTAAGCGATGTGTGCCGCTTGCAACAACAGAAGTTATTATATACAAAATAATTATAGATTGCAAGTACTTTTTTTGTTATTTTTAAAAAAAATTTTAAATAATTTCCGGATAATTAGCACTCAACCATTGACATGGCTAATAATTGGTGTTATATTATTAACATAAAGACAGGGGATGGAGGGGATTACCATGAATATAAAGAAATTTACACAAAAATCCATAGAGGCGTTAAACAACAGTGAGGCTGTTGCAGCAGAATACGGAAATCAGGAGATAGATCAGGAGCATTTTTTGTTTAGCCTTATAAATGTAGATGAAAGTCTAATTGCCAATCTTATAGAAAAGATGGGTATCGATAAGGCAGTATTTGCGTCTGAGGTTGAAAAACTGATTGCTGCCAGGCCCAAGGTGAGCGGTTCGTCTTCACAGAGATTTTACAGCTCATCTTTGAATACGGTCCTTACTACAGCTGAGGATGAGGCGAAAAACATGGGAGACTCTTATGTATCTGTAGAGCATCTTATGCTTCGCCTAATTGCTGCGCCCAATGAAGGGTTAAAGAAGCTGTTTGCGGAATATAATATTTCAAGGGATACATTTTTGGAAGTTTTAAAAAGCGTCAGGGGCAATCAGACGGTAAATACTGATAATCCTGAAGCTACTTATGATACTCTGAATAAGTATGCGACAGATCTGGTACAGCGCGCAAAAGACGGAAAGCTTGATCCGGTTATAGGAAGAGATGGTGAGATCAGAAATGTGATCAGGATCCTTTCAAGAAAAACCAAGAACAATCCTGTCCTTATAGGTGAGCCCGGTGTAGGTAAAACTGCAGTTGTTGAGGGGCTTGCCCAGCGTATTGTCAGGGGCGATGTGCCTGAAGGACTTAAAGAAAAGAAGCTTTATGCTTTGGATATGGGAGCCTTGGTGGCAGGTGCAAAGTACAGAGGTGAGTTTGAGGAAAGGCTTAAGGCCGTTCTTGATGAAGTGAAGAAAAGTGACGGAAGAATTATCCTTTTTATAGATGAGATCCATACGATAGTCGGAGCAGGCAAGACTGAGGGTGCCATGGATGCCGGTAATATGCTCAAGCCTATGCTTGCAAGAGGAGAACTTCACTGTATAGGAGCAACTACTCTGGATGAGCACAGACAGTATATCGAAAAGGATAAGGCTCTGGAAAGACGTTTCCAGCCTGTTATGGTGGAGGAGCCTACGGTGGAAGATACTATTTCCATACTCAGAGGCTTGAAAAGCAGGTACGAAGCTTATCATGGAGTTAAGATCAGCGACGGGGCACTGGTGGCGGCGGCTACATTGTCTGACAGGTATATTTCTGACAGATATCTGCCGGATAAGGCTATCGATCTTGTGGATGAGGCGTGCGCCAGTATAAAGACGGATATAGATTCTATGCCTCAGGAGCTGGATGAGTTAAAGCGTCGTATCATGCAGCACGAGATAGAGGAAGCAGCCCTTACAAAAGAAGAGGATAATCTCAGTAAGGAAAGACTTGCAGCGCTTCAGAAGGAACTGGCTGAGCTCAGGGCGCAGTTTAATGAAAGAAAATCAAAATGGGAAAATGAAAAGTCTTCCGTGGACAGGATTACAGGTATAAAAGAAGAACTGAATGCCATAGAGACTCAGATAGAACAGGCGGAAAGGGAGTACAATCTGGAAAAGGCAGCTGAATTACGATATGCCAAGCTTCCTGAACTGCAGAAAAAGCTGGAGGAGGCTGAGGCTGCGGTGGATAATAAGGAGTTTGAACTGGTTCATGAATGTGTGACAGATGATGAAATAGCTGCTATTGTTTCCAGATGGACAGGTATACCTGTATCCAGACTTTCAGAAACAGAGCGTCAGAAAACGCTTCACCTGTCTGAGATCCTTCATAAGAGAGTGGTGGGGCAGGATGAGGCTGTGGAAAAGGTTACAGAATCCATTATAAGATCTAAGGCCGGAATAAAAGATCCGTCAAAGCCTATAGGATCATTTATTTTCCTGGGACCCACAGGTGTTGGTAAGACTGAGCTTGCAAAGTCTCTGGCGGAGAGCCTGTTTGATGATGAAAACAATATCGTCAGGATAGATATGTCCGAATATATGGAGAAGTTTTCTGTGTCCAGACTTATCGGAGCGCCTCCCGGATATGTGGGGTACGAAGAAGGCGGTCAGCTTACAGAGGCGGTAAGAAGAAGACCGTATAGCGTCGTTCTTTTTGATGAGATAGAGAAGGCACATCCTGATGTGTTTAATATTCTGTTACAGGTACTGGATGACGGTCGTGTGACTGATTCCCAGGGACGAACCGTGGATTTCAAGAACACAATCATTATTATGACCAGCAACATCGGTTCTATGTATCTTCTGGAAGGTATAGACGAAGAAGGAAATATTAAGCCGGAGGCTCAGGAAGCTGTTATGTCAGACTTGAGGGGAAGCTTCAGACCGGAGTTTTTAAACAGACTTGACGAGATAATAATGTTTAAGCCGCTTACGAAGGAGAATCTAAGCGGAATTACACAGCTTCTTATAAAGGATATAAATAAACTTCTTGCTGACAGAGAGTTGTCTATAGAACTTACACCTGAAGCTATGGCATACGTTACCGAAAACGGATATGATCCGAATTTCGGTGCACGGCCTCTAAAGAGGTATATTCAGAGGACAGTAGAGACCCTGGCGGCCAGACTTATACTTGAAGGAGATGTACTTCCGGGAGAAGTTATACTTATAGATAAGGGCGAAGACGGGCTGGTTGCAAGCCGTAAGTCAAAGGAGACATTGCCCGCAGAGGATTAATCATTTGCATTGATGTGAAATATCATATAAAGTATAGGCAAATGATAAAAATGGAAGTGATGTAATGAAAACAAAAAGAACATCTTTAATTAGCAGCTTAAAATGGAAACCTTTACTTTTTGCACTTCCGGTTGTTTGTGTCGCTTCTTTGACAGGATGTCAGTGGACACCCTTCGGAATGACCCAAAATGCGGAAGGAGTAGGTAAAGAAAAACTTATCACAGATGCGGTGACTAAAATGTCATCTGCAAGATCTATGGACGCGGATATAGATGCCAAGATGACAGCTACTGCACAGATGTCCGGAGTGAAACTGGGAGTAAATGCAGTTACGGGTCTGAATGTGCAATCGGCAAAGGCTGATAATGCATCCCATGCTAAAGGAAATGTGACCTTTGAACTGATAGGAGAAAAGGGTTCGCTGGATATAGAGACATATTCTCTGGATAAAGATAATACCCGGTATACTTATATAAAGCAAAGCGATCTTCTTACCGGAGATACCGGTTGGATAGTTGCTAAGGATTCTAAAGAGACCGCAGGTCAAAAAAACGCCGGAGCAGATGTGGAGGCATTTAGCCGTTTAAACCTGGGCAATCTTCTCGGGTTGTACAATTCTGCAAAGGACAGTATGGCCGGATTGTCTCTTAAAGACGGCACGCAGAAAATAGAAGGTAAAGAGTGCTATGTTGTTGAGGGGAGCTTAAAAGGTGAGGATGTCAAAGCTCTTACAGACGGCCTTGGTTTTGATATTCCGGGGATTCCGGGATTGCCCAAACCGGATCTGGCGGGAGTGGATGCGGATATAAAGATGTATTTTGAAGAGGCATCCGGAGATCCTTATATTATAGAGTTGAAGATACCTGAGGTAAAAGGAGTATCAGAGACGAATCCCCTTACATTTGGTATAGACAATATAGATGCAACGATCAAATTTAACAGTTTTAATGCGAATGATGAGATAAAAGTTCCTGAGGAAGTGGAAAAGGGAGCTATAGTCAGTGTGGATTCTCAAAGTGTTTTGGATATGCTGAATGCAAAATAAACAGGTATCTTAAGGTGAACAGTCTGATTTAGCGAATACGTACGTACAGACCCGGGGATACTTCTTTTATGAGTCCGGAAAGACACAGGCTTAGGATATGTGTTGTTATCTCTTCTGATGAAAGAGAACAAAGTGATGATAGTTTGTTCAGACCGGCAGGTTCATCATTTAATCTGGATAATATGTCAGCTTCTGCTTTTGACAGGTTTGACAAGTTATCAGTATCTGACAGCTTCTGCATCGGAGTGTTTTGCTCCGGGGCAGGAGCTTTTTTTTGTGCAAGGGACAGTTTGCGCGCTATGGGCGGGGATGAAAGTATGTCTTTGGGATCGGAAAGGACGTAAGCCCCCTGTTCTATAAGCCACAGACATCCGCGGCTTAAGGGGTCGGTTATACGCCCGGGGAGGGCATAGACATCACGCCCCTGCTCTAATGCCTGATCTGCGGTTATAAGGGAACCGGAGCGCTCTCTGGCTTCTATTACTATTACAGCGTCTGATAGTGCGGATATAATGCGGTTGCGCATGGGGAAATGTCCGGCGACCGGAGTGGTGCCGGGCGGGAATTCTGATATTATGCCGCCGGACAGTGACATGGACTGATATATATCGAAATTTATCTGAGGGTAGCATATGTCTGCGCCGCTGCCTGTAATGGCGGCAGTGTAGCCGCCTGCATTTAAAGCACCCCGGTGAGCGTATGTATCAATGCCGGCAGCCAGACCGCTGATTATTTGTACACTTGCAGATGCAAGGAAATGTGACAACTCAAAGGCCTGGTTTTTTCCGTATTCCGTACAGCCCCTGGCTCCGACTACAGCTACAGAGGGAAGGGT
>Ga0256406_1005524_pt1 | contig 13428 bp, 13 predicted proteins | sample RumenRJG_03DNA_FD_185986 | JGI IMG/M metagenome (GOLD analysis project Ga0256406, IMG submission 185986) | Bovine rumen microbial communities from Lethbridge, Alberta, Canada - RJG_03 | ecosystem: Host-associated > Mammals > Digestive system > Stomach > Rumen | place: Canada: Alberta | collected...
CATAACTCTCATGAGACCGCAGAAAAACGCCATGATTCCGATCAGTCCCAGGGAGATGTCAACTGCTGTCTGCGCGAAGTCAAACAGATTGTTCAGCACGTCGTTCATAGTCCCCGTAACGCCGCCGGCGATGACAGCGATGACTACGAGACCTGCCCAGATATAATTCATCATAAGTCAGTATCCTCCTGTCTAATAAACTAAGATAAATCAAAATTGAACTTTTAAAATTCCGTCTCGACCGCCTCCTCGCGGTCCTTTTTGATCAGATTCCGAAATAGCCTCCTTTCCGACAATACAACTCTACCACTGTGTTGTCCGCAAATTCCATGCCATGAATCATTCCACGTTTAAGATGCACCCTGAACAATAAGAAACCGCCCCTCGATTTCCTTTTGGTGTGCCGGTTCGTATGTCGAAAATTCCGATAATTTCGTCCTATATTTAGGACGCATAATCCTGTTTTCAGGACACCCTGTCAAAAAAGGTCTCTGTGTCACATGAATCTGCTTCCCACCCGTGGTATATTATTTGCATTTATGTCCTGTTGTAGTAAAATGATACCGATACGATACTGCACATGATTATCTGTTCAGAGGTTCTGTTATGAGAAAAATCGACTATACATTCATCACACTGGCGAGACAATTTCTGTTTATCACGATCGGACTGCTGGCAACGCTCTATCTGATCGTTATCATCCAGATCATGGTCTTCCATATCGATAAATATTACGACCGCTTCAACTATCCTCTCACCTTCGGAATATATCTTCTTGTCTACTTGTGCCTGGGATGCCTGTTCTTTCAGCACCGCTTCTTCCATCTGACCTACACCAGAAGCACACTGACCTATCGGAACGGTCTGCTGCGCAGAGAGCGCAGCGTTTCACTGGAAGACATTTCTAACGTTGTCTGCGATTCCAGAGGTGCCTGGCTGTATCGCGGTCCGGTCACAGACAAAAAACAGGTCTGCTTTTATATTCCCTTTTTCCGCGGCGGCGTGATCGAGGTTGTAGCTTTTGACAAGTTTCTTCGATATCTGTCAAGTCAGGGAGCTCATATAACAAAGACATATAAAGTGATGCCCGGATACGGGAAGATCCACAACATTCTGGGAATCGTTTACGGATTCCTGGCGATCTGCATAATCCTGAACTGCCGCACCCCGCTGTATACCGTTATCGTTCTGATGTCGAATCACTGAGAAGGAAATCCTGACATGAATAAAAAATTTAATGTGATCAACAAAAAAGGGCTGCTGCTCAGCGCCCTCATCATGGCCGCAAATACGGGAATCACCGCATTCTCTCTCGGCCGTATCCTGAACGGAGACGGTCGCATCTGGCTGCTGCCCTTTATCTTCTTCGGCACGTTCCTTCTGTTTTCTGTGCTGATCATGATGCGGGTGGTTTCTGCAGGCTTTGAAGTCAGAAAGAATCAGGTCATCGTTCCCGACACCGATGTCAGACACGGTGGAAATTCTGTATTTGATCTCCATGAACTGGAGTCTGTGAATCTCTGTGACGGCTCCGGAAATCAGCTGGATCCGGAAAAAGACAGTCTCAGGGGCGCACGCGTACAATTTCAGCTGAAGGACGGCCGAAGTGTGGAATATTACCCAGCGACTATTACAAAGAAACAGTTCCGCACCATTGAATCGGGCATAAACGGGCTTCTCACAGATCTCCATAATGAGGATCTGTTTGATGACGCTGATACCGCAGAATAACGCCTATGGCGCACACATGGTGCACAATCAAAAAGACGCCGCCGCAGAATCAGCGTGCGGGGCGTCTTTTCTTCCATTTTCAATCACTCAGGTCGCTGAATTCCTCCGGACTTCCACCGTTCTTTGTTTCATACAAGGCTGCTTTCTTCTGTCTCTGTTCCTCTTCATACTCCGTCACCTTTTTGTGCATAATCGAATCGATCAGCACGCGGTCAGGATGTCTCAGAAGCGTGTAGAAAGCCCATGCGATCAGCGCAATCCCTACGATTTTCCAGCCTATGCTGTCATGAATCATATTGAAAAAATCCATCATGTGAATCATCCTCCTATCCGATGATGCTTCTCATCGTTGCCAGTACATTCAGATGAGTCAGCTTGTCAATCTCATCGTCTGTATATTTTTTCTCCATTTCCGCAAGAACCCGGCTGTACCCCGAATAATCCTTCAGTTCCCCGGCGCTGTCGATTCCATCGAAATCCGAACCGAACCCCACATGATCGATGCCCGCTTTATTTACCATGTAATCCAGATGCTGCATGATCTGTTCGATCGTCGCATAACTCGACCCGTCTTTCAGGAAGGAAGACTCGAAATTCACGCCGGCAACACTCCCGGTTTCGCCAATTACTCTGAGCTGATCATCAGTCAGATTTCTTTTGTGCCCACACAGAGCCTTCGCGCAGGAATGCGTTGCCATAAACGGCTTTTTACTGTATTTCGCCACATCGTAGAAGCCTCCCTCCGACATATGAGAAACGTCGATAATAAGCCCGATCCGGTTCATTTCCTCTATCACCTGCATTCCGAATTCAGTAAGTCCTCTGGCATTTTCCTCCGGATCGTCGCTGCAGGGATATCCCACGGTGTTCGGAAATCCCCAGATCAGCGTGATCAGACGCACGCCTTTGTCATACACTTCCCGGAGGCGTTCCATATGGTCTCCGATGAAAACGCCGTCCTCAATAGTCAGGAAAGCGGACAGGAAGCCTTCCGAGGCATTCTTTTCAATATCTTCCGCGCTGAAGGCGCTGCGGATCACATCTGTGTTCCTGCTCATTTCCATACGATAGTTATCGTACACCTTCTGAAAGATCTCATAGGGTTCCATCGTCTGCATCTCAATCCGCGACAGATAAATTGCGAAGAACTGAGCCATTCCGTGATTCTGCAGCATGAGATCCAGACTCAGATGACCCGGTCCATGACGCATCGTCCGGTCATCATGACGCCAGCATTCAATTAATGTGTCGCAATGCATGTCCAGTAATTTCATTTCTCTCGTGTCCATATCTATGTGTTCCCTCCTCGATGGCATTTCTTTGTATATGAGATATATAAAGCAAAGTCCGTGCCAGCGGCATGCTCCTTGCATGATATACGGGCAGGGAGGTATCAGTATCATGATAAGAAAATACGGAAATCTAGTTCGGCTGAAGGATCTCGACGATGACTTTTTCATCGATCTCCGATACTCAACGCCGGACAATTTCACCGGCGAAGTCGTGTATGACTTCAGGGAATGCTATGTTGACGAATCTACGGCACATAGGCTCATCCAGGCAAAGGACCTGCTGAAACGCCGCGGTTTCGGTCTGAAAATCTGGGACGCTTACCGCCCGGTAAGCGCACAACGGCAGTTCTGGAATCTCTGTCCGGACAACAATTTTGTAGCCCGTCCGCCTGATATGTCCACAATACAGGAATTCAAGAATTCCCATATGAACGGTCAATGCGTCGATGTGACGCTGACTGATCCCGACGGCAGAAACGCAGTCATGCCCAGCGAATTCGATGATTTCTCTCCGCGGGCAAGACTGGACTGTCCGGAAACTCACGGCGAGGCTCGTCGGAACGCCGAGCTCCTGCGGGACGTAATGGTTCAATGCGGGTTCACCCCTTACGAGGGGGAATGGTGGCATTTTTATGACCATACCGTAGAACCAGCGCCTTATTCTGACTATGTTTTCGACGAGTAATCAGCTTTATTCCTGCCCGTATTGTTTCAGTCGATCGTAGAAAACGCTCCGGGACATCCCCAGCTCCTTCATGGCCCTGTTTTTATCGCCGTTACAGCGAATTAACGTGGACTCGAGTATTCTTGCCTCTTCTCTGGCCAGAAGCTCCTTCATGGAGGTGGGGGTGTCCTCGCTGCCGATAGACAGGTATTCGCTGTAGATTATATTCGAATCGCAGAGCATCGCCGCACGCTCTACTACATTCTCCAGTTCCCGGACATTGCCCGGCCAGTTGTACGCCAGCATCACTTTCAGGGCGTCACTGGAAAATTTCTTGGGCGGCAGGCCGTAACGCCTGCATGTAGTCTCCAGAATCTGATTGATCAGCAGATACAGATCGGACTGCCGTTCTCTCAGCGGCGGGATCTGGATCTGAAAAACATTGATTCTGTAATACAGATCCTGACGGAAAGTCCCTCTGCGAACCTCCTCTTCCAGATTCTGATTCGTGGCGGCGATCACCCTGACGTCTACCTTGACCGGCTTCGAGGATCCCACCTTGTAAATAATCTTGTTCTGCAGCACATGCAGAAGCTTGACCTGAATCGTCAGCGGGATATCTCCGATTTCGTCCAGAAAAATCGTTCCGCCGTCAGCCTCCTCAAAGAACCCTTTCTTTCCCTCGCTCCGCGCGCCCGTAAAGGCTCCTCCGACATACCCGAACAGCTCGCTCTCGAAAAGAGACGGCGCAATTGCATTACAGTTCACCTCCACAAAAGGAGATTCCGGCATTCCCATCCGGTGAATCGCACGGGCAAGAATCGACTTTCCAGTTCCGCTCTCTCCTGTAATCAATGTATTAAACCGGTTCTGGGAAGCTTTATAGGCAAGATATTTTGTCTCCTCTGCCTTGGAACTGTTGCCGACAAAGCTTCTCACCGCCTCATCAGGCACATGAAAATCCTGACGCCGGGTTTCCTTGTTTCCGACATGTTCTAGCTGCTCGATCAGCCTGTTCTTCTCCTCTACCAGCGCCTCCAGACTGTCCACCGCCTGAATCAGAAGCATAACGCCGAAGATCCTTCCGGTTTCCTCTTCCTCCGCCGTCAGAATCGTACAGATAAACGGTCTTTTATTAATCTCCTGTATCGTATTGCGGACAGAGATCGGTTCTCCTTCCAGGGCGCGGAACATCTTCTCCGTCAGAGGTGATTCATCGAAGAAATCCAGATAGGGACGTCCCGTGACATCGACTTCATAAGAGGATCCTCCCTTGCTCTGAAAAGGCTGCCCTCTCAGGATATTCGCGAGATCCTCGTTACGCACGCTATATCCCTTCGCCTGAAAGAACTTGATGTTCCCGTATTTCCCGTCCACAACAACAATGTTGCCGACACTGGAGAAAAATTCAAGCTCATGAACCACGTCATTCACCGTAATGGCTGTAATTCTGCGTTCCGTATCCACCTCTGCGCAGATTTTGAACCCCAGATAATTTTCCTGAAGCCGCACCGGTGTTGCCAGATGATGCTGGTGTACATATTTGTATGCCGGCTCGATCTCAGCGTTCCGATACACGCCGACCGCCAGGAGAATATCTCCCTGGCTGATTCCACCGTCATGAATATTCAGACTCTGCAAATCCTCGCCGCAGAGACCGCCGTCATCTTCTCCCACACTGTTGTCTGCGATGATCACGATGTCGCCCTCGCTGATTCTCCCTTCATCGTGGGAAAACGGCGCGTCAAACATAATACCCGTGAATCCCTTTGCTTTATCGTTACAAACCTGAATCCGTTTCTCACGATCCACGTAAACGATTCCGTAATTGATCTGGTCCATCATTCTGCTGACCAGACGAATGTGTCTGATGATCTCTTGCTGTTCCATATGCTTTCCGTACCCTGACTGTTTTTTATGCGAAATCCGGCTGCGCTGCCCGGCAGCGCCATCGCCGTCTGCCTGTTATCTAACGGCGGCCGATATCGTTTTCTGTGCAGGAATAAGCCGCCGTTATCTTTTATTCTACAACCGATCATTTCAGAATGCAAATTATCTGAATAATTTGGTCAGAAAATCCCCTCATTAAAAAAACTGCTCTGCGATAAACGCATCGAGCAGTTCTGTCATCCTTCTGAGGGAATCAGAAGATTGCCGTTCCTTCCGCTACAATCACAGCACTTCCGGTAAGATACAAATCTGTAATTTTATCTGTCTGACGATCTTTACAGACCTCTATGTCCAAAAATCCGCCGGGCATATGAAACCGAACTGTTCCCTCTCCGATCCGTCCGCGTTTCGTCAATACCGCTGCCACCGATCCGGTTCCCGTACCGCACGCATAAGTAAAATCTTCCACTCCGCGCTCAAATGTCAGTTCCTCCACCGTCCCGTCGTCGCCTGCGAAGTAAAAATTAACATTTGCGCCCCTGGGAAACGCCGGAGAATGGCGAATTGCCTCCGCAGTCTTCCTCAGTCTTTCGGGAACAAGCATTTCCCGACCGGGGAGCTCGACGACCGCATGGGGAATTCCGGGATTCCCGAGCTCGACATAATCGCAGAAAATGACCCCGTCTTCGGCCCCCGCCTCGGTTTCCGGTTTCAGTCCCAGTTTCATGACGCTCACATCGTTCAGCCGAATACGATATCGTTCCTCATCGATCCTCCGCCCCCGCACAAGGCCGGCCGTCGTCTCGATATTCTGCGTCTCACCGGCCAGGCCGTGCTCATAGCCGTACCGGGCAACACATCGCGCGCCGTTGCCGCACATTTCACCTGGACTTCCGTCAGAATTATAGAAAACCATGCGATAATCGCCGTTTCCCCGCGGGCGTTCTACAAACATCATACCGTCCGCCCCGACAGAAAATCTCCGGCGGCAGAGTTGTTTCGCGATCCGGGAACAAAGTGTCTCCGGAAATCTTCCATCCCGGTTATCAATCAGAATGAAATCGTTTCCGGCACCCTGCATCTTGGTAAAATCAATTCTCATATGCTGCTGCCACACATTTCCTTCCCTTTAATGAATCAGATAAAACGCGGTAAGCAGATCCCTGAGGCAGTCCGTTTCAAAGCTCACGGTAAAGGGATCCTCAAGCTTCGCTCCGGGGTAATGGCTGGCCTTCAGAGCGTCCGGATGCTGGCGGTAGCAGACTTCCAGCCTGAACTTCCGGTTCGTGTCGATCAGCGTATGCTTCGACTCCAGAGCCTGTTTCACGTTCTCCCGGATCTCCCGGCACACGACCTGCGGATTGCGGTTGACCGTCGCACCGCCGATGCCTTTCTTCGTAGGGACAGCAAGCAGTCCGGGGATCTGTTCCCTCGAGGTGTCACAGAGCTCTTCATCGCCGCTGACAAAGACCATCGGAACCCCGTATCCGGCGCAGACAAGCGTATGGAGCATCAGTTCAGACATATACTCACCGTTCAGTTTCGTCCAGAACAGTCCGTCTGAAGTCATCGTATGAGACAGAGGATTGCCTCCTGTTCCGCCGGCAGAATGATATCCTATGCACAGAGCCGCGTCGAAGCTGCTGTCGACTCCCGCCACCATAGAGTCCGGAGTATGCATCCATCCGCGGATCAGTCTGACCTGCTCCGGAAATTCGTCAATCCACAGATTTCTTCCGGTATCATGGGAGTCCTTTACCCATATCTCATCCGCCCCGGCGTCAAGCGCGCCCTGGCAGGCTGCCAGTGCTTCTTTTTTCATCTGGACAGCTGCACGGTCGTACTCCTCGTTTCCCTTTTCCGTTTCCTTCCAGCTTGTGACGCCGGTGACGCCCTCTATGTCAACACTGATAAATACTTTCATTCAGATAACCCTCCTGAGTTCATTTCGCAATTCACCGCCTGATTGAAAATCAGGCGGTAATATCGTTCATCTTCATTAACTATTTAACGTTCCTGAAATTGCCGTCCTTGTCTGTCTTGACGTCATTCAGATAGAAGTCGCCGTTCGTAGCCCATACCACTCCCTTGATCTCAGATCTCCAGCAGCGGTAATTGTTTTCATCCAAAAGCGGAATAATGGTCTTGTAATCGAAAAGCTTCTTCTGCAGCTGGGTGATGATCGGAGTACGGGCCTCATAGTCCACAGTCTCTCTGGCTTTCTGGATCAGGGCCTTCTGACCCTTAGGATCGAGATTGGAAACCATGTCTTTTTCCTTCTCCTGTCTCATGCAGAAATTATCCATCAGCAGGAACGGTTCTGACCAGCCGAGTCCCAGATACGCCATATCGAAATTCCCATCTACGACATCCTGATTAACGTAGGACCATTCCTGAGTTGAAATCTTCATCTCGATTCCGATCGCCTTCAGATCCTTCTGAATCGACTGCCCTACTCTCTTTGCAACTGTATCATCTCTGTCGTCGAAAGTAAAGGACAACGTTTTTCCGTTCTTTTCCATGATTCCGTCTTTGTTTTTCTTATATCCGGCTTCTTTCAGCAGCTTCAGTGCCGCATCCTTGTTATATCCGTATTTTGCTTTGTACCATGACGGAACACTCGAGTCGTAATTCAGACACTTATCCAGGATCAGACTGTATGCCGGTTTCTCGTAAGAATTCAGATGTTTCACCATCGTCTCTCTGTCAATCGCGCGGATGATCGCTTCCCGGACCTTCGCATCCTTCAGCGCTCCCTTTGTTGTATTGAGCTCCGCATAATAGACCTGCGCGCCCGCAGCTTCCTTGACAGTCACTTTGTCAGACTTCTTCAGTTCCTTGTAATAATTCGCAGGTACAGTGGACAGGACGTCATAATCTCCGTTCTGCACGCCCTTCGCCAGTGTGAAGTCTTCTCCGGAGAACACGATCTTGATCCTCTTGATCGGGCACACGCCTTTGTTCTTCACCTTGGGATTATTTGTCTTATATCCCGGATTAGCCTTCAGGATCACATATGCACCCGGCTCATACTTGTCGACGTAGTAGGCGCCATAGGGGTGGCATCCCCACAGCATATCGTCTTTTGTCATCGAATCGATTTCATCCTTGTCAATGATGCCCGTGAAGCATGTCATAAAGTTGAATTCCGTATCAGCATGGAACTTCTTGAAGTGGACAATTACTTTTCTGCCCTTGATTTCCATGTTCTTGATATTGGAGTATCCGTCCTTGTACGGGCTTACCTTCAGTCCGTATTTGACACTTGCAACAAAATCTTCCGGCTCCAGTTCTTTGCCCGTAGAATATTTCATCCCCTTGGGGAACGTCAGCGTCCAGGTTTTGCCATCCTTGCTCCAGACAGATTTGGAAGCGATTCCCGGCATCGCTTTCCCGGTCTTGGGATCCTTAGTAAGAACAGAATCCGCAACCAGGCACTGCATGTCGTTCCAGTCTGACACCTGGAAGAGATCGATCCCGGACCAGGAACCGTCCTTGATAATCAGCGTTTTTCCTCCTGCCTTGGTTTTCTCCTTGTCCGCGGCCGAACTGCCTCCTTTGTCCTTGCTGCCGCATCCTGTAAAGGAAAAAGCAATCGCGACAACCGTCGCCAACAGCACGACCAACAATTTCTTCTTCATAATCTCTCACTCCTTTACTGTAAACTATGAGTTCTACTTTGTTGAATCCGGGAAAACCTCCCGGTCAATGCCAACGGCCTCCTGCTCGCATAAATGGCAGGCCACTTTATGTTCATCGGATAATAAATATCCGCTAGGAGCTGTAGTTTTACACCGGTCTGTTGCAAACGGACATCTGGGATGAAAATGGCATCCTTCAGGCAGGTTGACCAGACTTCCCGGTTCACCCTTCATGATGTATTCCTTACGTCCTCTCAGATGTGGATCAAGAATCGGTGCCGCCGCCATCAGACCCTGCGTATACGGATGTTTCGGATTCTGCGTCACCTCTTCAGTCGGTCCGAATTCCACCAGACGGCCAAGATACATGACTGCGATCTTGTCACTGATATAGCGGATAACATTCAGATCATGCGTTATGACAAGATAAGTCAGGTTGAATTTCTCCTGCAGATCCAGCAGCAGATTCAGAATCTGTGCCTGCACGGAAACATCCAGCGCCGAAGTAGGCTCATCCAAAATCATGATTTTCGGATTCATCGCAAGCGCTCTCGCGATAGCAATTCTCTGAAGCTGACCGCCGGACAACTGGTGCGGATAACTATTCAGATACCGCTGATCCATCTTGACCATGTCCAGGGTTTCCTTCGCTTTCTCCCTCGCCTCGGCTTTCGGCACTCCGTGGATTACCAGCGGTCGCATAATCGAACTCTGCACGGTTTCCCGGGGATTCAGGTTCGACGCAGGATCCTGGAAAACAACGGACACCTTGGTGTGAAATTCTTTCTTTTCCTGCTTCGTTGCCTTCGACAGATCCACATGATCGAATATCACGGTGCCGCCCGTCGGCTTCGTAAGGTTGAGAATCACCCGGGCAAGTGTGGTTTTTCCACTTCCGGACTCTCCCACAAGTCCGACGATTTCACCTTTATTGATAGTCATCGTGACATCGTCTACAGCCTTGACATAGGTTTTTTTCTGCTTGATAATTCCCTTTGTTATCTCAAAATACTTCTTGACATGGGTCAGTTCAATCTGCGCTTCTTTCATCGTACATCCACCCCCTTTTCCAAAAAGCATCTGACGTTATGCGTCTCCGAGATCTTTCTGATGTCCGGATCCTCATTAAAACAACGTTCCTTCGCAAATGGACAGCGATTCGCAAAACGGCATCCCGGTTTGTCGCTGGTCAGCCGGGGCACACTTCCATCAATCGTCGTCAGACGTCCTTCCTTCTTCGTCATCCGCGGAAGCGCCTTCATCAGCAGGCTTGAGTACGGATGCATAGGATGATCGAAAATATCATATACTGTCCCGGTTTCCACAATCATGCCCGCGTACATAACGGCCACATAATCCGCAATCTCCGCTACGAGCCCGAAATTATGCGTAATCAGCATGACCGCAGTTCCATATTCATCTCTCAGCTGCTTGATCAGTCTGAGAATCTGTGCCTCGATCGTCACATCCAGCGCTGTCGTCGGCTCGTCCGCGATCAGGAGATTCGGATCTCTTGCAAGCATCATGGCGATCATAACACGCTGCCGCATGCCGCCTGACAACTCGTGCGGATAGCTTTTTGCCCGACGCTCAGCATCCGGCATCTTCACATCCTTATACATCTCGATTACACGATTCCAAGCCTCTTCTCTGGGGATTTTATCAATCAGAATTCCCTCCTCCACCTGTTTCCCTGTAGTGTACACCGGATTCAGGGAATCAAGAGGATTCTGGAAGATCATTCCGATCTGCTTCCCCCTTACAGCCTCCAGCTCTTTTTCTGTTGCCTGATTCAGATCCTTCCCCTTGAACATTATCTGTCCTTTTATGATTTCGTTATGCTCCGGAAGCAGTCTGAGAATTGAATGGGCAATCGTGGATTTTCCGCATCCGGACTCGCCGACAATCGCAAAGATCTCTTTTTTCCTGATTTCAAAGGATGCATTCTTTACAGCTGACAAAAATCCGTCCCTGACTTTGTAGTCCACAGACAGGTTGTCGATTCTCAATAGTTCTTCATTCATATTGCTCTCCTCCCTACTGTGACTTCATTCGCGGATCCAGAAGATCTCTCAGCCCTTCTCCCATGATGTTGAACCCAAGGACAACATATACTAGTGCGAGGCCCGGGAAAATGGCCATCCACGGTCCCTGTTCCACGAAATTTATGCCTTCCGCGACCATCAGACCCCAGTCAGGCGACGGTGGCTGTGAACCGACGCCCAGAAAACTCAGTGTCGTAGTTGACAAAATCGTTCCCGGCAGCTGCATTGACACGGTTACAATCAAAATCGGAACGATATTCGGCAGAATATATCGGAACATCAGCGACCAGTCCGATTCACCGAAGGATCTGCCTGTTTCAATAAACGCCATATTTTTTATTGACATAGTCTTGGCCCGGACCATTCGGGCGTAAGCCGCCCACGCTACAATGGAAATCGCGATGATAGCCTTGATCAGGCCCGATCCGATAATCGTCACCACCGCCAGCGCCATGATCATTCCGGGGATACACCAGGTCAGATCAGCAACAAAGGTCAGCGCTCTGTCTGCGGCTCCACCGTAGTACCCACAGAAAAGACCAACTAAAACACCGACGATCAGCTGCAGTCCGGCTCCGATAATAGCTACCTCCAGCGTAATCCTAGTGCCGAATACAATTCTGCTGAACAGATCGCGTCCCATATCATCAGTACCGAAAATATACTGCGCACAAGGGGCGGTCAGGATGTCAGATTCATGAATATCCGTATATGAATACGGTGCAATCTGATTCGCGAAGATTGCAATGAAAATCACGCTCAGGATCATAATCGATCCGACCATAAAATTTCCGTTCTTATAACAGGATTTCCAAAATTCTCTGAAAGGGCTTTCATTCATTATCGATCACCTCCGGTTACTGATATTCTGATTCGAGGATCCAGGATGCCGAGCACTATATCACTCAGAATGTTGCAGAGAACCGTCAGAGCTGTAATAATCATAATTGTTCCCTGTATTACGTTGAAGTCCTGCTTGACAATGGACTCTACCATCAGATTTCCCATGCCCGGGATTCCGAAGATTTTCTCAATGACAATATAGCCTGAAATCAGCCAGGGGACGGACATAAAAACATTAACGGTAACAACAATAAGTGAATTTCTCAGCACATGCTTATAGAGGACATCTCTTTTCTTCAGTCCTTTCGCATATGCAGTCACCACATATTTCTCATGCAGCGCATCAATAGCCTCCGATTTAACCAGGCGCAGAGTCGACGCGATTCCGCCGAGGAAACCAGTACAGATCGGCAGGACATAGTTCTGCCAGGATTCAAACCCGCTGACCGGAAGCCACTGCAGTTTGACCGCAAAAACCAGGATCATCAGAACGCCGAGCCAGAAAGACGGAACCGCAGTCAGCACCAGCGTGACATTCACTGTAATATGATCAAAAAGGCTATCCTTTTTGTATGCGCAGAGCAGTCCCAGCGGGATCGCCACGATATACTCAATAATCAGCGTGATTATCGTGAGGTACAGACTCACCGGAATCGCGGACTGCAACAGCTGCCATACCGGCAGTCTGTATTTATAGGATATTCCAAAATCTCCGTGGAACATCTTAGAAAGCCAGGTGATATATTGTTCCACAATCGGCCGATCCAGTCCGTACTGATGTCTCAGCCCCTCGAGTTCAGACGCCTTCGCCAAGGGTCCCGCCATAACCGTAACCGGATCGCCCGGCATCAGGAACAGCATAGCGAAGACGAGAACAGAAACTGAAAACAGTAACAGTATTCCGATCAGCAGTCTTTTAATGATATAATCTCTCATCTACATAACCATCTCCTTTGCCTGTAATATTTTTTCTTACTACACACACTACAAGTCCGGCTTTCAGGACAATTCACGCGCAAGCAAGTTTTCAAAATCATCTCATAAGTGTTGCAAGTTCCATACCATCCACGCAAAAAATTCACAGATTTTTCATAAATTCTTCTCGCAGTTTTTCCTTGCAGCCTACCCCTTTCGCCACCTGTAGCCCTAATTAATGCGTGCTCAGCCATCGAATATGCTTGAGATATCAATAAATAATGCAGTAAACATATTCGGCGGCTGAACTGCTACCCGTCAAGTAGACAGTCGAAATAAAAGAAATTTTTTCTCTCCAGTTCCAATTGGGACTGGAGTTTTTTATGCGGCAATCAGGTACTGAGCGT
>Ga0256406_1005525_pt1 | contig 13426 bp, 12 predicted proteins | sample RumenRJG_03DNA_FD_185986 | JGI IMG/M metagenome (GOLD analysis project Ga0256406, IMG submission 185986) | Bovine rumen microbial communities from Lethbridge, Alberta, Canada - RJG_03 | ecosystem: Host-associated > Mammals > Digestive system > Stomach > Rumen | place: Canada: Alberta | collected...
CCCCCCGGGCAGTCGATGCGCTCCCCGGCTTTGCGCTTTCTGACGCATTCCAATTTGAATTCCTTCGCAAACCTCATAGAAAAGAGACCCTCCAGTTGGAAGTCCAACTTTTGGGTCTCACCTCATTATCGCTGAAGCGTTCTCTCTATCTCCTTACCAGATAAAGTTGAACTTGGCCTGCTCCCCGTTATCGATGAGGATATCCTGCGCGGTCATGGATCGATTGATCACCGTAACGAAGTAAGCCCACTGGGCAATCTCTTCTGCCGTCGCCCAGGAATGGAGAAGGGTCTCATTGAGCACGGCCTCATAGAGCTCTTTGCTCTCTAAGATATGCTTGTTTAAATCCGTGATGACCCCTCCCGGGGAAAGGGAGTTGGAGGTGGCGTGGTATTTGGCAATCTTTGACGCCACGTACTTCATATAGGTGACCGCGCCGCCCTTACTGGCCGCGTAATAAGGGAACTCCGCCCCATTGGAGGCGGATGAGGAAGCAATGAAGAGGACGGAATGGATACGTTCTTGGAAGGCGTACTCCTCATTCACGCGGATCGTCCCCTTCAGATTCACGTCGATGGCCTCTTCCTCCTCCTGCACCCCCGCGGAGTGAACCAAGATCTCGACGTCCGGTATCGAGGGTAATTCATCCCTAGCGATATCCACTTGGTAATGCGTGTAGTTCTTTTCTTGGATGGAGGACTCCTTCTTATCGATGCCGATGACTTGGTGGCCCTTCTTCAAGAACTCCAGCGCGGTGGCCTTACCAATCCCCGAGCTGGATCCCGTGATCAAGACTTTCATTTCCCTTGCTCCTTGGCCATCCACTTCACCCCGATGTGGTTCTTGTCCCAGTTCTTGGAAATGGCGTACGTAAGCGGGGTGAAGCACATCTCGATGACTAGCTCAAAGATCGCCCCATCCAAGGAGCACATGAAGGCGGATAGCCACGTCCAGTGGAAGAAGTGAACGGAGACCAAGGCGGCGAAGACGAAGTTATCGAGGATCTGCCCGAAGATCGTGGATAGCCCAGCGGCCAGCAAATAGCCCCGATACTTCTCCCCATGCCTCTTCTCGATCTTCTTGAGGATCAGCTCTTGGGTGAGGTTGTTGACGATGAGCCCGCATGCGCTTGCGGCGGCGCTCCCCAGAATGACGTACCAGACGTTGCCCATGACGGCGTCGATCGATTCTCCAACGGCTTGGACGATAGAGGCATCCTGATAGTTGAACTCGGGGGACCAGGTTCCCGGGATGACTCCCACGACCGCCAGAAGCGCAGAAACAAACAAGGAGAGGATTAACGCGGTCAAATTCACCCGGATCGCATGCTTGGCCCCGAAGTTCTTGACCAAAAGATCGCCCACCAAGAAGCCAATCCAGCTTAAGAAGATGCCGGCATCTTGGATGAGCCAATAGGAATCGGTCCCTGGAATTTTCAACTCGATGATGGATTTATTGGCCAATACGTTCATCAGGATGTTGGCCACCGTGATGAGGGCTAAGGCCATCCCGGGGACGGAACGGAGGGTCTTCACCCATTCCTTGGGGCTAAAGAAATCCCTTGCCCCGAGTCTAAGCTTCCTCCAGAATCCGGTTTTCTTCTTCTCTTCCATGCTTTCTCCCTCCTTGCGCCTAGAAAAACAAAATAGGCGCCATCTTTGAACAATGGCGCCTATTGGGATCGCAAGCGATGAAAAAGCGGAATTGTTCCTAGTTTTGTTTAAAGACAGGATGGTAACGGCGAACTGTCTGGACCTGAAGTCCGCGTATACTCTAGCAATTTGAGGTGTCGGAAACAACGAAAATTGCCAATAGGGAGGCGGAAGAAGGCGGGCTTTAGACGTTACACGCCGTGATTTGCTATGCGTTTTAACTTTAGAATGCCTGCTTATCGTAAGCCTGCCGAATGATATTCATGGCGTAATCGATTTCGCCTTCTTGGCTTAGGCGAAGAGACACGTTTCCATTTCCGTTATGACCAATTTCGGTAACGTCTTGGCACTTGTGACTGGGGGTCGTCAACTTCATCAAAGTTAAGATTGATAAATAACTGCAAGTAATCGTTGTGGAAGACGACATCCACGAAGTTAGTGTCCAATTTATAAGCGACGTACGTTTTTTCAAACTCTTGCGTCACATCGGCGGAAATATTTAGGATTTGCCGGCTTAGCTGCTCGTAAAGCAAACGACTATGATCGGTTGGATTGTAGTTAAGGATTGTGTATTCTTCCGCTTTCTTTTTAGACGTTTTATAACGCACAAGCACGTCATCCGAAATCTTGGGATACTCCCAAATCTTTAGAGCGAGGCTTGCTAATTGTTCAGCCCGTTCTTTGATTTTTTCCTCATTCCAGGAAGTTTGCTGAACCACGTAGCTATTTAAGCGCAACGCACTCTGCTTGAATCCCCCTTCGATGCTCATCTTATACATGAAGGATTTATCGCTCATTTCCGAATTGTGGGCGGTGAGGGCGAGGTTCCCAATGGTGTGAAGGTATTTCTCTTGGACTTCTTTCCAGTTTGGGCCCAAATCAGCGATCCACTCGGGAGAAAGGTTTTCGTTTTGGGGCATGATGTGCTCAATGGAGTAATTGTTTATGGCGATCGGCGCCTTGTTGTTATAGTCTTCGAGCCTGCGGAAGACGTAACTACGAACATGCATGTGATACATGTCATGGCTCATGAATTCTCGCTTGAGCTCTTCGTTGTTTGGCATCCTCTTATAGCTTTCGGAAAGAACGAAGAACGCACGAATGGAATCCATGATGTCGTCTTTCCTTAGGAAATTAGGAAGGGTGGTTGCGAAAGTCTTGTTCAAAGAGTTCGTCGGTATGCTGCAAATGTTTCTGCGCAGGACGTATGTGATGCAAATCTTTAAAATCTCCACGTAGTCATCCCGGCTGATGAGATTGCTATCCCAATAATTACGGGCGCGAAGCAAAAAGGGATAGGCAACATCCATCCTCATCTCCTTCGCGTCGCGGTATAAGGACTGAATTTCTGGATCCTCCGACTTGGCGTAGACAAGATCGGTGTAGAAGCGTGCATATTTGAGAAGATCTCGGCAAAACTCTTGGGCGGAAGCAAAACCATCAACGTTATCGTGCCTAAAAATCTTGAACGTGTCGTAAACGCTGCACATCCACGGAATGCGTGATTCTTTCACGGTCAAATAATCGCGGAAAAAATCATCCATGACCGCTCCCTGTCCGAAACAAACAGCAATTCCATTGGCCTTCAAAGGTCGTGATAAACCAAGCTTTGCGTCCTGACGTCGAGGCCCATCAAAACGTTATTTCGGATCAAGTCAGATTGGGAAAGACCTTTTCCCGTCGAATTAAGGCTTTCAAAGATGGCCTGCGGGTCATCGGAGGCTTCCAGGGTGATGTTGACGATTTGAAGCTTTCCAATCGATTTGTAAACCTGATCGAGTTCAAGCGTCCGCGATTCGATTTGCTTCACGAAATAGTCGTAGTTTTCTTTGATGTGAATCGAGTATTGCTCCGGCAAGGGGCGATTTTCGACTAGGGATATAAATGTCTCTTTATCCGCTTCGGTAAGGAGAAGCTTGTATTGGTCCTCGCCAGATTCGTCCTCGTTCTCTAAAAACATGTGATTGATTTTGCTGGGTTTTAATTCGCATTCGCCGGGATGCTTTTCGGCGAAATTCCAGAGCGCGATCATCAAAAGCGAAAGGGTGGTCAACCTTTGCTGCCCATCAATGATCATGAAACGCTGAACCCCGGTGGGCATGACGTTTTCGGCGATGTTAACGATGGAACCGACGAAATGCGAGGCTTTGTTTTCCTTCTCCAAAGAAACAATGTCGTGCCAAAGCGTAGAGCACTGTTCAATCTCCCAACTGTATAAGCGTTGATAGACCGGAATGACGAATTGTTTGAAGCCATTCATGATTCCGAAAATGTTTCCCTTGCCTACATCCATAATCTTTGCTCGTTCTTCCTCTAACCAAGATAAACTGGCACAGCTGGCGATTCAAAACCAGAACACACGCGAGCGGGGCAGGAAAACGACAAACGGCGTTAACGACGAATGCCCTTCGTTCGTTTCGCCCCTGTAGAAGAAAAATGCTGATCTAATGCTTTTAACTGCTTCATCGCATTCGGCCGTCTCTTACGCGCATACGAAAAGCCTAGCCGCTCAAAACGAATTGTCATCTTTTTCTTAGGAAAGAAAAAGGCAGGAATAAAATTGGAAATGTTATACTATCTCTATGTTGAATTGTCTCGTCCGATTAAGGAGACGAATGAGCGGTTGTTCGTGATGCGTTTCTTAGATGCCAGGCACGTTCAACCTCTCTTTTCATATAATAGCGAGTATTCCGACATCGTCGTCGGGCCTATGCCTCATAAAACTACCAGAATGGGAGACGTGAATAGCTTCCTGGCTAAGCTAAGGGCTTCTCCCAGCAAATATCCTCGCGTGATGGCGGGGTCTGCAAATGGGAGCCTGAAATTATCCATCTCTAGCTTCCAGGATTGCCTTTCAAGAACGCGTTACTTCGAGTCGCTAGCCTAAAGGAGAAAAACCATGGGGATGAATGAGCTTCAGAAACAGACAAACATCAATATCCAGGAAAAGGCAAACCTAATTTGGGATATTGCAACCCACCTCTATGGCGAGTACAAGCCTCATGAATACGGAAAAGTCATTCTTCCTATGACGGTCATCAAACGCTTTGACGACTGCCTTAAATCCACAAAGAAAGCCGTAGTGGAAATGGCGAAAAAGCTGGATGAAACAGGAGTAACCGGCAATACGAAGGACGTCATACTCAAAAATAAGAGCGGCCATGATTTCTATAACTGCAGCCGTTTCGACTTTGAAACGTTGCTTGCCGATTCGGAAAACCTCCAGGCTAATTTCGTCGACTACTTGCAGGGCTTTTCCGATAACGTGAAAGACATCATCAGTTACTTCGAGTTCGACAAGGAAGTTTCGAAGATGTCTCAGAACGATCTCCTTTATACCATCATCCAGGAGTTCAATTCCAAAAAAGCAGATATGTCCCCGGAACATGTGACTTCGCAGGACATGGGTTATATCTTCGAAAACCTCATTCGAAAGTTCTCCGAATCCTACGATGAGCAGGCTGGAGCCCATTTCACGGCACGGGACATCATCTATCTGATGACGGAGCTTTTGATTGCGCCCGAAAGAGACAAAATCAAAGAGGAAGGCTGCACGAAGACGGCTTACGATATGGCCATGGGCACAAGTCAGATGCTGGCTTGCCTGGATGAACGTCTGAAGGCTATCAATCCTACCTCCGATCTGACCTGCTATGGCCAGGAGTTCAACCCGGAGACTTTCGCCATTGCCAAGGCAGATACGCTCATTAAGGGCGGCAATGCGAACAACATGAAGTTCGGCGACACCCTGAGCGCCGACGCTTTTAAAGATTATCATTTTGATTACATCATCTCGAACCCTCCTTTCGGCATCGATTGGAAAAAGGAGGAGAAGGCCGTGAAGGACGAGGCCAAGCTCGGCTATGACGGAAGATTCGGCCCAGGCCTTCCTCAGATTTCCGACGGCCAGATGCTTTTCCTCCTCAACGGCGTGAAGAAGCTCAAAGACGGGACCGGAAGGATGGCCATCATTCAGAACGGCTCCTCTCTTTTCAACGGCGACGCCGGCAGCGGTCCTTCCGAAATCCGAAGGTACATCATTGAGAACGACAGGCTCGAGGCCATCGTCCAGCTGCCGACGGATCTTTTCTACAACACCGGCATTGCGACTTACATCTGGGTCATCACGGGCGAGAACGGCAAATCCGTCGAAAGGGCGGGGAAGGTCCAGCTTATCGACGCCTCGCAGTGCTACAAGAAGAGAAGGAAGAACATCGGCAACAAGAGGGTCGACCTCGACGAGGATTCCATTGATTTGATCATGAGAGCCTTCGATGACTTCAAAGACGAGGAACTGGAGGGAAAGAACGGTGACGGCCAGCCGATCCACGTCGAATCCAAGGTCTTCCCGAATCAGTATTTTGGATATACGACCGTCACAATTCAGTCTCCTTTGTTAAACGAGAAAGGGGAAGCGGTGCTGAAGAAGGGGAAGCCCGTCGCGGACAAGTCCAAAAAGGACACCGAAACGATTCCTTTGACCGAAGGCATCGACGAATACTTCAAGAAAAACGTCCTTCCCTACAATCCAAAGGCATGGATGGATAGAGGGGAAGATAAGATCGGCTATGAGATCCCATTCACCAGGCTTTTCTATAAGTTCGTGCCTCCAAAGCCGTCGGAAGAAATCTATAAGGAAATCAAGGAGCTTGGCGAAGAGGAATCCAAGCTGATGAAGGAGCTGTTCGAAAATGGTCAAGACTAATATTCAATGGCTTCCGGAAATTCCTGACGGATGGAGAGTATTAAGGGGCAAATTCGTTTTCTCTCGTTTGAACCGCCCGGTTCGGCCAGGAGATGAGGTTGTTACTTGTTTTAGAGACGGTACGGTAACTTTACGAAGAAATCGTAGAGAGGATGGCTTTACTTTATCTGATAAAGAATATGGGTATCAAGGCGTAGAACCCGGTGATTTGGTTGTTCATGGCATGGATGGATTCGCCGGTTCTATCGGTATTTCGGATTCGCGAGGAAAGGCCACACCCGTATTGAATGTTCTGGACAGCCCCCATAACAAAAGATATTTGATGTACTATTTCAGAACTTTGGCTAATGAAAATGTTTTTCTAGCGATGTCTACTGGAATAAGAGTTAGGACTTGCGACACAAGTTGGAAGAAATTATCAAACTTGCCCATTCTTTTGCCCCCTAGTGATGAGCAAAAACGTATAGCGGATTTCCTCGACGACAGAATCGGGAAGATCGACGCGCTGATAGAAAACGAAAAAGTCCGAGATGTGCATCTAAAAGAAACAGATGCTTCGCTAATAAGAGACGTTGTCTTCAATGGAATGACCATTCCATCTAATATTGCTTGGTTTCCAAAATGTCCAAAAGAATGGCGTTTAACTCCAATCAAGAGAATTTTTGATATTTTTTCTGGGGCCACCCCTAAATCTGATAATCCGGGTTTTTGGGATGGAACAATATGTTGGATTACACCTTCCGATTTTAAAAACCACGAAAAGACCATTGACGGAAGCGAAAGGACAATAACCGAAGAAGGATACGATTCATGTGGAACTCATTTGGTTCCTAAAGGATCGATTATTTTCACAAAAAGAGCTCCAATAGGCAATGTGCGTTTAGCGGGCATGAGGTGTTGCACAAACCAGGGGTGCTTATCTTGTGTTCCTAAACAAGGAGTATATAGCGATTTCTTTTACTACATCTTTGTGATGTTGGAAGAACAATTCAATTTGTATGGCAGAGGAACTACTTTTAGAGAAATCTCATTTGATGACTTTGCCAATTTTCTTGTGCCGCTGCCTCCTCTCGACGTGCAAAGATCTCTCGGAGAAAAGCTTGACATTCTATTCGGAATTAAAGCAAACACAGTAGTTCTTCTAGAACAAAAAATCGACCGATTGAACAATTATAAGAAATCGTTAATTTACGAGTATGTAACTGGCAAGCGGAGGCTTCCATCATGATTGGCTACTGGATCTCCTTTGGCTTGATAGCGGTCCTTATCCCCATAGGGCTTGTTGAGCTGAAACGATATGCCCTGAAGGGGAAAAGCGTTACCAAAGAGCAGGAGAAGCACGCCAGCGAAGTTGTTTTCCGCTACTGGATCTTTTATTGGCTCTGTGATCTTTTCTACATGTCGTGCTTCATCCAAAACCTCGTTTGTCAGTTCGTGTTCGGAGGCCTCATCCTTTGCATCATTTTCATGAACCTAGGCCTCGTGTTCTCCTTTCCGAAAGAAAAGTCAAGTTTTGAGCGGTGGGGGATGCTTCAGGATTTCCTTGTCGGAATCGGCATCACGGCCTACCTTCTCTATATCGTGCCTAACACCGATTTGAAAGATGTTCTTATCCCAGTGGTTTCCGCCGTATATGGCGGATTGCTTACTTTGGCTGGTGTCGCCTGGACGATCAGGCAAACTCAGGCAGAAAAAAGGAAGGACGATGTTGCCAAGGCAAAGCCCTATTTTTCCTTCAATGCCATATCCTCTGAACCGAAACCGGGAAGCTTTCAAAAGACATGTTTCCCGATGATTGAGAATGAGGCGAACCGAAAATGTGAGGCATATGTCGAAATAGAGAACTCCAATCAGTCCGTGTCTATCCTTCAAAGCGTCTACCACGATGGCGCGTGGAATGACATCGAGCTGAACAAGACGCTGGTGGGAGGCGATAAATGCGTCCTTAGCTTTTGCTTCGACAATCCTTTCGAAATATACCTAAAGGCCATGGATATTTATGGGAATGCCTATTTCTATAGGATGAGAGTTTTGGGTTACCCCAACCCATCGGCTCCTCAATGCACATCAAGCGGTCGGGCGTTCAGCACCATTCGCGACATCACGGAGGTGACGAAGGACGAGATGGACAGGGAAATCAAGGAGGGAATGGCGCATGGATCTTCAAAAGCTGATCAATGAGATAAAGCTATGCGTCCAGAATGATTGCTACACCGTCGCTCTGCTATCCGCGTTGGCACTCCCGGATTTATGCGGCCAGGCCGAATATCCTGAATTGAGAGGCGAAATGCACGCAGGCGAGCGTTATAAGAAGTGGTATCAAGAATATTTGGGGCAATATGAGGATTCCGGAGAGGGGATGCCATATCCTTCTGCTGACGTCGTCTACGATCTCAGATGCTCACTCGTGCACTCGCTTATTCCTGAGGCGAAGACCGAGAAAAGAAATCTCACCGACTTCAAGTTAGTGGTCGACGGAAGCTGGATGAACGGCGGCTCGGCGTTTAGGGACAGCAACGGAAACAGAGGGCTGACGATAAACGCCAAGAACCTCATTTGGAAGCTGTGCCGGGTCGCAAGTTATTACTACAAGGACAACAAGGATAAGTTTGATTTTCTCAGCGATGTAGAGATGGCCTATTGAGGAGGTAATGGAAATGGTTGACGACACAGTTTTAAAATATATTGGTATCGATGAGTCCGAAAAGCATTTCGAATCGGACATAGAAGCCTCGTTCCTTGCTCATGGCTTCAGAAAGGTGCCTTCCTCTTCCTTTGATTTGGAAGGCATGGTCTTTCCGGATATCTTGGTTGAGTTCCTCAAATCTACCCAGCCCAGAGAGTGGTCCAGATACGAAAAATACTATGGTCCGGCAGCCCCTCAGAAGCTCGTTCGGAGGCTGAACGAATCCGTTGCTGCTTTAGGGCTATTAAGCGTTCTGAAGAACGGCTTAGAAGACATGGGCATCAAGCTCAGACTCTGTTATTTCAAGCCCGAATCTTCTCTGAACGCCCTGCTGGAAGAGCTGTATTCCAAGAACATCTACGGAGTGACCCGTCAGTTCCGGTATTCTTCCAAAAACACCAACACCATCGATATGGTACTATCCATCAACGGTATCCCGGCTTTTGCTTTCGAGCTGAAGAATCAGCTCAAAGGTCAGGACTATCAGTGCGCCATTGAGCAATGGAAAACAGATCGGGATCCTAGGGATCCGATTTTCCATTTCAATACTCGTTTTCTTTCTTATTTTGCGGTCGACCTCTATGAGGTTTGGATGACCACGGAGTTAAAAGGAGACAAGACCGTTTTCCTGCCGTTCAACCAAGGCAGCAATGGGGCAGGGAATCCAGGAGGAGCTGGAAACCCTGCCAATCCGAATGGATATACCACCTCTTATCTTTGGGAAAGGGTTTTCTCATATGACTCCATGATGGATCTCATCGGGAAATTCATTACCGTAGTCAGCAGGGATAACATCGTCAATGGGAAAACAGTTCATAAGCAGAGCATTATCTTCCCTCGCTTTCATCAATACGACGTCGTACGCAAAGTGATCGACGACGTCAAGGCCAAGGGGGCGGGTCACAATTACCTTATCGAGCATTCCGCAGGCTCGGGAAAATCCAACTCGATCGCCTGGATTGCCTATCGTCTGGCTTCCGCCTTCGATCAAGAAGAAAACCCTATCTTCAGTTCAGTAATCGTCGTCACAAACCGAATCGTTCTGGACTCCCAGCTTCAGGACACCATCAAGAGCTTTGAGTCAAGAGCCGGTCTGTTGGAATGCATCACCCAGAAGAAGGGGAGTCGCGGCCTAATCGAAGCCATCAACGACAAAAGGAGGATCATTATCTGCACCGTGCAGAAGTTCCTCTTCGCCTACAGCGAATTCGATAAAATCCATAATCGTAACTTCGCCGTCATCATCGACGAAGCCCACCAAGGCCAAAGTGGGGAGTCCGCAAGAACTCTTCGCAAATCCCTGACGGACATCGACGCTGAATATAAGAAGTACCTCGATGAGAACGGACTGACCCCCGAGGAAGTCGACGAGAACGATGACCTGATGCAGGAAATTTTGGCTGAGGGACATCACGACAACCAGTCCTTCTTCGCCTTTACGGCCACCCCGATATCGAAGACCTTAGAGGTTTTTGGAACTAAAGGCGCTGACGGAAAGTACCATCCTTTCCATGTCTATTCGATGAAACAGGCTATCGAGGAAGGCTATATTCTCGATGTTCTGAAGGACTACATGACGATTCAGCAGGCCTTCCAGCTGGTGAAGAGCAGTGAGGATAACCCTGAGCTCATCGAAGGGAAGACCAAGCAGGTTTTGTATCGCTATTACAAGTTACACGATTTCACCATCGACCAGAAGGTGGACATGATCATGGATAACTTCCTCCATAACGGAAGAAGAAAGATCAATGGCCACGGGAAGGCGATGGTTGTCTGTGATTCCCGCCATAGCGCGGTGAAGTTCTATTTCGCCATCAAGGATTACATCAAAAACCATCCGGAGGAATGCATCGGATGTAACGTCCTCGTCGCCTTCTCCGGCTCCGTTAAATTCGACGACGACCCGACCGAATACATGGAGGTCAAGATGAATAAGGACGCCGAGGGGCATGAGATCAACTCGGACCGCAAGTTCCGTCAGGCCTTTCATAGCGATCAGTTCAACATCATGGTCGTCGCCAACAAGTATCAGACCGGCTATGACGAACCCTACCTTCATTCCATGTATGTGGATAAGAAACTGAAAGGCGTAAATGCCGTTCAGACCCTTTCCCGTTTGAACCGCCCTTGCCCAGGAAAGACCGATACCTTTGTCCTCGATTTTGTGAATACCAGCGACGAAATCAAAGCGGCCTTTTCTCCTTATTATCAGGAAACGACCCTAGAAGGGGAGGCGAGCATCAACCGCGTCTATGATATTCGAAGGAAATTAGACACCTATGGCCTATTCGCCGTTTTCGAAGTGGACGAGTTCGTCAACTTGATGAAGAAAGGAAACGGCAAGAAACAAGACGCGACCACCATCGGAAAACTTACAAGCCTGCTAAAGCCCGTGATCGACCGTTATAACGACCTTGAACCCGATGCTCGACTGGCGGCCCGTGATGCGATGTTGAAGTTCGTCCGTTGCTACGCCTTCGTGACTCAGCTCGTTCGGCTGGACGACAAAGAGCTTTTCAAAGACTACCTATTCGTGTCCCATCTGACCCATCTTCTCCCTAAAACGAAGGACGAGAAGATTGATATCTCCGACAAAATCGAGCTGCAGTACGCCAATTTGAAGGAAACCTTCCACGGAGCCATCAAATTGGAGGAGAACACAGATAGTTTTAAGCCGGCCACGGCCGCGCAAGCCAGCCCTAGGTCAAGAAAGACCGACACGCTGGAACGCATCATCGAGAAAGTTAACGAGCAGTTCGAAGGAGATTTTGGACCGGCGGATAAGGTTGCGGTCGAAAGCGTGGCGCAGATGCTGCTCGACGATAAAGTCGTGAAGGAAAGGCTGGCCAAATATGCGAAGGCCAACGATCCCAAGATGTTCATCGATTCCATCTTCCCCGGCGAATTCAATCGTATTCTCTATAAGTGCTTCACTCAGAACAGCGAAGCCTTTAAGCGGCTTCTAAGCGATGATAACTTCCAAAAAGCGGTCATGAACGTCATCGCGAAAGAAATATACCGAAAGTTCACGAGCGGCGACGATAAAAAAGACGAAAAGTAAACCGTTGAACCGAAACTCTTTCCTTTTCTTTGCCCTGTAAAGTTTATTTGTCGGTTTCGACCGCGATAAGAAAAATCGTTTCCTAATGAGGCTTTTTGATTCTTGTTGTTTTTTGCCTTCTCGCGCTTTGCAAAGAAGAGGACCGATTGGTTTGCAAGGGGACACAAGAGAGGCCACAATTATTCATATCGATGGCAAAGCGTTAATCACTCAGAAACGCTTTTTCTGAAACTTTAACTGCACGAATTGCTTTCAAAAGAGGTTTCGTGAAGCAACGCCTTTGCTTAAAAAACGGAAAGGAGCGGTGCTGACTCTGTTTGCTCAGCCCCGATTCATGCATTGATGATTAAAAAAATGAACAAAAATCAACTGATAGAATCCTGGTCCCTTAGACGGTCCACGATGTTTTTGCTCGGAGCCGGTTGCTCAATTAGTTCTGGATGCAAGTCCGCGAACTTAATCATTAAAGACTTTAAATTACGTTTGTATTGCGACAAGCATAAGATTCCTTACGAAAAGACTACTGATTATTACGAGAAAGAATTGGATAAAGAAATTAACAAGGAATATCCAACGCCGCATGGAGAGAATCCTTATTCCTATTATTTCGAAAAATGTTTCCCTTTGCCAAAAGATCGCAATGAATACATTCGCGCGGAGTTTCAAAACAAGAATCCGAGCTTGGGCTATCTTTGCTTTGCGAATTATCTTTTGCAGCAACAGATCCATGATGTTGCTACAACAAATTTCGATCGGCTTGTTGAAAGAGCCATCCGCAGATTAGACCCCAACGCCGACATCGTAAACGAATCTGAAAGGTCCAATCCGATAGGCGACCATCAAATTTCTATCCTTTCTCTGCATGGTGATTACAATTACGACTTGACTCGCAATACGGAGAGTGAACTGCAGAGTTTGAGTAAGAATGTCGCAGAAAAGTTCTCTGAAAAGCACATTTCTAGGTTAATTATTCTTGGCTATTCTGGGCAAGACAAATCGGTTATAGATGCCATCAAGATGATGGAGAACCGTTGCCAAAATATGGAAGTTATATGGTGCTTTTTTGAAGTTGATCCCGAAATACCAACGAGCATCCAACAAGTGCTTTCTTATCCGCAAGCCTGTGCTGCTTTCGGTATTAATTTTGATAATCTTTTTATCGATTATTATCGAATAAAATCGCCTAAAAACCCAGTGATAGATGAACTCATTCATCGTGAGAATGTTAGTTGTCAGATGATGTGAGACGCCTTCCGAGCTTCGGGCACCTGATCTCACCCGTAGTTAACATCAACTCGCGGAGCTTTGCAAACTCGACCTGG
>Ga0256406_1005528_pt1 | contig 13423 bp, 14 predicted proteins | sample RumenRJG_03DNA_FD_185986 | JGI IMG/M metagenome (GOLD analysis project Ga0256406, IMG submission 185986) | Bovine rumen microbial communities from Lethbridge, Alberta, Canada - RJG_03 | ecosystem: Host-associated > Mammals > Digestive system > Stomach > Rumen | place: Canada: Alberta | collected...
GACGTAAGCTGCGGGAATCTCGTCAAAGTAGCCGTAGCCAAACGAGGTGAAGGGGCCCTTCCAGACCAGCTCGGCGTCCTCGCAGCCATTCTTCTTGAGGAACTCCGAGAAGGGCATCGAGAGGTCCTTGAGGTTGGGGTTCTCGCCCTCGATGTGCGCGAGCTTGAGCTCCGGCGAGGGGCAGGGGCCCTCGTAGCGGCCCTGTGCCACGCCACGGTGGCCGTTGACGTCATAGCCCTTGTACTTCTTGTCGAGCAGACGAGACAGCTTGTTCATCTTCATGACCTTCTTGAGAAGGTCGATCTTCTTGGACTTGAGCGGGGTGCCATCGGTGTTCATGAACCTGCGGCCCATCTTGGGGCCGTCCTCGTGCGTGGTACCGCCAAACTCCTCGCACTCATGGACGGCGAAGTAGGTGTCGCAGCCCATGACCGCGCCCATCTCGATGGTGCGGTCCTCCCATTCGCCGTTGGCGTTCTTGACCTTCATGAGCGGCGAGAATGCCTTGCCACCCACGTGGTCCGCGCGCTCGAAGATGCGGTAGTTCTCGTAGCCGTTCTTCTCGAGGTACATGGCCAGCGAGAGTCCCGCGGGACCGCCGCCAACGATGCAGATGCTGGTGTCCTTGTCCACCGTGCCCGCCCTTCATTAGATATTGCTCGAAAGCAAACAAATTCACGTGAGGTTGATGATAATCCGTCAGCCTGATTGTGCGGATGACTATTGGGCAAGCGGAAAGGAAGGCTGCGGAGGAACTCAGGGGCAGGGTAACTGTTCGTCGTCTGCATCGAAAGCCGCTACGTTACATGAAGAACGCGACCCGCTGCATCGAACTGCCCTTCGTTACATTGGCTTTTAAGGGGTGCTCAAGTATCACGGTTCACATATTGTTGTCTACTGGGTTAAACACACAATATGTTGTGGCTGAGCGTGGCCGGATACTTGAGGTCTTCCCAAAAGCCAATGTAACGAAGGGCAGTTCAGCGCAAGGAACTCGGATTTAATGTAACGAAGGCGATTTCGATGCAGCCAAGCCCCTCTATCAACGCTGACCGCATCGAATCGACCTATCTGCCATACACGACAGACGTCATGCGCGCTACCGGCGTCCCCAGCTCGTCAACCACCACGGCAGTATAAAAGCCCAACGTATGCCCGGATCGATCCGCGTCTGCCGTTGCAATCAGGCGTTTTCCCTTGGCCACGCTGAGAAACTCGATGTTGCACGAGACCGAGAACGTGGGGACGCGCCCCACGTTGGAGGCCACGGCAATCGCAAAGTCCGCCAGCGTGAAGATGGCACCGCCCATAGGGACGCCCTTCTCGTTAATGTGCGCAGGCGTGATGTCAAGCGAGCAAACCGCGTGCCCCGCGCGAGCCTCGTCCACCCTGCAGCCGCAGGCTTCGGTCGCAAAGCGATCGTGCGAGAACTTCTCGCGTATCTGGTCGAGCGTGTCGTCTGCCATGCAAGGTTCTCCCAACGCCTACATCTTTGCGAGTAGGGCCTCGACCTCGGGGCGCGTGGCAAGATTATCTGAGAACGCGCTGGCAGAGCCGGTGCAGACGCCCATCTTGAACGCAGTCTCGTAGTCGCCCTTGCTCTCGATCCAGCCGGTGAGGAAGCCGGCGACCATCGAGTCGCCCGCGCCAACGGTATTGACCATGGTCCCCTTGGGCGCCTCGCTCATGATGACGTCGCCCTTCTCGGGAACAAGCACCGCACCCTCGCCGCCCATGGAGACCAGCACGTTTCTGGCACCGCGCTCCTGGAGCATGCGCGCATAGGGCTCGACCTCGTCGCGGTGCGTGATGGTGGCGCCCACGATGTCGCCCAGCTCGTGATTGTTGGGCTTCACCAGGAACGGATGGAACGGCAGGACGTTCACGAGAAGGTCGCGCTCGGCGTCCACCACAATGTCGATGCCGCGACCGTCGAGGCGGCTCATGATGCGCTCATAGATGTCGGAGGGCAGCATCGACGGCACGTTCCCAGCAATAACGAGCAGGTCACCGGTCTGAAGGGCGTCGAGCTTGGCGTAGAGCGCGTCGATGTCTTGGGGCGTGATCTTGGGGCCGATGCCGTTAATCGCCGTCTCCTCCTTGGCCTTTGCCTTCACGTTGATGCGGCTCATGCCCTCCTTCACCTGGATAAAGTCGCAGGTGGCACCGTAGGCGCTCATGCGCGCCTCGATCTCCCTGCCGGTGAAGCCGGCGACAAAGCCCAGCGCCGTCGACGCATGCCCCAGGTTGGAGAGCACGATGGAGACGTTGATCCCCTTGCCCCCGGGCAGGACCTGCTCGTAGTTCACGCGGTTAATCTCGCCCAGGCGAAGGTCATCGAGACGAACGATGTAGTCGAGCGACGGGTTGAACGTTACGGTGTAGATCATGAGCTGCTCCCCACTTCCACGACGTTGTCTGCATCCTGAAAGCTCCCGTCAGACGGGAGCTGGTCGGTGAGTATGGTCGCGTCCTCGAAGGACGCGAAGGTGACGAGAGATACCTGGTCAAACTTGCTCTGGTCGGCCAGCACGTAGCGACGCAGGGTATGCACCATGCTGACCTCCTTGACCTTGGCCTCGCTGTACTCCGGCGTTGTGAAGCCAGCCTCGCGCGAAATGCCATTGGTGCCCCAGAAGCCCAGCGTAAAGTGGAGGTTCTCAAGCGAGGCAATGGTCGCCTCCCCCACCAGCGCCTCCGTGAGTGGCTTCACCATCCCGCCAGGAAGGTAGGTCTTGCACCCTTTCGCAAGAAGAAGCTGCGCATGGGGAATCGAGTTGGTGAAGTACGTTGCCTCCGTCTGGGTGATGGCCTCCGCAAGCTGCATGGTCGAGGTACCCGCGTCGATGTAGACAAAATCGTCCGGACCAACGAGCGCGGCGGCCCGGGCGCCGATGGCTCGCTTCGCAATGACGTTCACGTCACGCTTTTGCGCGACGGAGGCGTCGTGGAGGACGAGACGAGTGGAAGCGTCGACGGCGGTCGCTCCTCCACGCACGCGCACGAGCTGGTGTTGCTCGTCGAGAATCGCGAGGTCCCGGCGGACGGTGGACTCCGAGGCGCCAAGTGCCGCCAGGAGCTCCGAGGTGGACACCGACCCCCGCTCGCGCACAAGGCGGAAGATGATGTCCTGACGCTCACGGGCAAGCACGCGCGTTACCTCCCACAACTCGCTCGGACTCAGGCAATGCCGACGCAGAGAAGCACCTTGGCAAGAATGGTACTGCAGCCTGAGTGCGGGACCCTCACGCTCCCCCAACGAAACGCCGTGCGGGTCCCGCACGCGACGATTATCTCGCAACTTCTTTCAAGTTCAATCTTTTTCGGTCAAATTCAGTCAACGAGACGAAAAACCGCAGAGAGCAACTGAGCAGACCAGCTTCGGTGCGCCAACCGCCCGACACCTCCCCTGCCGCTCACCCGCGAAGGATGCTCACGAGCGTCACGAACCCAGGGAGCAGGACCATCGCCGCCGCAGCCCCGCCGTCGAGCTGGCCGGACATCCCGTAGAACAGCAGCGAGAAGGCAAACACCGCAACCACGGCAGCAAGCCTACCCCAGGTACCGGGCCTTGGCTGTGCGTCGGGACCAAAGAGCGCACGCAGCACGCAGATAGGGAGGCCTACCATCACGCCAATGCCCGCTGCGCAGGCGATGCCTCGTGCGAACGTCCCCAGCTGCTCGGCGATCTGAAATACGACCGCAATGCCAACGAACACCGCGAAGGCAATCCCCACCAGTTTGAGAAGCCTGTCCTCCATGGCGCGCCCCCTCTCGATGACACTCTACCCCCTGCCGGCTGGGCGCAACCGCCGGGCAGCGGCACCGGGCTACAGCGCCGGACCACAAGGCCAAGAGTCAGCACCGAGCCGCGACGAAGTCCTGCTAGCATCGTGCACAACCACGCTAGGGAGGAGGGGCATGGCCGAGAAGGGCAAGAAGCACCGCGCAAGACGGGTGGTCAAGACCGTGTTGGCCGTGATCGGCGGCATCACGGTGGTTGCCGTACTCCTCGCCGCCGTGCTGGTATACGAGGTCAACTACGCCGTGCGAACCGTCGACACGTCGACCTCACCAGACGGCAGGTTCACGCTCGAGCTGCAGTCCGTTGGCGAGCCGCTGTTCTTCTCCTCGGCGGACGCGCGCCTCGTCCTCAGGCTTGGCCGCTACGAGGTCTTGCACATGGATACGAGCATAGCGGACGACGGCGGGCAGGTGCGCCCCACGAGCTGGCAGGTGAGCTGGGAGGACACGGGCGTCGAGGTGCGGCTCAGGGGGTCCGAGCAGTCAGACGAGCTTGTGACCATGGGGTTTGACGGAAGCGTTTCCAGAGGCCGGACCGTTGCAGACAAGACTCTGGGTGACCTGCCGGGCTCTGGGACAGACGAGCAGGTCGCGCCAACCGATGACAGCGCCACCCCCTCCGAGGTCACTCAACAGGAGGCCGAGGAGATTGATGCCGGCTACAAGGCCGTCTACGACGCGGCGCTCAAGTCGCAGGGCTACGGCTACCAGGTGACGAACAACGCCAAGGGAGACGAGCAGGTCATTCTCTCTCAGGACAGCGAGAAGGTCGTACTGCTCGTCTATGACCGCGAGTCCGCCAACGGCGCGTGCGCGCTCTTCGCGCTGGAGAGCTGTCCCGTCGAAGGCTACGGCAGCTGGTCAATCGACCAGGCAACATTGCTCGACGAGTACGCCTACGTTCACGAGACAGGCGAGGTCGTCGCATCGGGGAAGACCTCGTGGTCCGACGCCGACTCGCAGGAGTTCCGCGACGCAACCGGGGAGTAGCGGCTTGCCAGGGGCTCCCGCTTGACGCTCCTGCCGGGTCCCTGTACTATGAATTTGAAATTAGAGTTCAATTTCAATTAGCGAAACCGGCTATCGGTCGCTCTGCGGCAAAGCAATGGAACGGGAGGCAGTCGCGTGGCGAACAGGCGCGCGTACAACACACGGCAGCGCCAGGCGGTGCTCGACTACCTCGCCGCGCACAGGGATCGCTACGCAAGCGTCGACGGGGCCTTCGATGCGCTGAGGTCCCAGGGGGTCGAGATTGGTCGCTCGACCATCTACCGGACCCTCGAGACGCTCGCCGGCGAGGGGATGGCGACGAAGATCGTTGCCCCTCGCGGGGAGGTCGCCCTCTATCGCCTGGTAAACCAGGGCGAGGAGGACGCGGGGCAGCTCGTCTGCGTGGAGTGCGGCCGGGTCTCGACCATCGACTGCGACGCCTTCCAGGAGTTCTCCCACCACGTGAGCACGGTGCACGGCTTTGCCATCGACCTCTCGAGAACCGTGCTCTACGGGCGCTGCCCCCTCTGTGCAAAAAAGCAGGCCGCAGCCCATGCGTGAGTCTCTTCTCGGCCGTGGGGCCACCCTCGGCAGCGCCCGCCGCACGCACGCCATCCGCGCGTTCGCTCTCGCGCTCGCCGTCCTCCTTGCCGTGGGCACGTTCCTCTCGGCGGTGGCACTTGGCAAAGAGGTCCACCACCGGTGCACCGGAGAGGACTGCCCGGTCTGCCGGCTCATGGCAGGCGCCGCCAGAGTGATTGGCCGCAGCTCCACGCCAGCCCCGCAGCCGCCACGCATACCCTCTGCGCACCTCGCCCTTTTGCAGACTGCGCCACTCACAGGCGTTGTCCTAGTCGCGCTCTCCCCCGTCCTCCTGGGGGTTCGTCTCGACATCTGATGGGTTCGGACTGCCTCACACAGCAATTCGCAACCCGCATCGGACAAGAGACTGGAGACACCCTCATGTACAACCGCATAAGCTCGCGCCTCAACCCAACGATGGGTCGGCGCACCCTTCTCGGCCTTCTCGCCATCTCGGCAGGAACGGCCCTCGTAGGCTGCTCGAACGCCGGCAACGGCACCTCGACGCAGAAGGGCGACAAGGGCACCGGCACGCTCTCTGTCTGCGCGAGCTTCTACCCCATGTACGACTTCGTTGGCAAGCTTGCCGACAACAGGGCAACCGTCACCTGCCTGGTTCCCGCGGGGACCGAGCCGCACGACTGGGAGCCCTCGACCACGGATGTTCGCACCATCTCGACCTGCGACATGCTCGTCTACAACGGCGCAGGCATGGAGCACTGGATCGGGGACGTCTCGAACGGGCTCGCTGGCGAGAAGCCCGTCCTCGTGTGCGCAAGCGATGGCATTGAGCTTCGCGAGCTTCCCGAGGGGAAAGGCGACGAGGACGAGGCGGGAACCGACCCCCATGTCTGGCTCTCGCCGGTAAGTGCCAAGCATCAGCTCGGGACCATACGCGACGCCCTCGTCTCGCTCGACCCGGCCGGGCGCCAGGAGTACGACGTGAACTACGAGCGCTGGGCGGCGGAGTTCGAGAAGCTGGACTCCGAGTTCTCCGACGGCCTCTCGAACCTCTCGAACAGGACCCTCGTCGTCTCCCACGAGGCCTTTGGCTACCTCTGCGACGCATATGGGCTCACGCAGAAGCCCATCGCCGGCATCGACGCGGAGGGCGAGCCGAATGCCCAGCAGATGGCCGAGATTGCCAGCTTCGTGCGCGAGAACAACGTGAGGACCATCTTCACCGAGGAGCTCGTGAGCCCAAAGGTCGCCGAGGCCATCGCCAGTGAGACGGGCGCCACGGTGGAGGAGCTCAACCCGCTCGAGGGCCTCTCCGACGAGGAGCTTGCCAACGGCGAGGACTACTTCTCCGTCATGCGCAAGAACCTCGCGGCACTGAGGGAGGCGCTGGCATGACAGCCGCGGTGCTCCAAGCGCCCGAGCCGCGCACGGTGCCGGTGGAGCTTTTGGGCGTGCACTTCTCCTACGGACGCGACGAGGTTCTCCGTGGGGTTGACCTGGCGCTTGGGCCAGGCGAGATCTGCTCCCTCGTGGGCGACAACGGGGCGGGGAAGTCGACCATAGCCCGTCTCGCCGTTGGGGAGCTCAAGCCCACGGCGGGCGCCGTCCGCCTCTTTGGCGAGAACCCCGCGCGCTTTGGCAGGTGGGACCTCGTGGGATACCTCCCCCAACTTCCCCCGGAGGCCGTGTCGCGCTTCCCTGCCACGGCGCTCGAGCTTGTCAGCGCCTTCCAGGGTGCGGGCGCGCGGAGGCGCCGGCCCTCACGCGCGCAACGGCGCGAGCGGAGCCTGGACGCCCTGGCGCAGGTGGGCATGGCCGAACACGCCGCGCGGATGGTGCGGGAGCTCTCGGGCGGGCAGCTCCAGCGCGTTCGCCTTGCCTGTGCCCTGGCAAACGACCCCAGGCTTCTCGTCCTCGACGAGCCCACGACGGGACTCGACCGGGAGAGCCGCGAGGAGCTCTGTGCGCTGGTTGCCGCCGCGCACTCGAGCCGTGGGCTGGCGGTGCTTCTCGTCTCGCACGACCAGGAGGTCCTGGGGAGCCTTGGGGGAAGCGTCCTCGTTGTTGAGAACGGCCAGGTTTCGAGAAGGGAGTGCTAGGAGATGCTCGAGTACGCGTTCATGCAGCGCGGGCTTCTCGCCGGCCTGCTCCTGGGCGCCGTGATCCCCCTCGTGGGCATGACCGTCGTGCAGCGAAGGCTCTCGATGATTGGCGACGCGCTCTCGCACGCGTCGCTTGCGGGCGTGGCCGCGGGCCTCGTGGGCGGGGCGAGCCCCATCGCCGGGGCGATCGTGGCGTGCCTGGCAGGCGCCCTCTGCATAGAGGGCGCGCGGCGGGCCCTGAGAGACCAGGCGGAGCTTGCCGTGGCCGTCATCCTCGCTGCGGGCGTGGGCACCGCGGGCGTGCTCTCGGGCTTTGTCCCCAACGCCTCGAGCCTCAACAGCTACCTCTTTGGCAGCATTCTCACTATGTCGAACGACGAGGTGGCGACCATAGTCGCGGTATGCGCCGTGGCCCTTTCCACCTGCGCCCTCCTCCGGCGAAGCCTCTTCCTGATGGCCTTTGACGAGCGGCAGGCGCGCACCGCGGGGGTCGCCGTCGAGGCGGTCAACCTTGCCTTCATGGTGGTGGTCGCCCTTGTGGTGGCTGTGGCGTCGCGCACCGTGGGCTCGCTCATCGTCTCGTCGATGATGGTCGTCCCCGTTGCCTGCGGGCTGCAAGTGGCGCGCAGCTGGCGACAGGCGTGCGCCCTCTCGAGCCTTGCGGGCGTGGCGTCCACGGCGCTTGGTCTTGTCGCCTCGTACTACCTGGGGCTGAGGCCGGGTGGCACGATCGTCCTGATGGCCATCGCGCTCCTGCTTCTGGCGTTTGTCGGCAAACGGCTGGCGAGAAGGGCGTGAGGCCACGTCGGCCGAAGAGCCGTCGCGCGCTAGGAGGCTGCCCGCCCCCCGCTCCCCCTCTCACAGGTACTCAAGGAAGCGTCGCGCGGCGCGCGGCAGGGCGCCGTCGCGATAGACCACGCGGATGTCCCGGTATGTGGCCGGATCGAGCGGCTTGACCACAATGGCGTAAGGGTTTCTCCGCAGAATGAGCGCCGGAAGGATCGAGAGCCCCAAGCCGCTCTCGACCATCGACATGATGGCGTAGTCGTCCCAGGTGGAGAAACGCGCGTTGGGCGAGAGGCCCGCGCGCTCGAAGATGGGGGTTATCTCGTCGTCCTGACCGCGCTCGAGCACGATGAACGGCTCCTCGCATAGTGCCGAGACAGGCACGGCCGCCTCATCCGTCAGCCGATGGCCCGCCGGGAGCACGGCCATGAGCTCGTCTCGCTCCACCACGCGCTCGGCAAGGCCGGAGTAGCGCGGCGCCCGCGGCAGGAAGCCAAAGTCCACGCGGCCGGACGCTACCCAACCGTCTATCTCGGTGTAGTCGCCCATGAGCAGCTCGTACTCGATGGCCGGGTAGTCCTTCTGGAAGCGGCCAATGACCTTGGGCAGGATGTGCGTTGCCACGGACGAGAAGGTCCCGATGCGGATGCTGCCCGCGGCAAGCCCGTTGAGGTCGTCTATCTGAGACTCCAGGCGCCGGTAGTCGTCGCACACCCCCTCGACGAAGGGCAGCACCGCGCGGCCCTCGCTCGTGAGCGTGACTCCCGCCCGGCTTCGCTCGAGAAGCGTCATGCCCCAGTCGCGCTCGAGGTCGGCGATCATGCGGCTCACGCCGGACTGCGTGTAGGAGAGCGAGCGCGCGGCCCGCGTGAAGCTCCCGGTGCGCACGGTCTCGACAAACGCCTGGTACTTCTGGATGTTCGCGTCCATGGGGCTCCCTCGGAGACGGTGGCGAGAAGCACCGGGGACCGCCGATCTCCGGGCAGTCCCACCAGCGCCAATCGCATGCAGATTTCTCATGCATCTCATGATAAACATTCGCTTTTCTCAGCATGGGCATTCTGCGAGAGTGATTGGGGAAATTTGGGTGCCACGGGAGGTCATGCATGTCGCGCGCGTCGAGGAAGTACCTGCTCTCACTGCTCGTCTTTGGCTCGAACGGCATCATTGCCAGCCAGATCTCGCTTCCCAGCTGGCAGATCGTGCTTCTCCGCACCCTGCTTGGCGGCGCGCTGCTTGCCCTCATCGTGCTTGGCGCCCGCAAGCGCCCCGCCTTCCTCGACCACCCGCGCGACGCCGCCTACCTTGCCGCGTCCGGCGCGGCGCTGGGCGTGGGCTGGATCTTCCTCTTCGAGGCGTACCGGCTCATCGGCGTGGGCATCGCGTCTCTCGCCTACTACTGCGGGCCGGTCATCGTGATGGCGCTCTCGCCCGTCCTCTTCCACGAGCGGCTCACCCCCGCCAAGCTGCTGGGCTTTGCCGCCGTCATCTGCGGCGCGTTCCTCGTGGTGGCGCAGGGCCAGGGGGCGGCGCTCTCGCCGTGGGGCCTCGTGTGCGGCGGGATGTCCGCCGTGATGTACGCCGCAATGGTCATCTGCAGCAAGCGTGCGAGCAACGCCGTGTCCAGCATCGAGGCCTCCGCCATTCAGCTGGTCGCGAGCTTTGCCGCCGTCGCCGTGTTTGCGCTTGTCGCCCACGGCTCCGAGCTTGCCGTGCCCCTCTCGGCAAACTGGCCCGCCATCCTCTGCCTGGGCCTGGTGAACACCGGCCTTGGCTGCTGCCTGTACTTCTCCGCCATGGGCGAGCTGCCCGTGCAGCGCGTCTCGGTGTGGGGCTACCTCGAGCCCCTCTCGGCCGTGATTCTCTCCGCGCTGGTCCTGGGTGAGGCGTTGGCCCCCGCGAACGTCGCCGGCACGGTGCTCATCCTGGGCGGTGCGATCTTCTGTGAGGTCGCCGGCAAGCGCACCTGCAACGCCAAGGCCGAGCGCCGACTCGCGGGCGCCCGTTCCGCAAGCAACCTCGCGGCGTAGGCCCTCGGGCCCGCGACGTTCCCCGTCCCAGCGACGCCCCGTCCCAGCGACGTCCCCATGTTTCTCGGCGTAGTTTATCGCTTTCTCTTAAACGGACCCGACGTTTGCCCAGTTGCCGCTCGGACATAGTAAGAAATAGCGATATTCTACGAAGAGACACGCCGTGGAGGAGCCAGGCGCGCGACGGAGCAGCAGGCCGCGGAGCAGCAAAACGCCTCAAGGTCCATGCGATTCCCAAGGGAACTTGAAAGGTCAGGGCAGCCAAGCGCAAGATGACGCATACTATTTTGTCGGACCAACGGCACTTTGGGTGAGGGAATCGCGATGGCACTTGGGACAGAAGGAGAGACGCAGGCAGAGAAGGGCGAGAGTCCCTCGTCTGCCCCCGCGCGCAAGCCGTCACTTCTCGCCCGGTTCTCCGCGCGCTTTGGGAGCGTCGACGACCGCACCCTCGTCTACGTGCTGCTCATCATTGCGGGATGCGCCCTGGCGATCGTCGCGATAGCCGCTGTGACCGGAACGATGCTTTCGTCCCCATCGGCGGTGTCCTCGCTTCACGGCGGTCGATAGCCAGCAGTTCGCCGACAGGAACGTCGGCCCCTGCTACCCCAGGCGGCCCTCCCAGACCAGCCCAGCTACCCCAGCGCTCCCGTTGCGAACAGCGCGGCGAGAAGCACCACCACAGCGGCTGCGACAACCGCCACAACCCTCAGCTTGTCGCGCCGCGCCTGCTCGCGGCGACGCCTTGCGTAGACCTGCGCCTCGGCGTCGCGCGCATCAACGGCACCGTAGCTGCCCGTCTCGTACGACGATGACGAGGCCCCACGCACGGGAGCGCGTCTGGCCGGAGCCGGCGTCAAAGCCGCCGCAGGAGACGCCGGCGAGGAGTCTGCAACGTGGCGCCGCCGACCATCGCGGCCCGCCGTGTTGCCGTCGTGCCTGGACGCGGTGGGCGGCACCCGAACAGCCGACCCCGAACCCGCGCCCTTAGAGTTCCTGTTGAACAACGCCATGAGAGACCCCCGCCCCCAACGGGGCAACTGGCCCCTCGATGTTCGGTGCGCCGAGAAGGGCGCCCGTCTACACTCTGATGATACCGACAAAGGAAGCTTGCCAAACCGCCGCCACGCAACCTCCGGCTTGCGGACAAATACCTTGGCGCAAGCCGGAAGCTGCAGGCCTCAAGCCCCAAGGCACGCCCTACCCTATGCCGTGGGCCGCCTGGTACTCGAAGCTTCCCAGCTCATAGGTGCCAAATATGCGCATGCGCTTGAGCTGCGTGGGATCGTCGCCCACGTGGACCTGCCCGTACTGCGTGGTGAAGGCGAGAAGGAAGCCGGACTGCTTCACCGCTGAGGGCGCGGCGTCGGAGACGTCGCCAAACGGGTAGGCAAAGGCGTCGCTCGTCTTGAGGAGGTCCGCAGACTTCTCGAGGTCCTCAGCGATCTCTGCGGAGGAGAGGTCGAAGATGCGCCCTCCATGGCCCTTGCCCGAGGTGCCCGCGCGGTGCAGGTCGTACGAGTGAGACTGGAAGTCCACATAGGGGCTGGCATGGTTCGTGAGCTTGTCCTGTATGTCACTGTCGCTGCAGATGACAAACGAGGTCGCGGGGATCTTGTGGCGCTCGAGCAGCGGAATCGCGTAGGTGAGGAAGCCCTCGGACCCGTCGTCGAAGGTGAGCACCACAGACTTCGCCGGCAGCGAGTGGCCGCCCTCGACGTACGCGCGCACCTCGGCCCACGAGGGGAAGTAGTAGCCGTTCTCGTTGAGCCAGGAGAGCTGCTGGTCAAGCAGGGTGGTGGAGATGAGGTTCTGGTCGTCTGCGGCGCCCTCCGGCGGGTTTGCCGCATCGTAGACGTCGTGGTACATGAAGACCGAGACGCCGTCGTCGTCCCAGCCGCCGTCGACGTCGTCCACCACGTGGACGGTGCGCGTGGCCGTGGCGACCATGCCCGCGGAGTCCTCGACGGTGTAGGTCACGGTGTAGTCGCCAAGCGTTGTGGTGTCGACCTCGCCGGAGGCCGTGACCTTGTCGGTGATCATGCCGTCGTCGCGGTCGTGCGCGTAGCAGCCGCCGTCGACGTAGCCCTCGCCATGCTTGACGTAGGTGTCGGCACCGCCGCCGAGCGACATCACGATGCGGCCGTCGTTCTCGGCAGCGGCTGCGGGCTGGGACCCCTGGCCCGCGTCCTGCGAGGCGTCCGAGCCCTGCTCGCCCGGCGTGGAGGCCTCGCCGCCCTCGCTCTGGCCGCCAAGCGAAGGAAGGGGGAACCCCGCCCCCCCATGTGCCGCGACCAGGCCGATGGCAAGCGCCACAGCACACGCGACGGCGATGATGACCCCGCGGCGAACGGCGCGGGAGCGCTTCTCCTTGCGATGGCGCTCGGCATACGCGCGGGCCTGCTCCGCCCTGGCGGGAGGCTGCGTGCGTGCGGGCTCTGCGGGCATGAGCACGCGCACCTCGCTGGCGCTCTGGCGACGACGCTGGCCCGACCGCTGGCTGGGGCGCTGGTCTCGCCGCACGGACTGCTGGCGAGCAGAGCCGCCAACGCCCGTCTCGGCACCATTCGCGTCCGGAGCCTCGGGGACGTAGCGAGAGACGCGGATGTCGTCCCGCCCCACGCGTCCCCTGTGGTTGTTCTCCCTGTATGCCATGAGCCATCACCAATCCGGTCTTGGCCGCCCAACACGACCTTCTCGGCCTTAAAGGATAGCAAAGCCCGTGGACTACAATTGAGGCATGCGCGCCCGGCACTGGCGCGCGACAAGCAAACCGCCTCGTGGAGAGGGACGCCATGCCCAAGGTAAGCATCATCGTTCCCGTGTACAACGCCCAGGAGACGCTGCGCAGGTGCGTCGACAGCATCCTGGGGCAAGAGTACCGCGACTTCGAGCTCATCCTGGCAGACGACGGCAGCACGGACTCCTCGCCCGCCCTCTGCGACGAGTACGCAGAGAAGGACGCCCGCGTGCGCGTGCTCCACAAGGCCAACTCCGGCGTCTCAGACACGCGCAACAGGGCGCTTGACGCTTCCTGTGGCGACTACGTGCAGTTTCTCGACTCGGACGACTGGATCGCGCCCGAGGCAACGCGCCTTCTCGTGCGCGCCATGGAGGAGAACGACTGCGACATGGTCATCGCGGACTTCTACCGCGTGATCGGCAGCA
>Ga0256406_1005529_pt1 | contig 13422 bp, 7 predicted proteins | sample RumenRJG_03DNA_FD_185986 | JGI IMG/M metagenome (GOLD analysis project Ga0256406, IMG submission 185986) | Bovine rumen microbial communities from Lethbridge, Alberta, Canada - RJG_03 | ecosystem: Host-associated > Mammals > Digestive system > Stomach > Rumen | place: Canada: Alberta | collected...
GCCCTCCATGATGTCGCGCCTGAGCTCGAGCTCCTCGAGCTCGGCCTCGAGCTCGGCCTTCCTGGCCTCGAGAGCGGCGATGTCCGCCTGGGTCGCAGGCGGCCTTCCCCGCGTCCGCGCAGGCTTGCTGGGGCGGTCTTCGGACATCGGGGTCTCCTCCCTAAGCAGCTCGCGCTTCCACTTGTAGAGCGCGGATCTCGTACATCCTACCAGGTCGGCGACCTCCTGGGCGGACGATGACCGAGACGCCAGGGCCTTGACGGCAGCGGCCTTCTCGGACGCGTCGAACACCCTGGGCTGCGTCGCCCTTCTCTCGCCGGGTGCATACTCGTCGATCCACTCGGCGAGCTTTGCCGTGCACTTGGGGTATCCAAGCTCGCGCCTGGTGAAGGCGTTGCACCTCCCATGGGTGAGGTAGTGCCTGACCGCGGCCCTCTTCTGCTCCAGAGTGTAATGCTCGAGGCTGCGGTCCGTGAGCCTTCCTCCGTTCTCCTGCCACTCCCTGTGCCAGCTCACCAGCTGTGCGCGGCTGGGATATCCGAGCTCCCGTATGGTTGCCGTGGCCTTGAGGCCGTACTTGATGTAGAGCTCGACCGCTCTTTTCCTCTGCTCGAGGGAGTACACGCCGTCCTCCAAACGTCATCGTTTGGTACGGATTTCCGGTACCACCCCCCTCGGACCACTTCTTAGTGAACATCAACACGCGGAGCACGACGCGCCGGCATACCTCGACTTCCCGGCGTCTCACTGGAGGCGCCTGCGCACCAACAACGTGTGGGAGCGGGCGAACGGGGAGACAAGGCGCAGGTCGAGGGTGGTACGGGTCTTCCCGTCGATCGCCTCCCCCGAGAGGCTGGCGGGGGGCGGTCATGTGCGACATGGACGAGAGGTGGCAGGACGCAAGGCACTTCTCGAAGCGGAGGATGGGCGAGCTCCACGACGAGTCGAGGGCCGCAGGGGCGGAGAAGCCACCAACGCCGGAGAGGCTCGGCGAGTGGCGCCTGGTGACGAAGAGGGCGATCGACGCCAGCCTCGAGCCTGCGGACGAGATGGAGGCGGCATAGGATGGGCACAGATTGACGATTCAAGGTGATGGCCAAGGACCTACGGAGAGGCCTTTACACCAACTTTTCCGACACTACCGAATGTTAGCAAAATGTATATCTAACAGCTGTCAATAACACTGAGTAGAATTTCGGATTGACTGATTCGAGCGATACAGCCTTGCCAGCCATCAACACGCACGCAACGGTAGCAAAGGCTGTAGCGATAGCTACAATTGAAAGAAGCCGAATTGCACATGCACAGTCATCACGTCTAGATATAGGCTGGATTTCGGCGGATTGATTAAAGCTCTCCTTCGAATAGTCCAGCAACATTGATATTGATCCCATAGATATTATCCAACCGAAATCAGACTTGTATCTCTCTACAATTCCTGAAGCTTCGATATCAATAATGAGGATCAAAAAAGTCAGTGCCGCAGTCCATACGAAAAAACGCCATGAATCCTTCGTTCGAGCCCTCTGTACATTCGGTTTGCACAGCAGGATGGAGAGAAGGATTACGGGAGAGGTGAAAAGCAGTCCAGCGTAAATATCCTCATGACTCGTTAGGCCAATATAATTATTATTCAAATTTGCAGTAGAGAAAAAGGGGAAAGCTGGACTAACTGTAAATGGCTGGAAAATGTAGCTAAACAACCCGAGCGGAATTCGAGAGACAACGAATCCCCTACTAGTCATATCGTTCCCAGTTAAGTTATATGATGCACCGAAATCGAATATTGATCCAAACCTAAGATAGTTATAGGCAAATTGCAGAATGGCAACTAGGGCGAATGGTATGAAGAAGAGAATGGTATTCCAAAAACCCTTTTTCGAGAAAAAAATCCTTCTATAGATGATATCGTCCCAAAATATCGGTATCGCTAATAGCCCTATCAAGACAAATTGAGGGCGGCACCCCAACGTCAGAGCGATGAATAATGCTCCGAGCAAAAGCTGCTTCTTAGATATCCCAGATTCCGAATGCATTGAAGCTTTTATTAAAAGAGCTAGCCCCATAGCTCCGAAAGCAAGAGCTGAAACAATAGGAATTGTGTAGTAAGAGAGGGTTGTGGACCAGAACGCGAACCCAGATGAGCATAGCAAAACCATCGAAGTGACCACATAGGCGCCCAGTGGAGCGGTTGGGGCGAATCGTTTAACAATTTGAATAGAAAGGTAGTTTAGCGATGCTATAAATCCAACTCCAAAAATGATAATTGCGTATATATTCGGCATATCCTTCCCGAATATCACAAGATATGGCAAGTAGGTTAACAAGATTGGTAAAACACCGAAGTAACAGTAGTATTTTCCGTCCCTATACGCAGCATCCAAATAGAAAGCGTCACCTGTCCTGATTGCATTTGCAATTCTTGCACTCGGGTCATAGGGGTTGGTCATACTCTTTAAATAAGTTGCTACAGGAAGGTCGAGATCGACCCTGCCCCTAATTAGAGATCTAGCCAGACACGCGAATTGCGTGTGAAATATCATAGTTCCTGACTTAGAATCATAGAATGTCGAATTGAATATTGAGTTAAAGGAGGAATGAAGATCTACAACTAGAAAAAAGATACAGCAGCCAAATAAAGCGCATCCGATAGCTAAATTCTTTGAATATATATAAAGCACGGGACGTCCATTTTCGTTACTAAATAATGGTATTCTCCACAGAGCTGAGCTGGGGACGAGAGATAGCACTATTAAAGCAATGATGGCGTTAAAAAGAACCCTGGACCTAGACAGTGACAGAGGCGGACATACGTTGATGCCAATATGGCCCATTTCAAACAAGGTGCCAACGCCATTTTGCCCCAAGTTTATTGATATATCCTTCACTTCATTTCGGAAGTGCGTCGGAAGGTATTCTGATGGCGAATACAAAGAAGAAATCTGTACTCTCGTATCGCTTAGAACCGCGCCCGACTCATTTGCGCTATCAGAAGCTGAAATAGATAAATTAAGTATGGGCGTGTCAGTCGTCATAGGGAGATGCAGAGTACTTACTTGCCGATTAATGTCTTTCACGATTATGTTCGCATCATTCTGATTGACGATTTGATACGTATTCTTTGAGATCTTCTCGATTCCCGTCCCTGTCGTAAATGAAACTCGCTTTCCCTTATCTAGCATCATCATCCAGTGCAAACCATTGAAGGGCCCAAGTTCGAGCACCATTCCAGTCATCATTGCAATGAGAAGAGTTTTCAGAATCCAAACGCAAATGCTTTTTCTAGTTGAAGCTCTGTTAGAGAGAAGCGCTGTACTCCTACGAGTCATCCGAACCCCTTCAGTTTGCAAGATTCAGCCATCAGACTTAGTTGAAATGCCGTATTCATTCGAACAGAATTTCATAGCACCTTTCTTGGATTTCTCAAGAAAAAATTGAACGTATAGAACGAACTCTTTCAAGCATAAGAGCGATACAGACCGAGTACGTGCATCTAAATACTGACTCTAGAATCACAACCCAGAATGCACCAATTCCTGAGCCAAGCATAATCTCATTAATTGCATCTATTCTCGTTACGTCATCATCAATGATGTGAACGGCTAAGATTAGCAATGATAGGCGCCCGATCTTTGCCATTGCCGCCTTTAAATGCGTGGAATGTTTTTCTATCAAAGCGGAAACATGTAGAACCACATATGATGCAGCAATAGAACCAATGATGTTTCTTACAATATCCGCTACGGAATGCCCAAAATCAGCTAAGCCCATCCCAAAACCGTTGAACCTAAGCACGGCATACATCCATATTGGGATTGAGACCGCCAACAGTAGTCTGTTCCCAATATAACCTTCCAATAGATTATGCTTCCGTACGAAAGTGCCCAAGTATACGTACATGGTTGCGGTAAGTCCTGCTTGAAAAGAAAGGGGTAGCCATACATAACATGCTGATACGGCTCCCAAGAATACAAGACCAAATACAATGGCTGCTGGATAGGAGAACTTGTAGGATAGCTTTACAAAAATACGAGCCCAAAACAGGGCCAGAAGAAACCATATTGCCCCTATGCGAAATTGCTGAGGCCATAGTTCCTTTCCACTAATACTTGCAGACCCATATAACGCCGCCTTAAACCATTCTAACGCAAATCGCTCTGCTGACATTCCGCTCGGATAATCTCCAAGCACCTTCGTGATAGCAATTTGCAGCAGTACGATAAGAATCGCAACACATGCATATGGTAATACGAGTCTCTTGACTTCTTTCTTCAGATCAATGGCAGTGTCGCAATGGAGGAAATACCCACTTAGAAAGAAAAATAATGGCATATGAAAAGTGAAGCAGCAGGCTGTAATTATTGATGCGCCCTTTGACAAGCCCGACAATCTAATTGACACGTGGCCGACTATTACCGCTAGAATCGCAATCCCTTTTGCAATATCGATATACTGTATTCGGTTAGTGGAGGAGTTGCGTTTCGGGATGGCTGCACTTTCCAATCTCTTATAGTTAATCAATCTAATCACCATATACTCTTATATCAGATTGGCTATCTAGCCATTCCAACTTGAATATTTGTCTAACACTATTTGAATCATTAGTTACATTGTTTGCACTATAATTCAAAGCCGATAGTTCGACAATTGCTATTTCAGTATCATTGGACCATAGGGCCATCTAGAATATTGTCTTTCGCGAAAAGTATGCACAACTCAATGGGGGTTAGGTACATGGAAACCGTCATGTATCGTGGAAGAACAACAGGGCCCGTTGCCAGTACAAATACTGAGAGAACAGCAGGAATCAACGATAAGAGTTTCCACTTGCTTCTCTGGCGTATAGATTGCATAACCGCCAGAAATGGAATCCAGAAGCCATATAGTGCTTTAGAGAAGGGTATTTGCGCATTCTTCATCACTCTAAGGTATAGTCCGTCGTAGCATTTTGAAATCTTCTGTCCGATGCTACCCAAACATGCAGTATCGAGCTTTGACTCAATCTGTTCCTCAGTGGCATGCTCAGTCCATGTGCTCAAAATACTTGCTATATTGGTATTGTATTTATTATCTATATAGAATAACCCGCTTTCAACATCTTCATTGTTATATGTTGTGTCAGGTACAATAAGCGGATAGTCCTGCACCATTATTGCTCTAACGTATGTCAGGGGATGCCTAACACCTTGATCTAAATACCATTTAATAAATCTGATTTTCTCATTAGGTGCAGCACTATCATTCCAATGGTTCTTTACTGCATCTGACCGAAGCGGAAAATAGTCAGAAGAAATCTTTTCAGGGCTAGAAAAAACATCTCCTAAAACTTTCCAGTCGCTTTCTTTCAAATCATGCTGATGCGTTTTTAGTAATAGTCCAACCTGCTGGAATGGAACTGAGAGTGCCTCACCACCACTTCCTTTGTTTACTCCCATTATTGGAAGCGCTATAGACTCCCATCCAACGGAAAATACCATTAGCACGCAAAAGGAAGCGCCAATCCATCTGGCACGCATTCTAGGACTTATATACAAGATACATACGACAGCATCAACTAGAACAATGTATAGTCCCGTCTTCTTTGTCAAGCAGCACATTAGGGAAACTACAAAATAGAAAAATAGGTACCTGCGATCTTGAAGCAATTCTCCACGTGTTCTGAGAATCCTTATAAAAATAAGGACGTAAAGAATAAATAGCCAAGCGAATAGCGAATCTTTCATCATTGATTGAGCAACCATTGGTATGAATGGGAATCCGCATAGAAAAACAACGGAAATAAGCAACACCCACCATGGACAAATCGGAGAGAAGTAGTGGATAGCATATCCTAATGCTAGAGCAGTTAAACTAACTTGTATGCAGCAAAAAAGTAGTAAAGCCATCGAATGTGACCCCACTATATCGCCCATTTTCCAAAATCCTCCAAAAATGAGCGTGTCAAACCAAGGATGTTGATTACTCAAAGGAAAGTATCCGTATAGCTGTAATAGCTCCCATACCGTATCAGGGTCATAATTCCCTGGAAACCGAATAAGCAGTACCGGAGTCCAGAATAGTAATATGACCATTGCATTACGCTTTGTGCTTACAAATGCTGATTTATTGAATGCTTCACTTTCCGAACCACTCTCTAAATCAGAAATTCTAAATGTTAACAGGGAGACCGAGTACAAAATTAAACAGCAGACTATTCCGCATGCGAGTATGTCTCCAAGAGACATTGACGTCCCCGGGGACATAACGATCCGGTAGCTTGAGGCAGCTAATAAATACAGAGCTGTGCCGATAATTGCGAATAGAATCGCATTTATGTTGAGAAGCGCCCTTCTAATGCTTTGCCAACGAGGGCCTTCAGGGTGGGTAGACGAATCACTCCTCTCCCCTACTCTTTGATCCGCCACCTCAAGCACTCCCCTCAAGCTGGAATTGATTGTCCATTCCGCTGAAATTCGTTACTCGATTATGAATCTTTGCGTCGCATTGTGCATGCCCCTGGTCAAGAGCAAACCAATTTCTGGCTAAACCTCCAAGTACTCCTCCCAGAACTCTACAGAGGTAATGCTATTCCGGCAATCTGCATACTTCTTATATATGGAAGCCCTATTTCTTTCGAAGAATTTTAGGTCCTTTTCAAACCTATGCCATATTTCCTTGCCTTTAGTATTATTGCGCTTCCTAAGAGTCCCGGTCTTCTGCTGTATGTTTATCGCCAATACATAATCAACGCCATACAGTTTTCCAATAGGACAGCTCCATCCCACGCCCTCTACAATCGCAAGCCTTCCAGTCAATGGCTTTAAATGATCGCAAATCTGACCATTCAGCGATCTATTAAACCGACGTTGCATGCATAGCTTATCGAACTTATTGTGAGCCAGTCTCTCTAAAGGAATGTCACGAAGTATTTCGTCCGTTCCAATATCGTCGACTCGAATCCCAAATTCATCTTCTACATTTTGTTTCAATTCATTCAACGCAATTTGCTTCTCTTTGCTTCTATTTGCATCCATAAAACGCTTTTCCGAGAAGTCTCTCGTCATAAACTGACTGGGTCCATTCAAAAAATCCTCGAATCCTTGGACCGCAAGCAGAGCATCGTTATAATTAAATTTGACGAGCTCGAGCCGCACGCTTCTTTCTATTTCTTTAACAAAGTCGGTAAGAGGCGCGACTCCGGTAATCGCTTGTCCAGTAATGCCATTACGGATTGTTTGATATCTTTCAACTCCAGCGTTATATCGCATGTAAAACGCCAGATGCCAGATGCAGATTCCGTTCAATGTCATGATATGCGGGTTGCAGCGCAGCCCATACTCCGCATCATCAAATCTAACGAAGAAGGGTAAGGGCATTCCTTGTTTTTTAATAACAGGAACTGGAATACAGCAATACCACCAAGCGGCATATCTCTGCTTCAGATCAGGCCAAGTCTTGTAATCCGGCTCAAAGCTCTCGCTTGTAACGCAGTCATGCAGATTGCTCATACGAAGCACAGGTTTAAGCGATCGATATACGCCAGCCTCAGTCATATAGCCGATGTCTTCCCAATGAATATCGGGCTCATCGAAGTTCATCATAGCGCCACTAACAAACGCTTCTGAATATTCTTCGTTCACTATTCTTAGCAACGAATAGGTTCTCTTGATGCTCTCCGGCGAGACTTCGACGTCATCATCCATTAACAATACGTGCGTAACATCCTTCTGCCTCTGCGCCAGCAGCATGCCGTACGCAAAGCCTCCGGACCCACCAACATTTCTGTTAGGGTAGACAGTCACACCATCGCCAGATAGCTTCTCGGGATCAAGAGTTCTTCCGTTGTCAATCACGAACATTCTGAAATGCCTTGATACTTCATCGGCACAACTAAGGATCTGCTTTCGGATGAGCTCAATATTATGCTCGATAAAACGTTCTTTTTTGAACGTCGTAGTAGAAAGAGCAAGTTCAACAGCTCGCAGTGACTCTTCTTCTACGAGGGCTGTATAGTAGCTGTTTTTAATATAGACGTCACCCGTTGTTTGAATTTGGAATCCTTCGAGAACGTCATTGTCGCAGCTTGGGAGATCAATTTCAATTTCATTCCAGTTCGATGACTCAGGCACTTCCATACTTGAGACAACTGATGGATAGTAGTCAAAGCTATCCGCCTTGGTCATCTTTACCGTACAGCCCGCACCCTTCAATAAGAGGTGAAGCTTATACCCTCTTGCTGATGTATAGCGGTTATATTTCAAAACACTCAGGGCGTTAAAGAAGGTAGTGAAGTCAAACAGCCCGACCCCATGAAGCCTCCATCCGTCTGGACTAGGCTCTACAGCTTCATTCGATCTAACATAGAGCAGAGGGGCAGCTCTGTATTGTCTTGTATTTTCCAGCAAAACATTAGCAATTTTAAATTCAATCATTGATATACCAATCATGAAATGTACTTTGCTCTACTGATGCAGAATCTAGATTATAGCAATAGGGCCTCTACAAATATCAAATTCTTCGCTCCTCTGCTAACAGCAAAGATCATAAAGGCGCTGTCAACTATCTTTAGCTAGTACAGCATTCACAACTTCAGGCAAAATATCCTCTCCAAACTTCATAATGGCCCTAAGCCATAAGCAGCTGTTGCATGATTGCCACGATGCTCTCGCCGTAGCCGTCGCCGGGAACTGCCCACTTGCCACTGAGAGAGCCGACCTTTGGAGCGCACCCCCTGGTGACATACTTGAAACGCTGGTCAACACAGGCGTTGTTCAATGGCTCCGTACTCGCATACGCCTTAAGGTGCTGAACCTGAGCACGAATGCCGGTCCGCACGTCTTCGAATGTATAGCCGCGACCGTAATCAGTCGAGGCACCATCGGCCGAGTTCCCCGTTGCGCCCAGACCGGCAAAGTTGCACTTCTCGGCCGTGACCAAGCCGCCGAACTCGAGCCAGCCCGTCTCGTGCATGGCTTGGCCGAAGACGACCTCGGCACGGACGCCTTCGGCAGTTGCCTCCTCAATCAGAATCCTCGCGAAATCCTCGATGGTGGCCGCGCCCTTGCTGCTATATACGCTCGCGGGGTAGGTGGCGCCCTTCTCCCTGAAGAAGCGGACGATCTGCGCCGCACTCGTGCGCGTGGCACCCATAATCGTCGTGTTTACGCCGTCTTGAGAGGTCTCGTTTCCGGAATCCTTCAAGGTCGTAGACCCAGAGGAAGATATGCCGCCACCAGTGCCGTACATCTGTATGATGCCATCCGCATCAGCCTGTCCGAGCTTAGCGAGGAAGGAATCGCTTGAGAACAGCGCCGCGTCATGGGAGTTCGTGATGAACCCATGCTCGATGATTACGCCGAGTATGCCCCTTTGGCGAGCGTAACGCACGATACCATAGTAGTCAGCAACCGAGCCGTCTGCATACCTTGACTGGCTGGAGCCGTCCTGCGGGTAGTTGCGCTCGAGGAAGCCATCGTTCTTGATGCCAAGCTTAGCGATGTTCTGGAGCACATAGGAACCAAGCTTACGCCCCTCGGTATGGAGCCAGTTGTTGTAGGAACTCGTGTTGGGAGTAAGCACGAGCGCACCCTGCGCCGACGAGTCTCCGCTGTTGATATGGACACTGACGAGCGCCTTGGCACCCGCGCTCACAGCGCGGAGCACACGGTCCTTAACGGATACTGACTCGCTCTGGGTTTTCGTGAAGTAGACCCCTACGCCGTTTGCAACAAGCCTCGCGCGGAGTGCGGAGGCAATCTTCCACGTGAGGATGCTCTCCTGCAGGCCGTTGCCCGACGCACCAGGGTCGTTTCCACCGTGGCCCGGGTCGACCGCGATGAGGTACGAAACCACTGCGAAGGGTTTGAGGAGCCAGCACTGGTAGGCAGAGTCAGTTCCCGCTTGAGCAGAGACGTTGGATCCGCTCACAGAGCTCGCAGTCGTGCCGAGGACCGTGCCCAATGCAGACTTGACCACGATGCCGTAGTCGCCGATCTCGAAGATCCATCTTTGCGCATTCGTACCGTTGCCCGTGTACTGCCAGACGTTCGCGCCATCCTGGCTGGACGCACTGTAGATGTCGAGTGCCTTTCCAGAGTTGCGAGAGAGAATCGCGAACCAGCCGTCGCCATTGGAGCTGATGATCCAACGTTGGGCCTTTGTGCTGTTTGAGCTGTACACTTGCACGTTTGCCTCGTCCGAGGTGGAGGCACCATTGACGTCGAGCCGGAGCCCCGTGTTGGACGCAGGCGTAAACTCGTACTCGCCACTGAAGTCGAGGGTGGTGCTCACGAATCTCCAACCCCAGTTGGAGAGATTTCCCGTACCGAGCGCCAGCATGGGGTTCGCATACAAGAACCTACCGGAAGACGCCTCGCTCAGCACCAGGCCGACGCCGGGCTTGAAGCCCATGCTCCACGCGGCGGCCTGAGGATACTCGACCTGAGCCACCGCACTGCCAGACGGAGCGAGGTACTTACCTGAGCCAACGCTCTGGACCGTGTAGGCGTCACTGCCGGAGTCATCGGAGTGGTGGAGGTACCACTTCTGCGCGATCGTTCCGTTTGAAGCATAGGTCTGAATCCTGGTGCCCAACGCCCACGAGGCCGAGGGGACATCTACCACGAGACCGTTGCCGCGGTTCGCAATCTGATACATTCCGGAGGGAATCTCGTACCGAACAAGGCTCCAGAGCGCGGCATTCGCGAGCGAGGACGTGGTGAGCTTACCTCCCGAGACCGCAAGTGCAAGGTTCGCGTAGGGCGAGAGGATCGAATACGTTCCGTTGGCACCCTCCCGGAAGATCCAGAGCTGGTTCCTGTTGCCACTGCCGTAGGCCCACTGCTGGACCTTGCCACCTGGAAGCACATCCCCGTTGTTGAGGTCGAGAACGGCGATGGAGTTGAGGTTGCTGACGTGGTAGTAGCCGGTTGATTTGTCGTAACTGACGGCGAACACCTGGGCCTGCGTTCCGTTGGCCGCGTAGGTCTGGAGTTGTTGGCCGTTTGCCGTAGAGGCTCCGGGGGCATCGATGACCTTGCCGTCGGACGCCTTGATGACGTACAGGCCGTCAGCGACGACCTGGCCCTCGGACGAAAGCGCCGCAGGCGTTGCGAGGGTAAACACGAACTTCTGCGCCGACGTGCCGTTCGCCGTATAGACATCGGCGTTTGCGCCGTTAGCCGTGGAACCAGCCAAGAGGTCGAGAACAAGGTTCCTGCCGAGGGCGGACCTGAGCGTGAGGGTGCCGTCACCGTTAGAGACGATGGCCCAACGCTGAGCGTTGGAGCTGTTGGAAGCATACTGCTGGACGTTCGTTCCAGCCGTGGTGCCAGCCGCATAGACGTCGAGCACCTTGCCGGACCCAATGTTCCTGACGGTGCGCCAGGGCGTGCCGTCAGACGCCACGGAGGTGGATACCACCCAACGCTGCGCTCCAGTGCCGTTGCTAGTCCAGACCTGAACGTTTCCGCCATTCTGCTTGCTGCCGCCATACACATCCAGAACCGAGCGGACGTTCCCGGAGGCCGATATGACGTAGGTGCCGTCAGCGAGGTCCGCAGCATGCTCCTTGGCGAGCGCGGCAACGCCACTCGTCAGCCAAGGATCACTCTGCTCGTCTTCAAGGCTCACGAACGTGAACCGCTGGGCAGCGGTCCCGTTGGATGCCCAGATCTCTACGTTGGTTCCATTGGCAAGGCGTCCACCGCTCACGTCCAAGACGAAGTCGCCCTGGAGCGCGGAGCGCAGGAGGTAGCCCGAGCGACCCTGCGCCTTCGCGTCCTGCACGAGCTGCCACCACTGCGCCGAGCTGCCATTGGCCGTGTACTGCTGCACGTTGGCGCCAGACTTGTCAAGAGCGCTGTACACGTCGAGCGCCTTGCCTGAGTTCACGTTGACCAGGCGCACCATGCCGTAATACTTGCTGGTCTTGTCGCGGTTGTACGTGAGGCGCCAATGCTGCGCGTCCGTCCCGTTCTCCTCGTAAATCTGCACGTTGGCGCCATTGGACTTGGAAGCGGCACTCACGTCGAGCGCCATGTGGCTGCCATTGCCGGACACGATGGCATAGGTGCCCTCGGGAAGCTTGTCCTCCCCCGGCACGGACGCGGCCGCGGGCGCCGTGGCGCTTACTACTGCGGCCTTGGCACCCGCCGGGGCGTCAGAAGCATCCCTCTTGGTTTCTGCCTGTGGGCTCGACGGGGTCGCCCCCGATGTGTCGGCAATCCCGTTATCCGCGTTTTCACCAGCGCCGGTGCCGCTGCTGGCGCCGCTTGTCCCTGCGGTGCCGCCGCCATTCTCGACAGCGTCAGTTCCCTGGGCGACGTCCACGGTGGCCTTGCCGGAGTCGGAGGGCGCCGCTGGCGCCTCCTCGCTCACTGCCTGAATCGCCGATTGCGCCGATTCCTGGCTCGCGGCTATCGCAGGCTGCTCTGGCTCCTCCACAACGGGAGCGGGGGCAGCCGCAACCTGAGCGGCCGTCCCCTGCTGGTTATCCTCTTCTGCCTTTGCAACTGCTGGTGCCATGCTGACCGCAAGAACGGACGCGAGCGAAATTCCCACTGCCACCGCAATCACATGCCTTGCGGCTCCGCATGGCGGCATGCGACGTGTCAGAATATCAGGCTCCATGCTATGCATCCTTCCTGTGGTTCTCCTCGTCGTACACGCGCATGACCTCGAGCTCCCAGTCGCGACGCTGCCCCTTGACGGAAGTGTCCAGGATGAAGCCGCAGCAAAGGGTGAGCGCGGCAAGCCCGCAGAACGCCACAGCCACGATCGCGGTCGGAAGCCTGGGCACCAGGCCCGTATGCTGGAACTCCATGATGACGGGAATGCCTACGCAAAGCCCAATCACAAAGAGCACGAGGGCGAGGATGGAGAAGAACGGCAGCGGCTTGTAGTCCTTGAAGAGCGAGAAGATCATTCTGAGGACCTTCATGCCGTCACCCACGGTGTTGAGCTTGGACTCGGAACCCTCGGGCCTGTCGCGATAGACGATGGGCACCTGCGCAATACGCCAGCGCTTGTCCACCGCATGAATGGAGAGCTCGGTCTCGATCTCGAAGCCCGGGGAGAGCACGGGCAGCGTCTTTGCGAACACGCGGTTGTAGGCGCGATAGCCGGTCATGACGTCGTTGTACTCGAAGCCGTACAGCCACTTGATGAGGGAGCGCACGAGGTCGTTGCCGAAGCCGTGGCCGGCGCGCTTGTTCTCCTCGCCGTACGTGCCGTTGGAGAGACGGTCGCCCACGACGTGGTCCGCCACGCCGTCGATGAGCGGCCTCAGCAGCTCGGGTGCCGCCTCCGCGGGATACGTGTCGTCGCCGTCGACCATGATGTAGTAGGGGGCGTCGATGTCACGCATCATCTGGCGCACGACGTTGCCCTTGCCCTGGCGCGGTTCCAGCCGCACCACGGCGCCGTGCTCGCGGGCGATGTCGC
>Ga0256406_1005530_pt1 | contig 13421 bp, 16 predicted proteins | sample RumenRJG_03DNA_FD_185986 | JGI IMG/M metagenome (GOLD analysis project Ga0256406, IMG submission 185986) | Bovine rumen microbial communities from Lethbridge, Alberta, Canada - RJG_03 | ecosystem: Host-associated > Mammals > Digestive system > Stomach > Rumen | place: Canada: Alberta | collected...
ATAACGACGGCTTCCCGTTTCCTTCCTACAACAGCAGCGACGTAATAACGATTAAGCGTTATTTGGTACAGGTTCGCGGCTTCTTGTTTTGGCACACCGTTAAGAGCTTTAAGAAGATTTTGCCAGCCGCCCGATTGCTGAAGCACCTAAGAGCATTAACGGATTTATGACATTACGAATTACAAGAGAATGGGCGATGCCTTCAAAGGACACGTTTACAATACCGCCAATAAAGGAACTACTAACGCGCTACGTTGGGGATGGGTTAGGGTGGATAGACCCGTTTGCAGGAGAGAACAGCCCAGCAGAGATAACAAACGACTTGAACCCAAACAAGCCGACGTTATACCACCTCCACGCCGAGCAGTTCAGTAGGGAGATTGAAGGTACATTTAACGGCGTTCTATTTGACCCACCATATAGCATAACACAGGTAAAAGAGTGTTACGAGGGTATAGGCTGTTCAGACTTCATGAGCAGGGACGCGACACATTTCCCTTACGAAATAAAGCGACTTATAGCACCCAAAATTAAGCCCTACGGTTTGGCTATTTCCTTCGGTTGGAATAGTGTAGGGTTCGGCAAAGTGTTAGGGTTCGAGTTATTGGAAGTATTGTTAGTTTGTCACGGACGCTGGCATAACGACACGATTGTAACGGTAGAAGTCAAATTACCCCCAATAAGCGAACAACAAAAGTAATAATAATAAAATTCGAGATTGAAGCATGAACGTAATGTTAAGCAAAACCTTCTTTCCACAGCACCCCAAAGCTGGAGAGCCTACAGGCTTCGCAGAGAAGGTAAAGAAAGGAACAAAGCGGCACACCTGCCGATGTAATTACGATTATTGGAAAGAGCGTATAGCAAAAGTTAAGGAGCGCGGCGGAGTTCTTAGTATTAGGCAATGGCAGGGGAAGCCCTACGAAAAGGGAGTACCAACCGTTACTATTTTAGACGTACCAGCGTCAATGGTGGAAGTTCAGCGGCTTGTTATGCGCAGGACGAAGGACACCGAAAGCGAAGTTTATGTAGAGGGCGAAGACGGCGTTTTTGCCAAAGCCGCGCAATACAACTACTTCGCAGAGGTGGAAGGCACACCGATAGACGTAGCGACATTAGCCAAGAACGACGGCTTATCGCTTGAAGATTTCAAGGCGTGGTTTAACCCCGTATTCGACGAATACGAAAGCAAGGTAAAATTAACCAAAGACGGCACGGAGATTAAGCCAAGCGAAACTGTGCTAACATTTGCCGTCATTCAGTTTACGACATTCCGATATTAAGCAACTTATGAACGCAAAGCAATTCTTTGAACTTACAGCGCAGATGCGCGAAGCGCAAAAGGCGTACTTTCGCACCCCGTCAGCAGCCTACAGGCAGAAAGACGCATATTTACAGGAAAGCAAGCGGCTCGAAGCGCAGATAGACGCAGAGATTAAGCGCGTTAAGGCTGTGTTAGCAGCAGAAGAAAGGAAAAGACTAAACCCCACCTTTCCGGGGTTTGACACCGAACTATTAAACCGAGAAGAACAATGACAAACGTAACATTCGACGCGGACATCACGAAAGACCAGATGTTTGCACAGCAGTTAAACGGCATTATTGCCGAGTTTGAAACCGAGAGAAACAAAGCCGCAAAAGCCGCAAAGGAACACGGCAACAAGTTAAAGGCATCGCCGTTGCTTAATCTGATGGAGGGCGGAAAGTTTAACGCCGACTTCATTATGGCAGAGTTTCCGAAGATTGCCAACAAGACCAGCACCCTGCCGAGCAGCCAGCGCGAAGTAATAGGCTCGTTGGTATTCAATGCCGCCAAGCGTACCGTATTGCTAAAACAAGCAGAACGCGCCCGGAAGATTGAGAAACGCGCCAACGAGCGAGTAGCAGCAGAGGAAGCCAAGCAGAGCGAACCAAAACCAGCCAGCCGATGAAGTGGGATGACATTTGGAAACAGGCACAAGAGGAAAAGGCAGACACCCAGCGGCGCAAGCCCCAGCGACACGAAGAAAGCCGTTTGCAGGAAAGTTGCGTTACATGGTTTAGGCTACAATACCCGAAGTTTGCCCCCCTCTTGTTTGCCGTGCCAAACGGTGGAAAGCGGACACACCGCACAATCGTAAGAAACGGCAAAGTTTACACCTACAGTCCCGAAGCGGCACAGATGAAGAAAGAGGGCGTAACGGCTGGCGTTGCGGACTTGATACTATTAAAGCCGTCGAGGGGGTACGCCTCGCTTTGTATTGAGATGAAAACGACAGACAAAGCAAGCCAACAGCGTGAGAGCCAAAAGGAATGGCAGAAAGCCGCAGAGGGTGCAGGAAATAAGTACGTTGTTTGCCGCACGTTGGAAGAGTTTATGGCAGTAGTTAAGGATTACTTAACAACTGACGTAAAGGGCGTATAAATTAAGCCGATTTAATCGGGCTTATTTGATACATTGCCGTTAATACGCTGGTATTCAGCAGAATAAAAAAGGCAAATTACGCGATCGTTAAGCCGCCAGCGTGAAGTATTGACGAAGTGTTTAAGCGGAATTTCGCCTTACTATAATACGAAATTCCGCTAACTTTGCACCAAAATTCAATAACACCCACAATAATGAACATTCCACAGGACAAGAAAAAGCACTTTTTCGCTGGCTTTGCTATTGCGGCAGTCGTTAGCCTTTTCTTTGGCTACATCATCGGCGCAGTAGCGGCAATTCTTGCAGCAGCAGGAAAAGAAGCCTACGACAAGGTTACAGGAAAGGAAACGCCCGAAGTGTTAGACTTTGCGGCAACCGTGATAGGAGCAATAGCAGCTGTAGCCGTTTCCGCTGGCTTTTCATGGATTGTGCAAACGTGGTTTAGCGGCGTAGTTAGCGACTTGTAATTTGTCCATATAGCAAGAGCGACGGCAACCCAGCCGGCCGAAGCGGAGAGGGCGGCGGCGCAAAGCAACCGCCCTTTTTCTTTCAAAAGCTGGCAGAAAAAAGAAGAAATGAAAAAGAACGAAGAAAAGAAAAAGGCGCAAAAGGTGGATTTCGGAAGTATAGACCTTCCGCAGCTCGACTTAACGGGCTTCAACCTTCCGAAGTTGAAGAAAACCCCGGCTGTTGGCGTGGACGCAGAGGAACAGACCGACCGCGCCATGCCTACGCGCTATATTGCACCCCAGCCACCTATTACGGGAATACCAGCACTATATAAGAACGCGGCAAAGCTGGCAAAGGAACTAAAGGTAGATTACGGGCAAAGGTATAACGCTATTGTTAGCGGCGATTTCGTGTTTGGCGACTTTATAGCGGCGTACATTTGGGAGCATAAAATAAGGGTTAGTAGGATGTTAGTAAGTACGCTTTCGCTAAACCAAAAGAATATCGAAGCCTTTGCCCGTTTAATGGATAAAGGGTATATAGACAGGATAGACATGCTACTAAGCATTTACTTCTACGCTAACGAGAAGTACCAGCTTATACCCTATTTGCGAAAGAAGCTGGACGTAAACAACCGCTTCCAGCTTGCAATAGCAGGAATACACACTAAAATAGTTCAGTTTGAGACGCACGACGGGCAGAAGATAGTAATACACGGCTCGGCAAACCTTCGCAGCAGCGGAAACGTGGAGCAGTTCACGATAGAAGAGAACCCACAGCTTTACGACTTCTACGATGATTGCTTTAGCAAGGTTATGGAGCGTTTCGGAACGATTAACAAGGATATACGGCATCACGAACTTTGGGATGTCATAACAAAACAGAAGTTTAACGATTAAAACAGGCAGGATAATGGAAGCACTTAGATTATTGGCAGCAGTAGCTACCGTAGTTATTTCGGTAGCAGCTTTGGCAAAAGCCACATTCTTAGGCGGCATCGTAATGAAGGCAGACGGCGACGGCGGAAGCAACAGCGGCGGCGACAGCGGCGGCTGGGATTTTTCCAACGACGATTTACCATTTTAACACGGGCGTAGTATGGCAGCAGAGAAGAAAGGCACAAAGGCAATAGACCCCAAGCAGCTGCAGCAAAGCGTAATTATACCTTTGTTGCAACTTGTACCGAATAAGGGGCAAATTCCGGAAGTACCAGCGAACCCCCGAACCATTAACGTAACCAAATATAAGAAGCTCAAAGAAAGTATAGAGGAAGACCCCGAAATGCTATCTTTGCGCGAATTGCTTGTTTACTTCTACGAAGGGAAATACGTAGTAATTGGCGGAAACATGCGTTACAGAGCCGTAAAGGAATTAGGCTACAAAGACGTACCATGTAAGATTATACCGCAAGACACGCCTAAAGACAAACTAAGACGCGAAGCGTTGAAGGATAATAACAACTACGGCGAATGGAACTACGAAGAGCTTGCAAACCTTTGGGATAGGGATGAGCTGGAACGGTGTGCAATAGATTTGCCACCAATGGAAGGCGACGTTAAGGAAGACGAAGCAGAGGAAGATAACTTTAACCCTGCCAGCGTCACGGGAAAGCCGAAGGCACAGGAAGGCGATATTTACCGATTGGGAAGACATCGCCTAATTTGCGGCGACAGCACAGAACCCGAAGTTTTGCAGATACTCATGGGCGACCAAAAAGCGGACTTGTTGCTAACCGACCCACCCTATAACGTGGACTACAGCAGCAAGAACGAAGCACTAAACGCAGCCGACAAAGGTAACAGAGTTCAGAAGGATATAGCTAACGACAAAATGGAAGGTTCAGCTTTCCAAGATTTTCTGTTTGCAGCCTTCAACAACGCGAACCCGTACCTTAAGCCCGGCGGCGCGTTCTACATTTGGCACGCAGGAACGGAAGGCTTGAACTTCAAGCTTGCAGTTCAGCGCGTAGGCTGGGAGCTTAAGCAAATACTTATTTGGGTAAAGAACAATATAGTATTAGGAAGGCAGGACTACCAATGGAAACACGAACCCTGCCTATACGGTTGGAAGCCCGGCGCGTCGCATTACTTTGTAGCCCGGCGCGACCTGATTACGATAACGGAAGACGAAGCCCTCGATCTAAACGCGCTAACGAAGCAGGAGCTTAAGGACTTGCTTACAAAGGTTCTTAGCCTACCTACTACCGACATACACGAAGACAAGCCGTTAAGAAGTGCAGACCACCCCACCATGAAGCCGCTGAAGCTTATGGGAAGACTTATTAAGAACAGCACACGCCCCAGCGAAGTAGTGTTAGACCCGTTCGGGGGAAGTGGCAGTACAATGATGGCGGCGGAGCAGTTAGGACGCGCTTGTTATATGGTAGAGTTAGACCCTGCCTATATTGACGTTATTTGCAAGCGTTACGAGGAATTGACAGGAGAGAAGGCGGAACACTTAGGCAACTTCAAGACGGAAGCCAAGTAACACCGAAGAAAATACGAATTAACACCGATATGGCAAACGTGCAGAATTTACGCCCAGCGTGGAAGAAAGGAGAAAGCGGCAACCCGAAGGGAAGACCCAAAAGCCGCGTTTCCGAATTTCGCGTAAAGATTATGGGTAAGGCTGGCGCAAAGAAATTCTACGGAATAAGCGCGACAGAAGTAACGGAGTGGTACGAACTACTCCTTACTGCGGATTTGTCAGAATTGAAGGCGTTAGCAGCAGAGGAAACGACCCCGGCACTTGCAAAGACCTACGTACGGGCTATTATTGCGGATATGAACGCAGGAAAGACCAGCACTATAGACAGAATCTCCGAAAAGCTTTACGGCAAAGCCATTCAGCGCGTAGAACATACAGGCGCGGATGGCAGCGACCTAATACCAGCGCGGACGCTTACCAAAGACGAAGCACGGGAGCTGTTAGGCGAATTAGAAAAGGACTATTAAATGGAAGGGTACAGGGATATAGATATTATTAAGACGTGGACGCTACAGGGTACGCTAAACTTCACGCGCTACTTTTTTAAGCAGAAGTTTAAGCGTAAGTTTGTTATAGGCAAACACCATATAGCGATAGCAAAGGCACTCGACAGGGTATTAAGTGGCGAGTGTACGCGCCTTATTATCAATATCGCCCCACGCTACGGAAAGACAGAGTTAGCCGTAAAGAACTTTATCGCTATGGGGTTAGCCATTAACCCGAAGGCGAAGTTTATACACCTGTCATATAGTGATGATTTGGCGCGAGACAACAGCAGGGGCGTACAGGAGATTTTACGCGAAGACAGTTATAGGCGTTTGTTTCCCGGCACGAAGCCGACCAGCGTGAACACACGCAAATGGTTCACTACGGAAGGCGGCGGACTTTACGCCGTCAGTTCAGCAGGACAGGTAACAGGCTTCGGAGCTGGCATCGTGGACGAGGAAAAGGAAGAGGAAGACGAGTTAGCCGCAGAAGTGGAAGAGTTAGCCAGCGTCAGCGACGGCACGTTTGGCGGCGCGATAGTGATAGACGACCCTATTAAGCCCGATGACGCGCGAAGCGAGACGGTACGCGAGAAGGTAAACCAAAAGTTCGAGACCACCATCAGAAACCGCGTAAACAGCCGAAAGACCCCGATAATTATTATTATGCAGCGTCTGGACGAAGAAGACCTTTGCGGCTACCTTATGCGGCTTGAACCCGAAGAATGGGAAGTATTGAGTTTGCCAGCTATTGAGTACGACGAACAGGGCAACGAACAACCGCTTTGGGCGTTTAAGCACACCTTAGAGGAACTACACGCCCTACGCGACAAAAATAGCTTTGTCTTCGATACGCAGTACATGCAGAACCCCAGACCGATTGCAGGACTTATGTACGAACGCGGCTTCACTACCTACGAAGCAGTACCGATAACAAGGAAGCGGAAGGTAAAGGCGTATATAGACACGGCGGACACGGGCGCGGACTTCCTTTGCTGCATTATATACGTGGAAACGGAAATAGGTAACTTTATTCTTGACGTTTATTACACCCAAGCCCCAATGGAAACGACAGAGAGCGAGACAGCCCGAAGGCTAACGCGCTTTGAAGTGGAAGAATGCGTAGTAGAAAGCAATAACGGCGGTAGAGGGTTCGGGCGTAAGGTTTGCGAGAACTGCCGTATCTTAGGCAACAGGAAGACAAGCTTTACCTACTTCACGCAGACAGAGAATAAGGACGTTCGCATCTTCAACCATTCTAACGAGGTGCAGAACCTTTGCTTTTTCCCGGAACGCTGGAACGTATTATTTCCACAATTCTACAAAGCCATTACGCAGTATAAGAAGGAAGGCGGCAACAGCCACGACGATGCACCTGACGCGCTTACGGGTACGGTAGAGAAGAGAGCGCAACGGGCGCAGAACCTTACAAGGATTTTTGGTTAAAACAAAATAATTGTAGAACCCAATAAAATTGTAAAGACATGAACGAAGACGAAAGAACACTTACGATCGACCAGCTATTAGCGGAGAGCGTAAAAGAAGGCGCAGACATCGGCGCAGTAGTTACGGAGTTGCAGAGCGGCAGAGTAACAACCCAGCCCAAAACAACGGAGTACCAGCAGCAAATAGAACCTAAGCTGCACGACGTTATGGACACGAAGAAACGCCCCGACAAGCTTGTAGTAGTGGATAAGAACGCGGAAGACTACGGCGAGGTTAAGAACGTGAACCCGAACGCGGAGCTACAGCGCGAAGGCGTTAGGATTGAACCTGTAGCGCGTATAGCTTTGGCTATTCAGCGACTTATCAGAGACCGCGCCGTTTCCTTCACTTTCGGCAACCCCGTAACGTACAACTGCACCCCAGCCGACGACACCGAAACCGCCATACTACAGGCTATTAAGCGCGTCTTCTACGACGTGAAGATTAGCACCGTAAACAGGAAGGCGGCGCGTAACATCTACGGCACAACAGAGGTAGCCGAACTTTGGTATCAAGTGGAAGGCGAGGAACACGACCTTTACGGCTTCACGACAAAAAAGAAATTCAAGGTAGCGTTATTCTCGCCAGCCTTTGGCGATACGCTTTACCCGTACTTCGACGAGAACCGCGACATGGTGGCGTTTAGCCGTGAGTTCAAACGAAAGGGCGCAGACCTTAAGAGCCGCACCTACTTCGAGACGTACACGAAAGACTACCACTATTTATGGAGTTGCGAGAATAAGGAAGACGGACAGGCAAACGGGCAATGGGAGTTAGCCGCAGGTTATCCGAAGAAACTTGCAATAGGCAAAATTCCGATTGTGTACGGATGCCAGCCGAAAGTAGAATGGGAAGACGTGCAAAGCCTTATAGAGCGTTTGGAAAAGTTGCTTTCCAACTTTGCCGACACCAACGACTACCATGCAAGCCCCAAAATCTTTGTCGAAGGCAAGATAATAGGCTTTGCAAGGAAGGGCGAAGCAGGGGGCATCATTGAAGGAGAGGAAGGCGCGAAGGCATCTTATTTGAGTTGGCAGAGCGCACCCGAAAGCGTGAAACTTGAAATAGAGACGCTCCTGAAGATGATTTACACGATTACACAAACGCCCGATATTTCTTTCGACACCGTGAAGGGAATAGGTAGCGTTAGCGGTATTGCACTTAAGTTGCTTTTCATGGACGCACATTTGAAGGTACAAGACAAGTGCGAGATATTCAACGAATACCTACAGCGTCGCATCAACATTATTAAGGCGTTCTTAAAGGTAGCCAACAAGAAGCAGGAAGGCTGGGCAACCGCCGCAGACCATTTGATAGTAGAACCTATCATAACGCCGTACATCATCGAAGACGAGCAAAGCAAGGTCAATATCCTTACAGCCGCCAACGGCAACAAGGCAATAGCCAGCCGTCGCACAACCGTACAGCGTTTAGGTTGGACGGATGACCCCGACAAGGAGATAGAAGAAATAGATGCGGAAGAAGCAGGGGAAGCCTACACGGATTTAATAGAACCAACGATTTAGTATGGGCATAATTGCAAAATTCGATATAGACAAACTATTTGCAGGGGTTTACAAAAAGGTTGAAGACATAACCGAAGCCGTAGAGGAAGCCCTGCAAATGGTTTGTTTTGAGATAGCGCAGAAGGCAAAAACGGAGTTCGGACAGGGCGACCCGTCAATGGCAGGACGACCACACCAGCCGAACTATATAGAATGGACGCACTACCTAAAGGCTTCTATAGGCTTTGTCGTTTACAACGACGGTGAGAAAGTGGCTGAACACTTCGACACGGGCGCAAGCGGCAAAGGTTCAGCAGGAGCAAACAAGGGGCAGGAGTTAGCCGACAGAGTAGCCAGCGAATACCCAACGGGATTTGTAGCCGTGATAGTTGCTGGCGCGGAATACGCCGCCTACGTTGAAAGCAAAGGTTACGACGTGATTACGGGAGCGACCACCGAAGCCAGCGACCTGCTTAAGAAGTATTTGCAAATAGCAATAGACGAGTTAAGGACATGAGCGACAGAAGGAAAGAACTAACAACCCGTTTAGCGGCAATAGAAAAGCAACTTTTCCAACTTTACGGGAACACCTACCAAGCAGCCCTACAGATACGCGCCGTTAGGGAAGCGATAGAAATGGGTGCAAACTTCACATGGGAAGGAAACCCTGCAGCCGAAAGGCAATTAGACAGATATCTAAAGCAACTCACCACCAAAGCAACCGCAGCAATACAAAGCGGCGTAGTTTCGTCATACAACACAGGCGAAGCGAGAGCCAAAGACACCATTACAGGCGGCTATGCGCCCACGTTGAGGAAAGAAGCGGACAGAATAAGCGAGGAAGCCACAAGGGAGCAGCGACGGCAGGGAATGACCGCCCACGCCTTCGCCACAAGGGAGAAAGGCGGCTTAACGCTTTCGGGCAGGGTTTGGAAATTGACAGCCAACGCCAAGCAGGAAATAGAAACGATGATACAGAACGGCATACTTGAAGGCAAAAGCCCCAACGAAGTAAGCCGCGAAATTCGGAAGTACCTGAACAACCCCGACGCTTTGTTTAGACGGGTGATGAACCCCAAGACGGGCAACCTCGAATTAAGCGAAGCAGCCAAGAAGTACCACCCCGGCACGGGCGTATATCGTTCAGCATACAAGAACGCCCGACGGCTTGCAGTAACGGAGATGAACGCAGCCTACAGACGCGCCCAATGGGAGAGTTACCAGCGCAACCCCCTCGTAGTAGGCTACGAAATACGTTTGAGTGCCAACCACACGACAACCATAAAGGGGCGTATAGTGCCGCTTGAAGATATTTGCGACCGATTGGCAGGGCGATACCCTAAAACATTTCTTTGGACGGGCTGGCATCCGCACTGCCGTTGCGACATGATACCAATACTCATAACCGAAGCCGACTTTAGAGCAAGAATAAAGGCACGGAAAAACGGAACGCTGGAGAGTTGGAAGCCACGCGACCACGAAAGCCGCCCCGTTAAGTCTTTGCCATACCAAACACGCCGATGGGTAAGCGAGAACCGCCAGCGGCTACAGAGTGCAAAGGCTTTGCCCGATTGGGTGGAGCAAAACGCGCAGTTGCAGTTAGAAGCCTACGACACCGCCGTATGGTTGCACACCTATTGCAACGCCATTTCAAACGGCTACGTCGCAACGCAGGCAGCAAGGGCAGAGTTTGCCAAGAGGAACAAGCAGGAAACGGCGAAGTTCGAGAAGGAACAAGCAATGTGTATTGTGTTGGCAAACGCAGGGTTCAAGATTGAACACCTTGCAGAAGTTCCTCGCGTGAGTTCGCCCGATATTATGATTAACGGCATACCAGCCGACCTAAAGCGAACCGCCAGCCCGTCTAATATATTGAAGTACGCCAAACACGCCACGCGCCAGCAGGGGGCAAGGGTTGTTGTGTTTCAGTTCGACGAGTGGAACGACAGGTTTGCACAGGCTATAGAAGAAGTTAAGCGGAAGGGGTATCATGGCTACTATTTTATTACGGGCAAAGAAAACGAAGTAATAGAGTTCTAAACGCGACAAGGGGCTACCGAAGTAACCCCTTGAAGTGTGTGCGAGAGCGTCAAAGACGGTCACGCCTCTATTTGCTTGCAAAATTAGCGGTTTTTTCCGAAACCACCAAAGGAACGGGCAGAAAAATTAAATTTGCCCCTTCTTTTTGTCCTTTTCCAACTTTTCAGCCAAGAACTTAAAGCCTTCCTGTGTAACGACGAGGTAAGAACGGGTACGCAGTTCGCCATCAGCCACAAAGGTAGTAGTTCGGAACGTGAAGTAGCCCTTATCGGAGTAGGCGGAATAGGGCAACCACGAAAACGTACTATTCCTGTCCCAATAAAGCACCTTGCGGCGGCTTAACCATTCCGTAAGCACATACACGGAGCGCAGCCCCAGCCGTTTAGCCGCCAGAGTCAGCGTAATGGTGTCTTTGGCTTGTAGCACGTCTTTTGCGTACTTGACGAGAGGGGCGGCGGCTTCTACCTTCTTTGTTAGTTGTTCCTTTTCTTCTTCCAGCCGTTCGGTGCAGTCGTAGAGTTGCTGGGCGTGGACTTCCGTATAAGCCAGCCGTTCACGCAGAGCCTTAACCGTTCTTTCGTAGATACCGACGGCTTTTGTTAAGATTTCCTTTTCGTCTTCGGTTTCAGCAACGGGAATATAACCGCCCGTCTTGCGGATTGCTGGTAATACTTCATTCGTTATCCACTTGCGGAAGGCCTTTGCTTCGGGCTTGCGGCTGTCTAAAATAACGTCATACAAGCCATCCTCGTTGATAAAGTTAGCGGATTGAGTACCGCCCGAAGTTGAAAGGGGGTGACTTGAAATCACATCCTTTGCCAAACGGCGAGTAACGGCGGCGGCTTGAAGCCCCAACGCCTTACATACATCAGCAAGGCAGAAAAGCGGACTTTCGGAATTTCCCAGCGTCCGCACCCTCCCGAATTGCGGAGAGTTGAAAATTAAATCGTTCATACTACTGAATTTTGAACGTTAAACAAAAAGCCGCGCTACGTGCTGTTCAAGTCTCAGTAGTGACTTTGTGGGCGTTTCCGCTACCACGCACGGCGCAGCATTATATCTCTAATGCTATATGGATTACTACAACACCCCGAAGCAAGCAGGGCAAGCAGTAACTACTGAAATTTGAACGCCGCAAAGTTAGGCATTTTCTTTGGAAGAACCTAAACCCTGCGGCGTTTTTCTTTCGGGAATTAACTCTTTTTATCTCTATTTCTTCAGTTCAGCCGCAAACAGGGCATAAAGTTTGGCTATCATATCCTGCTTTTTTTCCGATATAGTGAAGTCCGCGTTTCCGTCGGTAGTGGCTATCCGCATATCGGTAAAAGACTTTCCATCCAACGCCTCAAAGTCACCCGTATAAAAGAGGTTTAAGCCGTATAGCGCAGAGCCATACGCTCCCACCGTACCCTCACCCTTTCCGCTAACCGTAGCCTTTATATTGCGGAAATTGTGAGTATTGCCATCACTATCCACAAGCACCAACTCATCGCCTTGCGCAACGGAAAGAATTTCATTACAACACCATTTGACACACAGGAACGGCGTACCGTCTATCCCTTTGAACGCTACCCAAACATTTTTCATTAACCGCCCGTTCATAGAACCAAGTACGGATTTGTCCGATACTATTTTCTCATAAGAGGTGTTAATGATGTGTGCCTTTGAAAACTTGTCGATTTTGTTTTCTTTGATTTTCTGTGCCGATACCGCACCCACGCAGCAAAGGGCAACCAGCATTAAAATAACTTTCTTCATATAGCATTAAATTTGTTTTTGTTGGTGCAAAGGTATGAATTTTTAGGCAGACAGCCACAGAAAAACCCAAGTTTAACTATTTGCTTTTAGTTTTGCTTTTAGTTTTGCTTTTGATTTGTTATAAGGTTTGTTATAATTTTGTTATTACTTTTGTTATAATAGTTGTTATTGAGTTGTTAGACGCAGAACCACCAACAACCATTTTGCCGACACCAGCAAAAAGCCCCAAACACCGACAGACACGCAGAACCAGCACCAGCGAGAAACCGCGCGAACCCTCGATAAAAAAAGGCGCAAACGATTTTGTATAGGTGTTTGTATCAATTTTGTATATACAAAACCCGATACAAAAAAAAGCAAAACTAAAAGCAAAACTAAAAGCAAAACTAAAAGCAAAACCGAAAGCAAAACTTTAACAAACGCTGAATGCGCGTGCGCGTGTACGCGTAATGTATGTATATATACATAAAGGAAGATAGAGAAAAGAAAAGGGGTGCAGGGGAAAGGAAAAGGGAAAGGAGGGAAAACGAACTTTGCGACGAAAGAACAAAAAAACACGCCCAGCCGTGAAGTATTGGCGAAGTGTTATTTTGGAAATTCAGCCGACATCTTAATTTAATACGGTAACTTTGCGGCAGTTTTTAACGCAAAAAGCAGAAATTATGAATTTAATCGAAGAAATTTTAGCACTACTGAAACAGACGTTTCCGGGCGTGCGAGAAGACGGGTTACAGCAGTTGGCAGCTGCGCTCAGCTTACAGGTTGAAACCCAAGAACAGGCTACCGAACTCGTAGGAAAACTATCCG
>Ga0256406_1005531_pt1 | contig 13418 bp, 16 predicted proteins | sample RumenRJG_03DNA_FD_185986 | JGI IMG/M metagenome (GOLD analysis project Ga0256406, IMG submission 185986) | Bovine rumen microbial communities from Lethbridge, Alberta, Canada - RJG_03 | ecosystem: Host-associated > Mammals > Digestive system > Stomach > Rumen | place: Canada: Alberta | collected...
CTGGTTTCTTGCGAGAATGTCCGAGAACTTTTTCAGATCCTCTTTATCCGGCAGGCGGCCGAACAGAAGCAGATAGGCTGTTTCTTCAAATCCGAACCGTTTTTCGCCGGCAAAACCCTGTACTAGATCCCGGATGTCATGTCCGCGGTAGTACAGATGCCCTTCGTCCGAAACTTCCTTTCCATCCACGACCTTTTTTGCCCGGACAGTGGAAATCTCTGTCAGACCGGCGACAACGCCCTTCCCGTTCAGGTCGCGGAGCCCTCTTTTTACGTCATATTTCTGGTAGAGATCAGGTTCGATCCAATCCGCATTCTCGCTCATTCTTGCCAGACGGATGACATCATCGGTGATTTCTTCGTACCTTTCTTCTGCTGTCTGATTGACCATGTATAGATCTCCTTTCCTGCCCCATGCATGTTTTTTCGAATAGTCTGTCATGTGATGTTATATTTACACATGTTAATTGAGAGAATACCCATACAGTAGCATGGAAGGGATGAATCGCATATAGTCGGAATAAATACAAAACAGCAGATATGTTGCCAGACAATAACACCTATTTATAAATGTATTCAATATATTGCCAAATTCGTAGAATTAGAAATAAGAGGAAAACGTCCGGAATATCATCGAACAGTTTTTTTCCTGCCTTCACTTTTGTGTGAACCATGTGACGTCCGCTGCTTTTCGCGTTCATCGAGGTATGCATCGATTTCTTCCAGTTCCTGCTGAGTCTGGGTATGGATCATGAGTTTCCCGACGATGCTGTTCTTATCACGTGTCTTGACATACAGATAGCCAAGGACGCTGCAGACGATAGCCCCGAGAAAGTTGACGAGAAGATCCTTCATGGTGTCGATGAGACCGATATCGAGATATCCGCCGTCGACGATGACATTCCTGCCGTCTTTTGTCTCTATGATGGTCTTCGTGATATTGCGCACGGCGTAGGGAACCTGCGAATGGGTCGGGTCCAGTGTGACGGAAGAGATGCTCTTTACGATGAAATCCTTCTGCATGTCCAGTCCAAAGAACTGGTCACCACAGAATTCAATGAACTCCCACATGACGCCAATCGTCATGGAGAAGCAGAAAGCCGTAACCGTCAGATAGAGCGGCGTCAGATTGAAGTGTTCGCTGTGCCTGTTCAGCAGGTCGATCATAGCGAAACCGATCGCGGCACAGAGAAAACCATTCATCGTATGCAGCATCGTGTCCCAGCCGGGAATCGCTGTGTAGAAACGATTCACTTCACCGAGTATTTCTGCCGCAAAAATAAACAGATAGATGATGCCTTCAAACAAAGGAGGAATCTCGATCTTCAGCTGCTTCTCGAAAAATGCAGGTAGCAGAAACAGCACCAGTGAGAGAATGCACAGTGCGGCATTCTCATATTGCTTCCTGACAAGGCTGAGCACCAGTGCTGCGATGACCAGTGCCCTCAGCACCATATAGATCCGGAATGTTTTCTTGTCCCGTCTGATCCGGTCCTGCAGACTCCGGATCTGCTTTCGTAGTCCTTTTCTCTTTACGAACATAATGTCATCCTTTCTGCTTATGTCTTAAGCCATTCTCTTTCCATAGCAGCATTAAAGCCAAAGGAACGGAAGATTTTGCAGTCATGACCCATGCGGACCGGAAAGTGAAGATGAGCAAACGGACAGACCTGACAATATATCATCGAACAGCTGCAGGGTGTCTTTCTGCCTCTGTTTTTCCGGAATCTTTTTCTGCTTTCCGTAAGTCGCAAATCCCCAGAAGCCAAGTATCACAAATGCGGAGAGCTGGTCCGGGTCGTATCTGCAGCTGACCTTCTCGCCGTACTGCGTACGGAAATCGGAAAAGTGCTTTACAGCGAAATCATAGATACTCTTCATGATCTCAGGGCTTTCCAGCGGATTCATGCCTGATTATACCAGAATTCCGCATGGAAAAAGGAAACCGCATCTTCGAAAAAGCCCGGACATTATCTATTCCCACCATCCATTGTCAGTATGAAACATTTCAATTCAAAGGACTCAAGATGAATTTTATTCAAAAATAGTACCGTGAAACGGCAATTAATGATATACTCCTTGTTAAAAGGAGGAGGATAAATTTCATGTTTGGTGATGTATATCCACGTGAAAAATATCTATCAGGGCTAAGACCCTTCTACCATTCTGATATTATCAAGGTGATTACAGGAATCCGCCGCTGCGGAAAATCATTTCTTCTGAAGGCAGTCCTGAATGAACTCGAAGCGGATGGGATCGATCCATCCAGAGTCATCTATATTCCATTGGACAGGAGAGGGCTTAAGAATATCAGGACGCCGGAGCAGCTGGAAGATCGTATTGAATCTATGGCAGGTGACGATGGAAAATATTATCTGGTCATTGATGAGGTTCAAAATGTGAAAGGCTTCGAAAGCGTGGTCCAGGCGTATGCAGAGGATGGATGGTCTGTTTTTCTTACAGGATCTAATTCATATCTGCTGAGTGACGAGATCTCCACAAAACTTACCGGACGCTATCTTTCATTCGAAACATATCCACTGGACTTTGATGAATATATTAAGATGAAACAGTATTTCCATAAGCCGGTGAACGAAGATATCCAAGGCGAGTTCCAGGAATACATGCTGAATGGAGGCTTTCCCAAAACAGTTGAATTTGATGATCCGGATACCCGGCAGTTTTATACAAGAGGAATCGTACAGGAGATTTTCGAGAAAGATATCAGGACCAGAAAACGCATCAGTAATTATCCTGTATTTGAACGGGTGCAGTCTTTTCTGATCAATAATTATGCGTCTCCATTTTCCCTTAATGGATTGCTGGAGCAGCTGGAGAAGGAGGGACTTAAGACAAAACCGTCAACTGTCCGGAGTTATATCAGTATTTTAAAGTCCGCGAAGATCATTTATGAATGCAATCGTTTTGATCTGAAAAGTAAAAAATCGGTCAGACGGGATCAGAAATATTACCTGGCGGACATGTCTATCTATTTCAGTACCAATACGGATAACCGTCTGAACTATGGCCCGACCTTGGAAAATCTTGTCTATATCTATCTGAGAAGCCAGGGCTATCAGGTAAGCTACGGAAGAATCGGTAATCTTGAATGTGATTTTATTACCCGTGACAGGAATCGGGAATATGCATACATACAGGTAACCTATACACTTCAGGGTCAGGACAAGGCATCGACAGAGAAAATCAAGGAGAGGGAGTATCGTCCATTTCGTAAGATACCGGACGGATATCCCAGGTATATCATTTCTTTGGACCGGTATCGTGATCAGCAGGAGGGCGTGCATCATATTAATGCGATAGATTTATTTTTGGGAAAGGTGAAGATCTGACATATCCCGGTTGAGTATGCACACATGCCTCCTTTATGAAGCGTTTTACGGATCATCCGGAACCATGGGCGAGTTTGCGGATGCAAAATACTGGCCGAAGATCAGCCATCTGGAGAACCAAGTCAGATCTGATCATCAGAGAGCTGGATCTCATACGCACATTTCCGACTGCAAGGGTGTCTTTCTCCATCAATACACTTGATCAGAGCTTCAAGGCGGCGATGGACAGAGGAGTTTCCATCAGGCGGAGACTATAAGAAAACGATTCTGGACTGGATCCATGAGCATTATCCGAAGCTTGATGAACTTTACCACGAAATTTATACGAAGAGATCCAGAGAGTACTGGAATGATCTGGATACCAGGATGAGGGCATATACCGGAAAAGAAGGGATGCCTTACTATCGTGCAGTGGATGATAAGCGGGCAGCCTTTGGGGAGCTGCCTGTTGTGGTGAACTATTTTTATCACGAGGAAGTAAAGAAGTCCGCTCAGAAGAAAGCGAAATATAGTCTTTCTTCTTGTACTGACCGGGAGTTACAACAAACATGGCAACACCTCAAAGATAGCGGGCGATTTCAACCAGATCGAGCCTTACCTGCGGCGGCATCTACGGCGATCACAAGATCGAGGATTCCGATGTGCTCGCCAAGGCAGAGGCTATGGGAAGAAATCTGTAAAAGACGGAAAAAGCTGCATCGTCTCACGTATGGAGCCGTAATGTTATGAGGCGGTCAGAAGCGCAGGAGGGAAGGAATATCGGAAAAAACCTGACCCGACGATCTCAGAAATTCGCGGACCAGTCTCTTTTCCCTCACTTCACCTTTCCGATAGTAGATACCGAGGGGAGCCTCCGGGCTCCCTTTCCAGTCGATAAAGCGAAGATCCGGGTGCGGAATCAACAGATAATGCGGGATAAGAGAATAGCCCAGGCCTGCAAGAATCAGAGTATAGGATTCATTGACATAGTTTACCCGGTAGAGAGGGACGCTGTCATTGACCGGAAGAAGTGGCTGCTTTTTCAGAAAGCTGTTGCGCCGGAGGTATTCCGGAATGCACATGATCTGAGGATATTTCAGGAAGCTGTCTGCTGTGATCTGACTTTGGTCAGGGGCGACGCTTTCAAAAAGGGGATAATCTTTCCGCGCAGTGCAGACAAAGGATTCCGTGATCAGTTTCATGAAGATCATGCCATCAGAGCTGAAGGAAAAGTCTTTCATGGAAAGAATGATGTCCAGCTCCCCGCGCTCAAGCCGGCTCAGACAGTTATCCAACTGGGCAAGATAAAATTCCGGGTAAAAGGAAAGATGGCTTTCTTTCATCTTCTGAAAGATCCGGCTGATGACATAATTTGCCTGTGGATCACAGTAACCAATTCGAATCCTGCCCAGCCTCCCTTCCTGGACCTGGGCAATCAGATCTTTTGACCGGTACCAGCTTTTCAACATGCTGTCGGCTTCAGGAAGAAAACGGATACCGGCATCAGTCAGACTGACCGAGCGGGTCGTACGGATGAAGAGCTTCGCTGCAAGTTCCTGCTCCAGGGCCTGGATCTGTTTGGACACAGCAGGCTGGGAGAGAGACATCTGCTCGGCAGTCTTCATAAAGTTCAGCGTATTCGCGAGATTGACAAAGCACTCAAGCTGGGTTGTATTCATTAGTAAACTCCTTATTTATAACCAAATATAATAAATCATAACATAAATTCATTTCCCATTCTTGACAGATTCTGCTATTTTGAAAACATCAGATACAGGAGGCGGGAACATGAACAACCAGAAGTATTTTGAGATCCTTCGGCAGATCAGGGATACATCGATGGCTACCGTCGGGGAGGATGGAAGCCCAAGGGTGAGGATCATCGACACGATGATCGTGGAAGATGAGAAACTGTATTTCCTTACAGCCAGAGGCAAGGATTTTTATCAGGAACTGATGAAGGCAGGCCAGGTTGCGGTGACCGGTCTCAATGAAAAATGGGAGACTGTAAGGCTGTGGGGGAAAGTAAGAAACATCGGGTCTGACAGAAGGGATGAGATCTTTGAAAAGAATCCGTCCATGAATGCGGTCTACCCAGATGATGCCAGAGAAATCCTCGATGTCTTCAGCCTTTATCAGGGACAGGGAGAATATTTCTGCCTGGCGGACAGACCGATCGTCAGAGAGGCTTTCTCCTTCGGGGGAGAGCAAGTGAGACCGAAAGGATTCCGGATCACAGAGCGCTGCATCGGCTGCGGAACCTGTCAGTCTGTATGTCCTCAGGATGCGATCGATGAGGGATCACCTTTTGCCATCCGGCCTCAGAATTGCCTCCACTGCGGACGGTGTATGGAGAACTGCCCTTTCGATGCCATTGAGAGGCTGGGGTAAAGAGGGGGTAGGCAATCTTAGGAGGATGGGATGTTTCAGGATGGAATCAATTACATACATGACAATTGGTCAGGCATCCTGATCCAGGTCCGCGACCATATCCTGATTAGTCTGCTGGCGCTGGCAATCGCCACAGTAATCGGGATCCTGGTCGGATATGAAGCTTCAAAATCGCCGAAGGCTGAGAAGTATCTTACGGGGCCTTTTCAGGTGCTGAGAGTTATCCCATCCCTTGCGATCCTGGTACTGCTTATTCCAGTCATGGGAGTCGGAGCCGCGCCTGCGGCCTGTGCACTTACAGTTCTGGCGATCCCGCCTGTCATGCTCAATACCTGTGCCGGCTTTTCATCTGTTCCGCCTTTCATGATCGAGTCAGCCAGGGGGATCGGGATGACGGACAAAGAGATCTTGTGGAAAGTCAGATGTCCGCAGGCTCTTCCCATGATCCTGGCAGGCGTCCGGTCGGCTCTTGTGGAAGTGGCCGCGAGCGCGACTCTGGCGGCTAAGATCGGAGCCGGAGGACTGGGAGAGATCATCTTCACAGGACTTGGGCTGAACCGCACAGACCTGCTTCTGATCGGAGGGATTCTTGTGGCGGTCCTGTCACTGGGAATGGGAGCACTGTTTGATGGGATGTGTCGTATCCTGATGCCATATAAGTATAGGAGGAGATAAACATGAGAAAATCATTCGTAAAAATAACCGCAGGGCTTCTTGCAGCGTCCATGTCCATGGGTATGGGGATGACTGCCTTTGCAGGAGATAAAACGGTAAGAGTCGGATCCAAGGACTTCACCGAGAGTGAGATCGTCGCTGAGATCTATGCAGAAGCGCTGGAAGATGCCGGATTTGATGTAGACAGGGAGATGGACATCTCTTCTTCTGTGATCCATACCAGTATCGTCAACGATGAGATCGACCTCTATCCTGAGTACACCGGAACGGGACTCATCTCCATCCTGAAGATGGATCCGATCACCGATCCGGAAGAGGTCTACAAGACGGTAAAAGATGAATACGAAAAACAGTTCCAGCTGACCTGGCTTACTTACGCTCAGGCTAACGATGGTCAGGGCCTTTTTATCAGCAAAAAGGCTTCCGATGAGTATGGAATCAAGACCATCAGCGACCTGCAGAAGCATGCTTCTAAGCTTCGATTTGCTTCCCGGGGCGAGTTCGATCAGAGAGAAGACGGTCTTCCGGGACTGGAAAAAGTTTATGGATCGTTTGACTGGAAGTCATCTAAGATCTACGACAATGGCTTGAAGTATCAGGTTGTCGAGGAGGACGAGGCAGATGTCGCTCCAGCTTACACGACCGAGGGAAGGCTCTCCGAGACGGACAAGTTCGTTCTCCTTGAGGATGACAAGCAGGCATGGCCTCCTTACAACCTGGCTCCGGTCGTCAGAGATGACGTTCTCAAGCAGTATCCGGAGATCGAGGAGGTCCTGGACAAGGTCGATGCGACTCTCGACACCGCTACCCTGACTGCCCTCAACGCACAGGTCGATGTGGACAAGGAAGATTATGAGGACGTTGCGGAAGAGTACTGGGAGAAGATCGCAGGCGACGATGATGCAGAAGAGGACGACTAACTGATCGTGCAGTATTGCGAGGAAAGATATGACTGCTATTGAATACCAGAATGTGACAAAAACATTTCACGGCAACAGAAAGCCGTCGGTGGACCACCTCAGCGCGGCGATCGAGGAAGGTGAATTCATCACAATCCTCGGGTCTTCCGGATGCGGAAAAACGACCCTTCTCCGCATGACCAACCGCCTGATCGACTCGACCGAGGGCAAAGTAGTCCTTTTCGGCGAAGATATCAGTACGGTCTCACCGGTTGTCGTCCGCAGACGGATGGGATATGTCATCCAGCAGGTCGGCCTCTTCCCCCATATGACGATCGAGGATAACATCTCTGTCATTCCAAAGCTGCTGAAGAAGGATAAACATGAGACAGACCAGAAGGTCAGCAGGCTCCTGGAAATGGTAAAGCTGGACCCTGAGACTTACCGGAAGAGGTATCCTTCGGAACTTTCAGGAGGGCAGCAGCAGAGGGTAGGGCTGGCAAGGGCCCTGGTGACGGATCCCAAGATCATGCTTCTGGATGAACCTTTCGGAGCGGTCGATGCCATCACCAGACTGAGTCTGCAGAACGAACTCCTCCGCATCCACGAAGGAACCGGAAAAACATTTCTCCTCGTAACCCATGACATCAATGAAGCCATGAAGCTGGGGAACCGGGTCATGATCATGAATGAAGGCAAACTGCTCCAGTTCGATACTCCGCAGAATATCGTGAGACACCCGGCAGATGAATTCGTGAAAGCTTTGATCAGCTCAGCGAGAGAGCAGGAAGATTTCTGGAAGAGAGCGGGACTGTAACAAGGCTGCACCTTACTGACATAAAAGGGAGAGACTGAAGTGATCGAATATCTGACAAAACATCCGGACCGTATCCTGATCCCGCTTCGGGACCATCTGATCATCACATTGATCACCCTGGCCTTTTCACTTGCCTTAGCTCTTCTTCTGACCATGCTGGCAAGACAGATACCTGTGACAGGAAAGATCCTGCTTCAGATATTTTCTGTTATATATTCGATTCCGTCGCTTGCTTTGTTTGCACTGCTGATCCCGGTAACAGGACTGGGAAAAACCAGTGCTGTTATTGTACTTGTGGTATACAACCAGTATCTGCTCCTGCGAAATTTCCTCACCGGAATCGATGAAGTGGATCCGGGGATCCGGGAGGCTGCAGAGGGGATCGGGATGACAAAGATGCAGCAGCTTTTCAAAGTGGAGATCCCCCTGGCAAAACAGGCGATCCTCGCAGGAATCCGTCTGTCGATCGTCTCTACGGTAGGAATCGCGACGATTGCATCTGCCATCAATGCCGGCGGCCTGGGAGATCTGCTGTTCGATGGTCTTCGCACTATGAACGTGGTTAAGATTCTCTGGGGAAGCATTCTTTCCGCAGTGCTTGCAGTCGGACTGAATGCAGTTTTGAGCAGAGCCGCGGGGACAAAGAGAAACGATTGGGCAACATAAATAGCAATTGAAAAATGAGGGAAAACACGGGAACAAGACCGTGAGATATGGAAATTACAGACGTATTCTCCGTATCTTGCGGCCTTATTTTTGTGAGGGCGTAGCCAAAGCAAGCAGAGAGGCTGAAGAAAATACCATAGGAAAAGGACTTAAGGGGGTAATTTATGAAAAAATAATAAAAAATACACCTTTAACTTGCCGTTACTGCCACACACAGTTATAATCAGATTATCCAGATTATCCAGACGATTCAGGAGTGGTGCCGCCATGAAGGTATATAGAAGAGAGAATTATCTCAGGAGAATACGTGGATTCTATCACGACACGGAAATGATTAAAGTTATTACCGGGGTCCGCCGGTGCGGAAAATCCTGTCTGATGCAGAGCATATCTGAAGAACTGCTCGAAGCAGGAATTCAACCTGAGAACATCGTATATCTTGATCTCGATAAGAAGAAGTACCACAAGGTCAGAACCGCGGATGATCTTGATGTGCTTGTTGAGCAGCAGACGGCAGATATACATGGCACAAAATATCTGTTTATAGATGAAATTCAGAATGTACAGGATTTCGAAACAGTCGTTAACGGCTATCGCGAAGAGGGTGATTATTCTATTTTCATGACTGGATCGAACTCATATCTTCTCAGTGGTGAACTGGTGACGAAACTCACCGGTCGCTATCTTGAATTCGAATTATATACACTGAGCTTTGAAGAATATCTTGGTATGAAAGAGTTCCTGGGTAAACCCGTTCAGCCGGATCTGACCAGCGAATTTGACCAGTACCTGTCTGAAGGAGGTTTCCCTAAAGCTTTACAGTATGAGGGATTAGATAAGCAGACCTATATCCAGGGTGTAATTCAGGAAATTTTTGAGAAGGACATCAGGAAGCGGGTGAAGATCCGGAAGATGTCAGTCTTCGAAACAGTCCAGAGATATATTATCAGCAACTTTGGCTCGACCGTGAGTCTTACAAACATTTTGGAAGATCTTCACAGGAACGGGTGCGGGATAAAGCGTGAGACATTGAATCGGTACATTACGATTCTGGAAGATGCCAGAATCATATATCCTTGCAGAAGATTCGATTTGAAGTCGAGAAAGTCCGTATCAGGTGAACAGAAGTATTATCTGGCAGATTTGGGATTTTATTATGCCATAAATACAGATGCCAGAATTAACTTTGGACCAGCTATGGAGAATGTTGTCTACACCTATGCCAGAACGAAAGGTTATAAAGTCAGCGTAGGCAGGATCGGAAAGCTGGAATGCGATTTTATCCTGAATATGGCCAACAGGGATTATGCATATGTACAGGTGGCAATGACAATCATGAACAGCCTGGAAACAGAAAACCGGGAATACAGACCGTTTGAGAAAATAAAAGACAATTATCCTAAGTATCTGGTCACCCGCAACGACCCGATTCAACACCGCGAGGGTATCAAACATGTTAACGCTGCACAGTTTATGAAAGAGAACAGGTTGTTCACATGATTCGCATTCTTTTTTGTTGCTACGGCAATAGACTGATCAGACCTCTTAAGCCCGCATACACACTATGCTCCCTGAGCTTCCAAAGCGCAGAATACAACAGAAATACAACAACTCAAAAGATGGGATCATGGCCATATATCTTCTGCCCCAAATGATGTAGAATATTTTTATATAAGGACTGAGATAACGGCAAAGAGGAAGGATGGATGGATATAATACTGGATAATCCCTTCATTCCACTGACAAAAGCCCAGATTCTTGAAGAGCTTGATGAGTCAGAAAAACAGGTTGCAGAAGGTCGCTCCCGGGAGGCTGTTTTTGCCATTGAGGAGCTTCGAAAAAAGCATGGATTTGACTTGCAAGAGGGATGCTAAGAAAGGAGGGTGCCCATGACATTATCAATCAATCAGATTTCTGATGGCGTGCGGGAGGTAGCTGAAGAGTACCCGCTGAGGAAAGTGACCCTTTTTGGCTCTTATGCAGATGGAACCTGCACGGACAGCAGTGATGTGGATCTCCTGGTTGAATTTGATCAGCCGTATGTATCATTGCTGATGCTTTCCGCATTGAAGTATTCCATGCAGGATGTCTTGGGCAAAGATGTGGATGTAATCCACGGCCCGTTAAACAAGGATGCTATGATTGATGTAGGTAAGGAGATCAGTATCTATGAATCATAGAGATTATGTGATACTTCAGAAAATTTCTTCTGAGCTTAATATCGCGAAAGTAATGCTTGGAGATGAGACTCTTGATCAGTTTGAAGAGGATGAAAAAACGAAACGTGCCATCTGCATGACGGTTATCAACATTGGTGAACTGGTCAAGAATATTACCGAACCGACCAGGATGAAATATAAAGAAGTGCCGTGGAAATATGCGGCAGGTTTTCGCGACATTGCTGCCCATAAATATCAAACACTGAGAATGGGAGATGTGTACAGTACGGTTGTTAATGACTTTCCTGCGCTGCTTTCCCAAATATCAGATATTCTTGACAAAGAGGAAGATGAACATACATAAGAATTAGGAAATGAAGCTTCTGGCTTCAAGGCTGGAAATGAAAGGGGATGCAGGAGAACGCGGTCACGTTCTTCCACATCCCCTTTCAACATCCGTCAGGTGAGCGTCAGGACGTCTTCCAGCGTTCCTTTTCCGAAGACAGTCAATTGCGGTATGCCTCGCAGCCTTTAATGTGAATGCCTTCAGGAAGGCTGGCTTTTCCGGAGGAATGCTGCCGTATACTTTCATCAGTGCATCGCTTGCACATTCTTCGGCATCTTCCCTGTTTCCAAGAATGTGCAGGGCAATCGATTCGCAGAGGTTTCGGTATTTTGTAAGGCGACGAGCCACGGGGTGCCGCCCGTGTTTACACGGGAAGGCACCCATGTGGCGACCGCGGACATCGAACATGCGAAGCATGTGAGATGGGAGCGGCGTAGCCGGAAAGAGCAGGGAAGACGAAGGCTTCCCTGCTCTTATCGAGCTGCACCGGTCCCTGCGGATCTTCGGAATAGAGCAGCTCTGTGATATCTCTGTCATTCATTGTCTCGTCCATATGTGCGGTTCTCCATCGCCTCCGTTCAAATCCTGTGAAGTATATCTTAGAGGAACATGACCTGTTCTGAATACGGTCTTTGAAAGCGCCTTCACTATATAAGACGTAAAAATCAGCCGAATGTCACGCACAGAGATCTATAAAAATTACTACTAGGCGATTTCATAAATTTTTTTCGGATATGTCACCAAAATGGCCTTCCAAGTCCCCTATTAAGTGTAGGGGTTCGACGTAAATATTTGTAGAAATACGAGTAGACAGGACTGACAGCGGACTCAGAGCGGACTAACGGCGGACGGCTACAGGACAAAGACAGGACTCTCAGAGGACTATTTTTATGGTAGTCTTTATGATGTCAGAAATGGGCAAGAGACATTCCTTCTGGAATTCAAAAACAGCCCTGCACGGTCATTGAGCAATTTGATGGGCGGCAGGCTTGACATTCAGATCGACGGGGATCTGTTTCAGTCGGCGGTGGTGCTGAAAGCAGCAAAGTGACAGCGTGCCGGGTGGAATGCCCTTGTTCGGCTGCAAATGTTCATGGATGGGAGAGCAGGATAAGATGCTCGTCACCTGCCATGGGCATTTCTGTGCTCTGTTGTTGTTGCAAACATGAGGAGCAGCAGGTTCCAGATGGAAAAAAATAAAAAAATTTTCGCAACTAGGCAATTTTTGGGCCTTCAAGTCCCCTATTAAGTGTAGGGGTATTAATCCGGAATAGATTGCGAGAATGCTTACAGTCAGTCCGCCAGCAGCTGAATATCGAATTTGATAAAATGTCGAAAAATGCACCTATTGAGCATGAGTATTTGTGAAAATGCCACACTTAATTTTGAGCCTCTCCCACGACAGTAAGTGAAGGGGGTGTTATGGATTAGCCTTATGTCATCGTTGCCTGAAATGCCTGTGGCAGTAAGCACAGAGATCGATCTGTACTGACTGCCATGGGCATTTTTGCGTCCATGGATAGAAAGGATAGATATGAGCAAGGACAACATCTACGAAAGGAGGTTAAACGTGTCAGGGGGAAGACGCCAGAAGCAGGACAGCAGGGAGAATCGGATGTGAGATATCGGAGGAGACAAATGGGCAAATAAAAGTGGACAGCAGGAAAAAGAACGAGAGGAAGGTACAGGTTATGAAAGAGGATATGGTCCGGGAGGACAGAATCGAGCGACTCGACCGTCAGATTGCGGAGCTTGAGAAAAAGACAAAGAAGCTGCAAACCGACCGGAATGAGAAACTTCGTGAAAAGAAGCGGGAGGAGCGGAAAGCAAGAACTCACCGACTGATCCAGCTGGGGGCCGTGATTGAGAATGTTCTCGGTAGACCTATTACAGATGATGACATTCCAAAGCTGCTTGATCTTTTGCGCTTCCTCGAAGACGAAGATGAGCATTACTTCACTGAAGCGATGAATGGAGTTCTTGACTACAGAAGAACGAAATGAGAAGCGGAGCAGATTATTTTCCTTATTTTTGAAAAAAATAAGCCTCAATCACTTTTTCTATGGGATTTAGGATTCCGGACCACCTCAGCCCGGCTTAAGTCAAAGAGCTTGAGGAAGAAGTAATCGTCATCCGG
>Ga0256406_1005534_pt1 | contig 13408 bp, 8 predicted proteins | sample RumenRJG_03DNA_FD_185986 | JGI IMG/M metagenome (GOLD analysis project Ga0256406, IMG submission 185986) | Bovine rumen microbial communities from Lethbridge, Alberta, Canada - RJG_03 | ecosystem: Host-associated > Mammals > Digestive system > Stomach > Rumen | place: Canada: Alberta | collected...
AAGTCTGGGCCGATGCCTTGGCGCTCTTTTGGTTGCTGCTTGGCATTTATCCGGTGAGTGCAGTTGATTTTAAGTACAAATTAATACCTGACTCCATTTCGGTGGGCGGCATTGTAGCTGGCCTTATTATCTCCTTTATTCCGGGGGGCATGACACCGGTCGAAAGCATTGTGGGCGCCGTCGCTGCGGGCGGTGGACTTTACCTGCTCGGCTGGGTGGCAACCAAGGTGCTGAACAAGGCTGCCATGGGCTTTGGCGATGTCAAGTTGCTGGCCGGCTTTGGTGCGATTATGGGTGTGACCCGCGCGGTCGAAGTCTTGGTGGTAGCCTCGATCCTTGGCATCTTGATCATGGTGCCATATGCAAAAATTGCCGAAAAACGCGCCGCTAAAAAGGCTGCTCAAAACAAGGCTTCGCAAAATAAGAACGCCTCCGCAGAAGATGCGGAAGACGAGGGTGCAGGCCAGATTCCGTTCGGCCCGTTCCTTGCGGTGGCCGCCCCGTTTATGTACCTGTGGGGCGACGCTCTGAAGGAAATTTATTTGAAACTCGTCGTGGGCGAGTAATTTATTTTTGCATTTCGTAGAAGGCGTAGAGCCAGGCCTTGAGGCGGGTCCAGTTCTTGTCGCTCTTGTACTTGATGAAATCGCCGAAGGAGTAGAGCATTACGTCTTGCGCTGGGGCGCTACCGGTGTAGATGCCTTCCAGCTTAAAGAATTCTGTCGAAAACTTGATGTCGGTGTCGCGAACCGTTTCGCCGTCTATGGCAATCGTCAAGTGTTTTTTGTGAATGACGAATGAATAGTGGTGGCGCTTGCCGTCAATGACGTTTGCCTTGCCGTATTCGATAGAATCGGTAGAGGATGTGTCGATGCCGTTGTAGATTCGGGTGCAGAGCGCGGTGGAATCCTTTTCGCAACGGCGGATTTCAAAGCCCAGGCTGTCTGTGCCCGAGTAGAACAAGCGACCGTCTTTTTCAAGACTATCCAGTTCGAACCAGAACGAAAGTGCGAAACTGCTGTCGGTAAATACCGTGTAGGTCGTAAGGAGAGAATCGGTTACGGGTTCAGAAACGAACTCGCGAATGCGGCCGTACGGAATAGCGTTGCCCCAGTTTATATCTCCTTCGAATGCGGTCAACGTCGTGACGGAATCCATTTTGGGAATCACATACCAGGCGTAAAAGGAGTCTTCTGCGAACACTCTGCTGTATCTTGGTCCAAGAAGAATGTTTTTCTGAGCGTCAATAAATTTATCTGTGTAGTAACTGGCGCTTCTTATGTAAGATTTGCTGTTGTACCAGAAATGGATCGGCACTATAAGCGAATCTAGCGAGTATTCACCCAGGGAATCGAACAGGTCTGACTTCGGCAAGGTAAGCTCGATGTCGTAGAGATGTTTGATGCTCAAGACGTTGTCAACGAACAGAGTGTCACCGGCGTTCAGGTTCAGCGTGACTCCGACAGCGCGGAAATCTTCGCCGTTAGAAATCTCAATTTGCTTTGCAACATCGTCGTTGTCGAACAGCGGAATATTTCCGAGGGTGACATAGCCTTGTTTAATGTCTTCTTTGGTGACTTGCTTGCAAGCGAGCGTGCCTGTAATGCAGAGCGTGTCGCCTTTGGCGAATACATTGACGGAATCGGAATTTTCCCAAATTTTGTAATTGGTCGAAATTCGGAGGGTGGCCGGTTTTTGAACGAGGACGTGTACTGTGTCAATGTCGTTCCGTTTCAAAATGTCGGCACCGTAGAGCGTGTCTTTTTCGCCGTTCAGCCCTACGGCGGTGGCGACGACGCTGTATGCACCCGTTATGTCTTCGAATACGGCATAGTCGCCGTATTTGACTGTGGCGGTGTCCATCAGTTCGGTCTTGCCGTCTACAATCCGGGTCAGTGCGAACTGGACTTTGCCGGACTTCTTGGCGGATTTGGGAACCACGACATGGTCTAGTTCTTCTGAAATAGCGAAAGCCACGGTGTGGCCCGATTCCGTTTCGGTCAGTACGCCAGCGGTAGAGGTCCCGTTGTCTTCCGGCATTGCACATGCGTTGAAAAGAGTCGCCATAGAGAAAGCGAGCGTTGCAATTTTTTTCATTTCTCGTCTTGACATGGTTTACTCCAAATTTGAGAACAGATGGATGTTCATCTGGTAAACGCCGTCGGCCTGTTCCTTGTCTTCGCCGATAATGCGTCTCGCTTTCGCCTTGAATTCCTGCAGCTCGGCTTCAAGTTTCTTGTATGCTTCGCTCGAAATACTAAAGGTGAGCGTGCTCATGACGGTCGGCTGCTTGGGCGGCGTCATCAGGGCCTGTTTCGAAAGCTCAAAACACTGCAACTGGTATTGCTTAATTAAGTCGGCGTTGTTATAGGGGCCGCTGCTGATGCTTTCTTTGGTGGGTTTCCAGAAACCGTCCTCGTTTTTGCGGGCAAGTCCCAGCCTTTCCAAGAGGGCGAGGGAATCCTTCAGCTTTCCGAGGGGCACTTTGGGGAAGATTCGCTTTTGCACTGGTGTCATGTCGTCATCTACATCCATGGCGTCCAATATGGCGAAAAGGGCGCTGTTGTACCAGTGGCTATAATATTCGTAGGCGTCTTCGTTTAAGATATGCTGCGGGTTTGGATGCAACTTTAGGACTTCTTGCATGGCCGCGTTGCGCGCGGCATCGCTTTTTGCCTGGTCCAGTTCCACCAGGGTTTCAAAATATTTGGCTTCTTTCTTGTCGAGTTCCAGGATTTCGATAAATTTGGCCACCATGCGGGGGCTGACCTTTTTGCCCCTGACCACGTCGGCAAAGTAGCTGCGGCTCTTTTCGAGGCCCAGAAGGTTGCAAATTTCAGTACGGGTAAAATGGGGCTCCGCTTTGGCGCGGGCCACCTGGTATTCTTCCAGGAATTTACGAAAATGCGTAAATTGATAGATGTCTAGAAAACGGTTCACGATTTAAATATATATAATTTTTGAGAACAATGTCAATAAAATTTTAACTTTGGTAAAACGTCTTGAAAATTCGATAAAATGCTTAAAAAAGAGAAAAAATGGGGCTTTTTATACCGAATTCATAAAAAGATATTTGGAAAATCTCTTTTTGCACAATGCTAACACGTTTTTTCCTGTAGAGAACATGCTTTTTCTCTAAAAATGGATTATTTTTAGAGAAAAGGATTTTGGGTCATGAATAAGGTTGTCTCACTCTATTTGGTTGCTGCGGTAGGAGCCTTGGTTACACAGGCTTTTGCCCGTCCTGCTGCACCTAGTTTTCAGACGCTTTCCAATAAGGATGGTAGTTCCGTCACGATTCGTTATTTTGGCGATGAGCATTACCATTATGCAGAAACGTCTGATGGATACCTTGTCATGTTGGATTCCGCAGGCAATTGCGTGTATGTCGGCGAAGACGGCGGACCTTCTGGTGTAATTGCAAAGAATGTAGAAGACCGTACCGACAAAGAAAAGTCCTTTTTGAACGGGTTGAATCAGGAGGCGGCCCACCAGAAACATGAAGAATTGCGTGGAGGCCGATTTCCCGAGGACAGTTCGTTAACGCAGAACTTGTCAAAGCAGAATTCTTCTGTAGGGCAAACCGCTGTAATGGCGTACAATCAGGATGGTGTCTCGGTAGCGCTTAATCGCCCGACTCCTTCAAGGTGGACTATCGGAGAACGCAGGTTTCCTGTGCTGCTGATTGGGACTACCGACAAAGCCCATGGAGATTCCGCGAAATTTGCCGATTTCTTGAATAAGCCGGGCTATAGCGAAAACCGGAATATTGGAAGCCTTCGAGATTATTTCTTGTTCGTATCGGATAGCTTGTTTGATCCGCATTTCGATGTGTATCCGATAAATCTCAATGCGGCCCTCACGGATTTTGGTTACGATTCTAGTTTCCAGGAAGGCAAGTTTGTGGCCATGGGGCTAGATGAACTGGCCAAACGTGCTGATTTTTTGGCCAATGCCAAGAAATACTGTTCCAGCGGATCGAATGTAGACGGATTCTTTTTCTTGTTCCCTGGCATGGAAGAAGACGCCCTTAAACAAAGCGATCTTTTCTGGGGACATCAGTTCTGGATGCAGAGTAACGGATCTTCTAAAAATAAGTGGTTCCCGTCTGCTTACAAAGCCGGCGGTTACACATTCGATGCCTATGTTTTTATAGCCCAATATGCCGATAGATCCAGGAATTCAAAAATCAACAAGATGGGAATTTTTGCCCATGAATTTAGCCACGTGATGGGTCTAGGTGACCATTATGGCAGGGATGAAAATAATAGGCAGATAGATGGTCCTAGCATTTACGATATCATGTCGGTTGGAATGTACAATGGAACTTCTACCGATGAAGGTAATGCCCCCATGGGCTATTCCGCCTTTGAAAAGGAATCTGTGGGTTGGCTGACGCTTGAGGAGTTGCAGGCGGATTCTGTCTATTCTCTGAAAAAGTTGAGCAAAATGCAAGCCTATTCGGTCACGAACCCGATGCATTCCGATGAATATTACATCGTGGAATACCGCCCCGCCGAAAGCTACGATGCTTACGTGCCGTTGCTCAGAGGGGGCTATCGTCAAAATGGCGTTTACGTGTGGTATATTGATTACGACAAGACAATTTTTGTGACCAAGAATAACGCTAATGGCGATGTGAATCACCAGCGAGTGGCGATAAATGCGGTGCTTGCTGCAAACGGATATTATGCGAACTTTACTTATGTGAATAGGGGAGGGTCTACTTCGGTTCCGGGCATTTATAACATTGTGCTTGATGGAACAGATAGAGCCTGCTTTACAACTGCGAAGAGCATGTCGCTTTCGGAATGCCCCGAAGAAGAATCCAGTTCCTCTGTAGAAAGCTCCAGCAGTGTGCAGAGTTCCAGTAGCGAGGCTGTTTTGGAATCTTCTTCCAGTGAGCCGGTGTTGCCGGAATCGAGTTCTTCTGAATCGGTTAGCTCTGTTATTGCCGGTGTCGTTGCTCCGCAGGTGCAGTTCTCGCTGGAAGGTCGCCTGCTCCATGTGCTTGCTGATGTGCCGGGACTCAAGATGGTACGCCTGTTCGATATGCAGGGTCACTTACTCTATTCGGAAAAGTTCTCCGGTAGTGTGGCAACCCTTGACCTCGGCAACATGAGCCGCGGCGCATTTGTGATGCGTCTGACTGCCGGCAATAAGACGCTCGCTGTGAAGCGTCTGCAGTAAAGCGGTAAAACAGGTGCTGTAAAAAAGCCCGTTCGGACATTTCCGAATGGGCTTAAGTTTTAGGCTTGAATAGAACTTTATTTTGCGATTTTGAGCCGCAACGTCTTTCCGGCAGCAGTTTTTGCGATGAGTAAACCGCCGTGCCTTACGAGTGTCTTTGTGCTTGAGCTGAGTTCTTGCATTCCTGTTGCGCGTACCATGCCCAAGTAGCTGCCGTTCATGTCGAAAATACGGTAGTTTTCCGTTTTGGTCAGCGTCTCAAATTTTGCGATAGCACTTGGTGTGCAAGGTTCTTCGAGGCAGGCTCCTTGCGGTTCGAACATAAAGTAATCTACGTCCATCCAGGAGCCGGTCACCGTGAATCGCAAGATGTGCTCACCTGTAGGGAGTTCCACTGTCGCTCTCACATTACTGTAATCGTCGTAGTTGTCTTCACCTTTGTTCTTGGGTACAGAAATCACTTCGGTGATGTTCTTGCCGTCTAAAGACATCTGGAAACTAGAAGTCTCGTTTGCAGAAGCGACTGACGCATATAAATGGTATTTGCCGGCCTCCTTCACATTCACGGAGTATTCGAGCCATTCGCCTTCTTGGTTGTAGCCCACAACATAGCCGGTTGCTTTCTCGTAGATGTCGACGCCCGTGCCTTCGCGGTAGTTGGATTTGCCGTGGTCTTCGGAATCGTTTTCTTTGTAGGAATCGTTGCCGGAACCTACGCCTGGAATGTCGAAGTCTTCTGCTTCGATCTTTCCGGGAATTTCAAATGCCGTTCCCTTGAAGGGCTGTTGCGGTACCGGTTCTATGGGGGCGCGGTTCACGGCCTTGAGCATCTGTTCGGCATAGCGCTTGCCGAAGGTCACGTAGGCATCGTGATTAAAATGGTAACGGTCCACGCCGTTTCCGCCGAGGCCTTCGGACGATGCGTAGTAGGTGTTATCCATGGTGTTCGGGAGCTTTGAAACGCGATCGGAATAGCAACAGCCCGAGCGCAAGAGCTCGCCTGCCACAAAGGGTACCGTGTCAGAACTCATGTTGAGAGCGGTGAGAATGTCGTCGCGGGTCTTCTTCACGATTTTCGGCCAGTCGGAATATCCGCCGTCGGTTTCGCCCTGGTGAAAGATGAACCCTTTGATAACGCCCACTTCTTGGGCCTTCTTGGCGATGTCTACGATAGTCTTGTAGACGTTGCCATCGCTTGCGTATTCCTTGGCGTAATTTTGCAGCCAGGATTCTGCCGAGGCGAGGTAGCTTGCGTATTGATCTTTGTCGAATGCCTTGATGCTTGCGCCGCCAATGGCAACCGGAATGATGCCGATGGTGACATCGGGCATGCTGTCTGCCATGGTGCGGCCGAACCAGTCTGCAATAGAAATGGTGTTGCCACAGTTAAACAGCGAGGGCACGGCGGGGTAGACTTCGCCTAGGGTGTTACGCCCCTTGCCGCTACACTTTTGCGTGGCAAAAATTTTGAAGCGCGGGTGCTCTGCCTTGTCGGCGCTTTGTGCGTCGGCGGTGCCGCCCATATTGGATTGCCCGTAGGCGATGTAAATGTGAAAATTCGGGTCCGGAGCCGCGTGGAGTAGCCCGAACGTGGAAAAGCCGAGGGCAAATGCTGCCCCGGCAATAACTTGAGGAAGTTTGCCAAACATACCAATCCTTTGTTGTTAACAACCCTATATGAATTTATACTCGGGATTGGGGCAAAAATCGGCTGTTTAGGCGATGTTTATGGATTTTTTGTCAAAATTGATGCCTTTGTTGCGGACCGAGGGCCGAACTTTTTGAATTATATTTAGGGCAAGGTTGTTTAAATAAGTGCCTCTGGAGTTAGAGGCGCTAAAGGGTTGTTATGAAAAGACGCATCCTCAGGACTGCGGCGGTGGCCGCTTCCGTGTCTTTGGTTTCGATGTCGTGGGGCGCTACGCTTCCGACTGCGACCGAAATTTTCAATAAAATGGGCTTCGGCATCAACATCGGTAACACGATGGAAGTTCCGGGCAATCCGACCGGTTGGGGCAACAAGTTCCCGACAGAGGCCTACATCGATTCGGTGAAGGCGGCAGGATTCAGCACTATCCGCATTCCCTGCGCTTGGGATAGCCACGCAAAAGACGGAGTCATAAACGAAAGCTGGATGGATTCTGTGCAGACGGTGGTGGACATGTGCATGCGCGCAGGGCTGGTGACGATTCTCAATATTCACTGGGATGGCGGCTGGCTCGAAGAGAACCTCAAGGACGAAAAGAAGGACGAGGTGAACGCCAAGCAGAAGGCTTACTGGACTCAGATTGCGATGCGCTTCAAGAACTACAACGAACGCCTGCTTTTCGCAAGTGCAAACGAACCTGCCACGACGGACGATAGTTACAGGCACGAAACCGAAATTTTGGCGATTTACCACCAGACTTTCGTGGATGCCGTGCGTGCCACGGGTGGCAACAACGAAAGCCGTACGCTTGTGATTCAAGGGCCGTCTACGAGCATCGACCGTTCGGTCGAAGTTTATACGGTGGACAAGCTCCCGAAAGACGTGATTGAAAATCGATTGATGTTTGAAGTCCACTACTACGATCCGTACACCTATACGCTGATGAATGAACTCGCCAACTGGGGCGCCATTGTGGAACCGCAGTATTATTGGGGTACGGGCGACAATCTTGCTACGGGTGATGATATCGTCCATAATTGCGGTTACAATGCCTGGGGTGGTGGCATGGGTAATCCCTGCACCAAGAGCCAAATGGATGCATCGCTTGGCAAGATGAAGAAAAACTACGTGGATAAAGGCGTGCCGGTGATTATTGGTGAATTCGGTGCCAATGACCGCGTGGGCGTACTTTCGGGTAGTAACTACGACAAACACCGCAAAGGTCGCCTTGAATATTACCAGGCGTTCATGAGTTCCTGCAAGGCGAATCAGGTGGTGCCTATCGCTTGGGATACGGGTCACGAAGGTGAAAACAACATGACCGTTATCCGCAGGCAGAGTGAGCCCGATGGCTCCATTTTTGACAAAGATGTGCTAGACATTATGCGGAAAGCATATGGTCTTGGTGACTACGTGAATACGGGAATTACTCATGACGAAAACTTTGTGGAAGGCGGTGCCGGAACGATTGCCGTGCGGAATGGCGGCGTTACAAGTTCTATTGGTGGAATCAGTCTCCGCCGCGAAGGAGCGATGCTTTATGCTGGTGGAGCCATCAAGCTGTTCGATATGAATGGCAACATGCTCCGCAGGGGAACTTCCGAGCTTTCGTTGCAGGGCTTGCGCCAAGGCGTCTATATCGCCAAAAGTGGCAACAAGTTGCTGAAAGTGAATCTGCGGTAAGGCACGAATCGCTCGATCTGATTCATCAGTCGCAAATTTTCAGGTGTAGTCCATAGACAACCTTTTATTTCGGTGTCTATGGATTTTTTGCTGTTTAAGATATATATTAGGCAAAAAAGGATGTTTTATGGGATTTGGTTTATGTAAGGGATTGCCGGTTTCGGCGCTTTGCCTAACAGTGTTTGGTGTAATTGGGGCAAATGCCGAGCCGTTAGCCTTTCCTGAAGCTTTGGGTTTTGGGGCAAATGTTACCGGTGGCCGTGGAGGCAGCGTTTACCATGTGACGAACCTGAACGATGATGGCGCAGGTTCTTTCCGTGATGCGGTGAGCCAGGGAAACCGCATTGTCGTTTTTGATGTGGGTGGTATCATCAACATCAAAACGGCCGTTTCTATCAAGAGCAATATCACGATTGCGGGGCAGACGGCTCCGGGCGAGGGAATTGCCATTCACGGCGGCAAACTCAGCACCGGTAAACAGAGCAACATCATCATCCGTTACCTGCGTATACGCCCGGGCGAAAATACCGCCTCCGAAAAGGACGATGCGCTCAATCTTTACGATGCGAAGAACGTGATTGTGGATCACTGCTCGGTGGAACTTGCTCCGTGGAACAATTTCGGCGGTTCTTCGGACAACGCAAGTTACCGCGTGACGGGCGTAACGGTGCAGAACTCGCTGATTGCAAACCCCATCGGGCAGCAGTTCGGTGCGCATATCGAATCGGTGGATGGCACTTGGGCTTGGTACTATAACGCCTTCGTGAATACGCACAATCGAAATCCGCTGGACAAGATTAATGACGTGTTCGTGAACAACATCCTCTACAATTTTGAGGCGGGCTACACAACGCACACCAGCACGCATTTCAATCACGACATCGTGAATAATTACTTTGTCTATGGCCCGAAGGGGAGTAACCCGTGGTTCCAGGTAGACAAGAACCAGAGTATCTACGCGAGCGGCAACATGATTGACACGGACCGCGACGGAAAACTGAACGGCGGGCCTTCAAGCGTTTACTACTATCAGGGTGTGGGCGAGGAACTTGCGAAACCCTGGAGCGAGCTGACGACATCGGGCCCGATGCTCAGTGCGGCAAGCGCTTGGCGCTACGTGACGTCGCAGAGCGGCGTGCTCCCGTACGATGACATTGATTCCCTGATATGGCACCAGGTGGGGACACTTGGGAAAGAAGGAGCCCTGGTGAAAAGCGTTGGCGCCATGGGAATCAAAACCAATAACGGCTGGGGCGAAGTAATGGCGGGGAAGGCCGCGACCGATTCCGATAAGGATGGCATGCCCGATTACTTCGAAGAAGCGATGGGTTACGACAAGTCGAAAGATGATGCCATGACCAAGGAAAGCGATGGCTATGTGCGCATCGAGAAGTATATCAACTGGCTGGGTGCTATGCATGCGACGGCTGCGGGAGGAAAATCCCTCAATTTCGATCTGCGCACGATTACGCACGGGTTCAAGGACGTGGCGCCGACTTACAGCGTGTCTGCTGCAGAAAACGGAATCGTGGAACTCGCAGGTGACGGTTATACGGCGCGCTTTGCGCCCAAGGCGAATTTCAGCGGGCTTGCCTCGTTCAAGTACACCGTGAAGGGTAACGACGATACCGAATATGCGGGCCGCGTCGAGGTGCTGGTGGAAAAATCGGCTGAAGCGGATTCGTCTATTACGCGCCTCGCCGACAGGTATCGCCTTCGCACCGATGCTGTTACGGTAGGCGTCTTTGGCATGAACGGCCATTATGTGGGCGTGACTACGCAGGGACTTCCGCAAGGCCGCTACATTGTCCGCCAGAAGGTGAATGGCCGGATTGTAAATAAGCTGGTCCGAAAAGACTAAATTGATAGAACCAAACAAGGCGTCCCGACGAATGTCGGGGCGTTTTTGTATAAAAATTATGGAAAATTATTTCCCGCCGACGGGGAACAGTGCAAATTCCAGTTGGAAAACTTTATCGCTCCCTTCGTCTTCTTCGGCGAGGAGCGCGATTTCTTTACGGAAGGCGTTGATTCGCTCTACAATGCGTTCGTAGCCTTCTTGGCTGATTCCAAGCGTAAGGCCCGAAACATGGCGCGTGCCAGGAGCGTCGCGGTCAATGGAATCTGCAGCGAGCTTTAGGCAATTCTGGTGATAGCCGCGGAGTGCGAGTTTCGAGGTGCGATCGCCGGTGGTAATGGCGCTTTCGGTCAGCACGTACTTGCCCGATTCATCTTTCTTGATGAGTTGACATTCTTCGAGTAGCTTTACGGACTGTTTTGCCTGTTCGACAGTGATGTTCGGACGAACTTGCTTGGCGAGCGCCTCGTAGTCACCGTCAAAACCGAACATTCCGATAAGGCTGCGGATCGTGAGATGCCGCCAGTCGGAATATACCATGTACTGAGCATGCCCGAGCAGGTGCTGCTTTTCGGCGAATCGCACAACTTTGAGTACGGCCTGCATTTGCTCGAAGGCGGCGTTGCGTTCGTCGGTGGTTTCGGCCTGGTTGAACTTGACAAGCGCTACGAAAAATTCGGTTTCGTGCTTGCCGAGGCGAAGCCCCGAAGCCACTTTGGGAATGCTTTGGCTCGAAAGGTTTTTGTCGCCGTTCATGACGCGGCTAATAAAGTCCTTGGCCTTGAAACCGATCTTGTCCGAAAACACGCGAAGCGAAAAGGCGGGGTTCGCCTCTTTCTTTGCGTTGTAGTAATCTTTCAAAAATTCCCGGTAATCCAGGTATTCGAAGATTCTTTTTGTCGGTTTCTTTTCGCCCATGCCTTAAATGTAAGAAAAATGTCTACGTAGAGGGATGTTTGTGCTATTTTCCCGTTGTCTCGAAACAACGCGTTATCATAGGGAATATTTGTTTTCCTTTTTAGCGAAACTATATTTATATTAGTGGTGATGGATACTTCGAAATACTTTTTAGCGGTTCTCGTTGCCTTTTTTGTTGGCTGTTCTTCGGACAGCCGTGTGGCGGGCAACAGCGCCGAAACGGGTTCCCCGGAACTCGCGGGTATCTTGGTGCTTGACAATGGTAAGCCTGCCGCCCGTACGAAAGTTCAGTGTGTGCCGGGCAACTACAACATCATTGCCGCAAGCGAGGCCGAACAGGTTCTGCCTTCCGCGTTCGAAACCGAAACGGATGAAAACGGAAACTATGAATTTGACACCATTCCGTCGGGCAGTTTCTCCTTGGAGGCTTTCCACCAAGAATCCGGCCAGATGCTCCTGTTGCAGAACCTGAATGCCGAAGAAGACGAACCCCTTGCTGTAAACGATACTTTGCGTAATTCAGGAACGGTCAAGCTACTCGTGCCGGGCGCTTTCCGCGAAAATCAGGGTGGCGAGGCTATCGTCATCGGGACGACAATTCGCAGAAGGGTTTCTGTGCAGAACGGGAAAATCGTGGTCGATAGCCTCCCGGCAGACACGTTTGAACTTATTGTTTACATGGATGGCATGAGCCCGTTTGAATTTAAGGATGTTTCCGTAAAGCCTGAAGAAACGACTGTTTGGGGTGATTCGGTGACATACACCTTCAAGGCTCCGCTCGCGCTCCCCGAAGAAATCGATTCGCTCGGCACCGTCGTGAGCGATTTCCCGCTGGCCATCCGATTGACAGGAATGGAAATCGCTTTTGATTCTGCGGAGGTGATGAACGGCCGTTGGGAGGCCGAGCGCATTTCGCAGGACGGAAATCGCAGCAAGAAACTCCCCATTACGCAGACTTACTTTGACGCTTCTGCCAAGGAGGCCGTGTTCTGGGTGAGTGTCGATTCGCTGAATGTTTCAGATTCCCTGGAACTCCATTTTGATAATACCATGGACCCTGCGTATGCAAAGGATGTGTTCCCCACGAACCGCAGCTATTCTTTGGTGTGGCATTTCGATAGCGGCCTTGCACCTGTGGACGATGGAGCGGAAAAGGGCTACTTCGAAGGTCTGCCGACAGGGGCCGTGGCTGCCGACGGTGTTGTTGGTAGGGGAGTGGAACTTGATGAAGGCGATGTTATTGTCGTCGAGAATTCGAGTGCGGCTGATTCCTCGCGCAAGGTGAACTTGAATTACGACGGTAGCGAATATTTCTGTTTCTCGGTGTGGGTAAAGCTCGGTAATCTTGAAGCGGAACAGACCATTTTCAAGAAGTCCAAGGAATATGCTTTGCGCTATGTTCCAGAGAAAGGCTTTGTCGTGGACCTCTGGGTTCCCGATTCAAGTTCCGATTCTGTGAAATATGCTTGGTCGTCGGGAATGTCAGATATCAAGGCGGGCGAGTGGGAGTATGTCGCCTTTAGCCGCCATACGATATCGCAGTCCAATTTTTACGTGAACGACCGCAAGATTGAAACGGAGCCGGAACAAATCGCCTGGACGGGCGTCCGTGAACTGGTCGACTTCGAAGTGGGCGGCTTTACCGGTACGATTGACGAACTCATGCTCGGCAGCTGTTACCGCGATGACGCCTGGACGCGCCTCACTTACCTGAACCAACGCCCCGAAAATTACTGGCCGGTCGTTACGGCTAAATAATTGCAAAACATAATTGCGGCAAAGTCCGTTGTCCTTAGACAACACGTAAACAAAGTTTTCGACACTCCTTAGCTTGCTAGGGAGTATTTTTTATGTCAGCATAAAAGTTGGAGTGTGTTATGCGAAAAAGTTGTTTGGGATTGATTCCGGGCGCCGTTTTGTCGGCTGCCCTAGGTGTTCACACATACGCGGCGTCGGGTGATGCTTACACATGGCCCGGTTACCGCAGCGACCTGGATTACGACACAAAGTCTAATCTGGGCGACATTCAGCCGCCGACCAAGTTCAATAACAATTGTTCGGGCGTTACCGGAAAGAAGGCCGGTAAATGGTGGGCGTTTTATTGGGGCAAG
>Ga0256406_1005536_pt1 | contig 13402 bp, 7 predicted proteins | sample RumenRJG_03DNA_FD_185986 | JGI IMG/M metagenome (GOLD analysis project Ga0256406, IMG submission 185986) | Bovine rumen microbial communities from Lethbridge, Alberta, Canada - RJG_03 | ecosystem: Host-associated > Mammals > Digestive system > Stomach > Rumen | place: Canada: Alberta | collected...
AACTTTTTCACCCACCGGCTCGCGGTGGCGGTGTCTTGCGACAACGGAAATGCATTATAGAGATTTAAACCGAAGTGTCAAATGATTTTTGAAAAATCTTTTTTAACTCTTCAAATGCCTTGCATAACAATGCGTTGGCTATGCTTTCTAATGCATTTGCACTCTCTTTCGTGAGTGCATTTTTCAGTTTACTATTCAAATGTATTTTTGCAAGTTAATTTTGAATTTTTTATTTTATCTATGAATCAAGCATTAACGTGTAGATGTCAACTGAAAGGTATTTGCCGAACTTCCTTGCGATCTCGGGGATGGTCCCGCAATAGGTGAACCCGAGGCGCTTGTGCAGCGAGACGCTCGCCTCGTTGCCCGTGGTTATGACCGAGATCACCAGGTGGGTCTCCCCGTCACCGCGGACGCGGGAGAGCAAGTCGCGGATCATGGCCTCTGCCGCGCCGCGGCGGCGGAAGGACTGATCCACGTACACCGAGAGCTCGACCGTGGTCGTGAAGGCATCCTTGGTGCCATAAGGGGAGAGCGAGGCATAGCCCATGGCCCTCCCGCCCTCCTCGCAGACCACCAGCGGGTGGTTGCCTGTATTGTGGGCATGCAGCCACTTGAGCCTGTCGGCTATGCTCTTCTCCTCGCAGTCGAAGGTCGCGGTGCCGTTTCGGATCTCAAAGTTGTAGATCGCAGCAAGCGCGTAGACGTCGCTGTCTTTGGCTGTGCGGATAATCATGTGCTGCCTCCTGCGGGCCGCTGATGCCAAAGGGCGGCAGCGCCGCCCTTTGGTTTGAAAGTTCCCGCTTCAGTGCGAGAGCTTGCGGATGAAGTAGTTGCCGCCTGACTGGATCACGCCGACCATGATCAGGATCACCAGCACCGTCACATAGGTGACGTCGGTCTGGCCGCGCTGGTGGCCGTAGCGGATCGCGAAGTCGCCGAGCCCGCCGCCGCCGATTGCGCCGGCCATCGCGGTAAGGCCGATGAGGCTGATGGCCGTGATCTGGGTGACGCGGATGATCGAGGGGATGCTCTCGCGCAGGTACACCCTGAAGATTATCCCCAAGGACGAGGATCCCATGGCCTTCGCCGCCTCGACGAGCGACGGATCCACGCCTGAGAGCGCGCTTTCAACCTGCCTTGAGAAGAACGGCACGATGCCGATCACGAGGGGGGTGAGCGCGCCGGTGGTGCCGATCGCCGTGCCGGTGATGAGGCGCGACAGCGGGATCAAGGCGGCCAGCAGGATCACGAAGGGGATCGAGCGGAAGACGTTGACCACGGCGCTGAGGAACGAGTAGAGCCTGGGGCTCTCGAGGATGGCCCCGCGCCCCGTCACTGTCAGCACCACTCCCAGGAACACGCCGAGCACGAAGGCAATAGCGCCTGAGAGCGCGAGCATGTAGAGCGTCTGGAGCGTCGACTCCCACAGCTCGTCGGGCTTCTCCATCACGTGCGGGATCACCGCATTTAGGAATGCGATCACCGAATCAGCCATTTGCCAGCACCTCCACCTTCACGTTCTTCTGCCTCATGTAATCGAGCGCCTCCTCGATCCTCGCGCTCTCGCCCGAGATGATCCCGACGGTGCCGCCGATGGGCGCCCCCTCCACGAGGTCGACGTCGGCAAACAGGATGTTCATCGTGATCATGAAGCGATTGGAGGCAGCCGAGATCAGGGGTTCCGAGACCCCTGGCCCGGTATAGGTCAGGCGCACAAACTTCTCGCCCGGCTGCAGGTGCAGCACTCCGGGGAGCGAGGCCATCTGCTCGGCCTTGGAGAGCGGGGTCGCCGCGCTGATGAAGCGGCGAGTGACCTCGTTGCGCGGGTTGGAGAAGACGCGGAACACGTCGCCCTCCTCCACAAGCTTGCCGTGCTCCATCACGGCCACGCGCGAGCAGATGTCCTTGACCACGTTGAGCTGGTGGGTGATGACGACGATGGTGATGCCGAGATCCGAGTTGAGCTTCTTCAAAAGCTGCAGGATCTCGCCTGTGGTGGTGGGGTCGAGCGCCGAGGTCGCCTCGTCGCACAAGAGCACCTTGGGCTCGTTGGCCAGCGCGCGGGCGATCGCCACGCGCTGCTTCTGGCCGCCTGAGAGCTCGCGCGGGTAGTTGTTCTCGCGGTCTGAAAGCTCAACGAGCTTTAAGAGCTCGCGGGCGCGCTCAAGCTGCCTTGGCTTGGGGATCCCGCGCCAGCGCAGCGGGTAGAGCACGTTTTCAAGCGCCGTGCGCGAAGGCATCAGGCTGAAGTGCTGGAAGATCATCCCGATCCCCGAGCGCAGCTCCCGGAGCTTGCGGTCAGGCCAGAGCGTGACGTCCTCGCCGTCTATCTCCACCTTCCCGCCCTTGTCCGGGCGCTCCAAGAGGTTGATGCACCGGACAAGCGTGGACTTGCCGGCCCCTGAAAATCCTATGACGCCGTAGATCTCGCCGTCCTTGATCTCCAGCGAGACATCGTCGACGGCCTTGATCACGTCCTTGCCGCGATGGTAGGTCTTGCTTATGTGTGAAAGCCTGATCATTATTCCTCCCCGCCGCGATCTCTTCGCGGCGCCAAGCGAAGCTTGATGATGGGGAAAACTCTAACATCAATCAGGGGCGTTGCGCCATCGGCTTTGAATTCGCGGCGCGCCCTGGCATGTCAGCTCGCCTTCCCGACCCTGCAAAGGCGCTCCCGGAGCGCGCTGTCGCGCAAGGTCGAGCGCACGCAGCAGGAGGCCAGCAGGGCGGGATCGGCGTAGATGGTGATCTTCTTCCTGGCCCTCGTGATCCCGGTGTAGGCAAGCTCGCGCGTGAGCACCTCGTTGTCCCTGGGGCTTAGGCAGAGCGCCACATTGTCGTACTCCGATCCCTGGGACTTGTGCACCGTGAGCGCAAAGCCATCCTCGCTGTCTGAGAGGAAGACCGGGTTGACGCTGCGCACCCTGTCGCCGCCTTGGAACCACACCCTGGCCGCGCCTCCCCTGCCGCGGGCGCAGAAGCCGACGTCGCCGTTGGCCACGCCTGCCGAGGGGTTGTTGCGGGTGACCATGACTATCCTGCCTGAGAAGTAGTCGCTGTAAGGCAGCCCAAACCTCAGCCGCGCCGCGCGGACGATCCTGCGGTTGACATCCTCGGTGCCCATGGCGCCGCGGCGGTTTGAACAGAGCACGCGGAACTTGTTCATAAGCGCCAGAGCCTCTGCCACTTCGTCCGCGTCGTCATTCGTGATCTCGCGGTCCTTGAGCTTGCGCATGAGCTTGAAGAACTCCCCGTAGCCCTGATCCCCGAGCGCCTGCTCGATGAGCGCCTCCTCCGCCCCCTCGCCGCTTCGGATGGCGCACTCCCCGTCCTTCGACGGCAGGCAGGACTCAAGCGCCTTGAGCATCTGCTGATCCTTGGTGATCCCGCGGTCGTTGACCGTGCGCGCCAGCGTGCCGATCCCGCTTGACTCACCGAAGCGGTAGCTCTTGCGCAACAGCGCCACGTGCGGCGCGGGGAAGGCCCCGGCGATCGACTTCTCGTCGACCCCCAGCAGCGAGGCGGCCGCCTTCGCGCCTGTCGCAAAACCGCCCCCTGCGCAGAGATCGGCCAGCACCGCGCCGGCCTCGACCGAGCAGAGCTGATCGCGATCGCCTAGGAGCACGAGGTCGCAGCTGCCAGGCAGCGCCGCGCAGAGCTTGGCAAAAAGCGGCAGGTCGACCATCGAGACCTCGTCCACGACCAGGATGTCGCAGGCAAGCTTGTTGACCTCGTCATTCCTGCAGGAATCCGAGTGCGGCCTGACGCCTATGAGGCTGTGGACCGTGGAGGCGCGCTTGGGAATGAGCGCCATGAGATCCCGCCCTCCAGCAAAGTTGTCCTCGAACTCCTTGAACGCTCCGGCGTCGCCTGCCTTGGCAAAGGCATTTGCGATCGACTCACTAAGCCGCGCCGCGGCCTTGCCGGTAGGAGCTGCGAGCATCACGCGTGGGTTCTCCTTGTTGCAGAGCGCGAGCTTGGCCATCAGGATCCTCGTCACCGTGGTGGTCTTGCCGGTTCCCGGCCCCCCTGAGATCACGGTGAAGGGCGAGGCAAGCGCAAGCGCCGCCGCGCTCTTCTGATCCCCGTCTTCAGGGAAGAGCGCATCGAGCACCGCCTTGGCGCGGGTGCTGTCCGCACCGCCAAGCTCAGGGCGGGATCCTATGTAGTCCGCGATCGCCTGCTCGTAGTTGAAGTAGCGCCTGAAGTAGAGCCTGCCCAAGTCCCACACCAGGGGTGTGCCGTCAGAGGGGCCGCCTGCGGCGCCCCCTGCGATCGGAGGAAACTGGAAGTCATCCTGCGAGAGGAAGGCGAAGCCTTCGCCGAACGCCCCTTCGAGCGCCTCCTTTGCAGGAGCGTCCGGATCGAGGCCGAGCACGCTCAGGAACTCGCGGCACCCGGGGCCTTCAGCACCGTCCAGGCGATCCTCGATCACCCTGGCCGCATCCTTGCGCGCACGCGCGTCCGCCAGGTTCAGGCACACGCCGCCGTCCTCGAGCTTGAGGCACAGCAGCATCACGAGGAGCATGAGCTCCCTGCCCGCGCCGTAGCGCCTTGAAAGCTCAGAGCACAGCGCCGCTCCGATGAGCGGCAGATCCCTGTCCGCATTCTTTGGCATGCCGTTCATTCCTCCTCCCCTTTGAACATGGCGTCAAGCTCCTGCACGATGCGAAAGTCTGGCTTGGTGAAAAACACGCCGTTTCCCTTCTCGCTCCCCGCGCCCAGCCCCCTCAGGTAGAGGTAGAGCACGCCCCCGAAGTTGCGCTCGTAGCTGTACGCGCTGCCTAGGCGCGACTTAAGGAAGCGGTGCAGCGCCAGCGTGTAGAAGAGGTACTGCACGTCGTAGCGGTTGTGCGGATCGAACACGTTGTCGCGCACCGCATCGCTCCTGTAGAAGCTCTCGTCAGGCCCCAGGTAGTTCGACTTGTAGTCCGCGACGAAGTAGAGATCCTTGTCAGGAGAAGCCCCAGGCAGGCGCATCACGAGGTCGAGCGATCCGGTAACGTAGCCGTGCAGCGTCCTCTGATCGAGCACCAGGTGCGGGACCTTGAGCCCGGGGATCCCCTTGGCGCTCTCAAGGCACAGCTCGTTGATCCTGAGCGTGTCCACCTCCCCCTTGGCCGGAATGAGGTACTCCATCTCGGGGATCCAGCATCCGCGCCTGAGGCCGCCCAAGCTCAAGGTCCCGTTATCTGTGTCGAGGATCGGCGCGCTTGTGAGCTCCTGGAACCAGTCTGAGAGGGGAGGGACGATGTCCTGCCCGAGATCGCCTCCCGCGCCGCGCCCCTCCGGGGCGCTCTGCTCAGCCCACTTGGCGGAAAGGCCGTTCGTCCTGGCCTTCAAGGTCTGCGAGATGATGAAGCGGTTGAACTCGCTGCCGCCTGCGGGGCGGTCGAACGGGAATTTCTCCAAGGCCTCGTGCAGGAAGGTGCCCGCATCGGTGCCGCGCGGGAAGTTGAAACGGCTGGGGCCCTGGCCGCGCGGGGCGGCCTTGGACTTGTCAGGCCTGGTGTCGCCCTCCTCGAACTCGCGATCGTGCAGCCCGCGCGTCACCGCGGTGTAGGAGCTTATGGAGAAGCCCTTTCCGACCATGCCGTCCGAGGCGACCTCGAATGCGGTGTCAGATGCCCTTGCAGCCTTCGGCGCCTCGATCCTCGACACCGGATCGTCCTTGCCTGGGGATAGCACCTTGCGGAACTCATAGCGCGGATTGTCCGCGCCCGCTCCCTTCACGAGATGATCGAAGGCATTGTCCGCCGCCACCTTGCCCTTCTCTTTGCCTGACTCTGTCGCGTAGCCGAACGCCTTGCCCCAGCGCGAGAGCATCAACGCAAGCGGGCTGGTCCTCGTCAGGCTGAAGCCCTCGTTGCCGATGTAGATGAAGTTCGCCGCGCTGGCGCGGGTCAGCGCCACGTAGAGCCTGCGGCAGGCCTCCTCTTTCTCGCCTTTTTGCTCCTCTTTGACAGAGTCTTCGGAGCCGTCGAGGTCGAGCCTGTAGCCGCTGCAGATCTGATCGTAGTAGCGCACCGGCTCACCTTTCTTTGCATGATCCTCCTGGCCGCACCAGAGGAAGGGCAGGAAGACCACCGGGAACTCGAGCCCCTTTGACATGTGCATGGTGTAGACCTTGACCTGCTCGTTCTCAGACTCAAGGCGCTTCCGCGGGCTGTCCGGGGTGATCTCGGCGCAGTGCGAGCGCAGCCACTTTTCCTGCGCCCTGATCCCCGGGATCTCGTGGCGCTTTAATTGCACGAGCTCGGCGATGTGGAAGCAGTCGGTGATGAAGCGCTCGCCTCCGTCGCCGCCTTCGATCCTGCCGATGGTTCCATGCTTGTAGCACCAGGTGGAGAAGGCGCTCAGGAAGCCATACTCCTCCCACTGGTTCCTGCCGTCGCGCAGCTGCGCGGTCTCCTCCTCAAGCTCCTCGCCATCCGAGCGCATGGCGCAGATGCGCGCAAAGCCGCTGGCGCCGAGCCCCGCGAGGCGGGTGCCCATCAGGCGCTTGACCTTGCCTTGGACCTGGTAGTCGGCCATGGCGTCCATGAGCACGAGCACGTCGGAGGCTGCCTGCGAGACGCGCAGATCGCCACCGTAGATCTCGGGATCATCGGCGAGCACCGAGCTGCGGTCCGAGAAGTAGACGCTCTGGATCCCCCGCTTGCGCAGCTCTGCTGCGATCACCTGGTTCTGGGATGCCTTGGAGACGATGATGGTGATGTCAGATGGCCGCACCTTGCGCTCAGCCCCGTCCGACACGAGCACTCCATCCTTAAGGCATGCGGCGACATCGGCGGCGGCGGCCGCGGCGACAAAGGCGGTGCTGGTGCCATTGCCGCTCACCTCGTTTCCAACGCGGGTGACGATGCAGCCGGCGGCCTTGCCGCCGAGCTTCAGCGAGAGCTTGCCTTCTTTCTTGAACCCGCTCCTCTCAAATGGGATGGCCTCGCTGCTGGAAGCCCCGCCCTCGGAGAAGGGCCAGGTGGCAGCGGCAGGGTCGGCGGGGCTGAATCCCCCGAAGATGTCGTTGACGCTCTCGACCACTGCCTCGCAGGAGCGGTAGTTGACCGGGAGCTTCAGGACATTCTCCTCGGCCCTTGCAGGATCCCCGCCGTCGAAGAGCTCGCAGATGGCCTCGCCTGCCAGGCTGTAGGAGTGGATGTCGGCGTTGCGGAAGGCGTATATGGACTGCTTCGGGTCGCCGATGAAGAGGCAGCGGGCGTGATCCTCCACCGCGTCATCCGTGAGGTAGATCCGCTTGAAGATCGAGTACTGCACCGGATCGGTGTCCTGCGACTCGTCGATCATCGCTACGGGGTACTTGCCCCTGAGCGTGCGCGCCAGTTCAAAGCCGTGGGCCTTGTCGTAGAGGGCCTCGTCGAGGCTCGTGATCAGGCCGTCGAACGATAGCACGTGGTCGCGCTTGCAGATCTCCTCGCGCCGCTCGACGACCATGAAGGCGGCGAGCGTGAGCGCCGCCTCGCGCAGCGCCCCGATCCTGCCTGAGGCGCCAGCGCAGAGATTCTTGAGGGCCTCTGCCGCGACGAGGACATCTTGGGCGCGCTGATCCTTCTGGAATTTTCTCTGGAGCGCGCTGTCAGGATCGGTCTTGAGCCTGCCGACGCCGGCGCCTGCGCCTAAGTCCCGGCCCACCGCGTCGGGGCCTGCTGCGAGGATCGCGCCGAGGCCCTTCCAGGTGTCGCTCTTGAATGCCGAATGGCGCGAGTCGCTCGTCCCCATTAGATCAGGGTTGTCGGCGCAGAGATCGCAGACTTGCGTCGCCTTGTCGCGGATCGCAAAGCTTGCCGAAGCCTGCTCCTGCACGGCTTTTTCCGCCATCTCGAAGAGCGCCTTGCGGATCTTGCCGCGCAGCGGGGCATGAGCGCCCTTGAGCGGCGCTGCAGCCTCCCAGAAGGCCTTGCCCGAGATCCTGCAGCCTCGGAACATCTCGTCAGGGCCCTGGCTGCGGGTGCCGCCTGAGGCCTGGGGCCTGCGGCTTGCCTCCGAGGCCCTCACCCCCTCGACCTGGGAGATCCGGCTCTTGAGGGCCTTGCGCAGGCTCTTCTCGCCATCCCCGCCCGAGAGCAGGGCGAGGAGATCCCCTGCGCCCTCTCCTGAGTAGAAGAGCGAGCGCCAGACCTCGTCGATGGCCTCGTCCTGCTGGGATGAGATGTCGGCGGTCAGCTCGTTTTCAAAAGGCTCGCCCGACTCGAACGCGAAGACCTTGGTGAGGGCTCGGTCGCAGAAGGAGTGGATGGTGCAGATGGCAGCGTCGTCGAGCTCGTGCTCGGCCTGATCGAGGATCTTCTCGCACTTGCGCGCGGCGGACTGGCGCGCATCCTCAGAGGGGTGGCCAGATAAGAGCTTGTCCACCAAGCACAGGAGCGTGTCGCCTTTATCGCCTTGCATCGCCTGCCCTGCGGCGGCCTGCCCGAAGCACAGCCGCGCCTCGTGCACGCGGGCGCGGACGCGGGCGCGCAGCTCGGCTGCCGCCGCGTTGGTGAAGGTGACGATGAGCAGCTGGTCGGCCCTGACTGAGGCAAGCTCATTGGGCTCAAAGGGGTTGCCAGGCCCGCACTTGCCGGTGAAGTCGCCTAGGAGCAGCCTTACTGCGAGGATGGTGATGGTGTAGGTCTTGCCGGTGCCTGCCGAGGCCCTGATCATCGAAGATCTGCCCAAGGGCAGCGTGAGCGCGTCAAGCTTTTGTTCTTTGGTTGCGGTCATTTCTGATCCTCCAGGTGCGCGATGGCATGCTTGTAGACGACGTCTTCATAAAAGGCCTTGAGCAGCGGGAAGCCCGGCCCCTCGGGGCCGCCCTTCCTGGCGTTGCACACGGCGCTGTCCTGGAACAGGAAGGCCGCGTCCTGGTCGAACGCAAATCCCGGGGCCTTGTAGCTCTTCTGCTTTTGGGAGGACTTGGAAGCACTGATCGTCCCGAGGAACACGCCCAGATCGTAGCGGCCCGCGCCCTTGAAGAGATCAGGCCATACCGGCAGCGGCCGCATAAGCCCCATGAGGTAGTACCTGAGGCAGTCGCGCAGCGCCGCGCGCGCCTCAATGCGGGTGAAGGGCTTGAAGCGGACGATCTCCGAGCCACTACCCCCTAGCCACATCGCGTGCTCCCCGTCATCGAAGGCCAGCGCCTGGGCTATCCCCGCGCACATGGCATTGATGATGGGAAGCTCGCCCGAGTACGGGTTTATCTTCGCGTCATACTGCCTGGCGCTTCCTGCAAGCGAGGCTGCGGCGCCTGCAAACGAGGCGGCTTCATCGCCCTCAAGCCTGAGGTCCTGCGCGGTGAAGCTGATAGTCTCGCCTGAGGCGCTGTCAAAGAGCCTCTCCTCTGCGTTTGCAAAGTCGATGCCCGGGGCGGCGCTTTCAAGCGCCTTGCGCACCTCATCGTGAAAGTCGAGGATCTGCTGCTTCTGCCGCTCCCAGAACGCGCCGCCCGGGCAGAGCCCCGAGGCCTCACGCCCGTCCAGCTCAGCCCTGGCCTGATTGTCGCCAAGCCAGAGGAGCTCGCCCTTGAGGCTGCCGCCTTGAAGGCGGTCGAAGTCGAAGAGCTCGGCATCCTCGGGTTCGTCCTCGTCGCGGATGGCGCTGACGCCGGCGTGCTTGAGGAAGCCGCGGCAGGGGCTCCTTAGGAAGGTGGCGAGATCCTCAGGCGTGACGGACAGGCTTGCAGGGAGCGCCTGGCCATAGCTTTGCGCGAGCCCGGGGGCCTTGCCGTCCGAGGCTGCTGCGCCATCCTTGTCCACGTAGCTGCGCTGATCGAACGAGGGCAGGCGCGGCACGCCCTGCGCAGCCCTCGCCTGCTTGTCGTAATTCCCAGGATCGTAGGCGTTGAGCCTTGACTTGATGGTGAGGACTTCCGAGGGCCTGGCCCCGCCCTGCGCCTCGATGTTGTCGTCCAGCCACTCGCGCAGCTCGGTGATCACCGGCGAGGGCTCCATCGCGCTGCCGTCGCTGGGGTTCTGGCCTATGTATGAGAGGGTGAGGCTCTCGCGCGCCGAGAGGATCGCCTCGAGGAAGAGATAGCGGTCGTCCGAGGGGCGCGAGCGGTCGCCGCGCCTGAAGAACTGCGGCAAGGCGAGCAGGTTGAAGCCCGGGGCGCGCTCGGCGCGCGGGAAATCGCCGTCGTTGAGCCCGAGTATGAAGATGTGCTTGAAGGGCACGGCGCGCATCGGGAGCATCGAGCAGAAGTTGACCTTGCCGGCGAGGAACCTGCCCTCGTCCACCTTGTGCTCAAGCGAGTCAGAGAGCATCGCGCGCAGCACCCTCAGGCTCACCTGCGGGGCGTTCTTGAGCATGCCCGGCACCCGCGAGAGGCCCCAGAGCACGTCCTTGAACTTGCGCCCCTCGTCGGGGCTGCTGCCGATGAAGCGGTCGAGCAGGATCTGCTGGAGCCTCTCAAAGCGCATGGGGCGCTCGCCCTCGCGCCCTTCGGCCGGATCCTCCGAGAACATGCCGCAATCCTGCGCTCCGAGATCCTCGAAGACGGCGCGCACTTCCTTCAGGCACTTCACGAAGTGCCAGAACTTGCCTGCGATCGCGGCGTCCGAGCCTTCAACCTCGGTGTAGTTGCCGCCTCTTTCCCCGCGGCCCTGCATGAAGCCCTCGAGCAGGCGCGAGATCCCGCCATCGAAGGTCCAAGGCAGCTTCGGCACCTGGCCGCCATCCCCCTCAAGGCCGTCCGCGAGATCCTCGCGCACCTCGCGATCGTCGAGGCCCCAGTGGATCCCCGTGCCGATGCACCACTTGGAGATCACGTCGAGGTCCTCGTCGGCAAAGCCGAAGGTCCTTGCGATCTCAGGCACGGCGAGCAGGGAGAGCACGAAGCCCACCGTCACCGGCTCCTCGCCCGCCCCCATGATCCTCAGCACGGCGTCGGCGGCCGGATCCTGCCTGGTCACCTGGCGGTCTGAGATCGAGTAGGGGATGCGCGAGGGATCGTCCTCATCGACGCTGCCGAACACCGCCTCGATGTCCGGGGCGTACTCCTCGATGGCCGGGGTCATCACCAGCATGTCGCCCGGATCGAGCCTCTCCCCCTGCGCCTTGGCGCGGGCGAACTTCTCGAGCATGAGATCGCGCAGCTCCTCGACCTCGCGCCTGCGGGTGTGGCATGACACGAAGACCAGCGAGCTGTCCCCCTCCTTCAGAGGAGCCTTGGCCTTCCCTTCGGATCCAGGGCGGCGCGAGGCGTCCAGCGAGTACATGCCGGCCTTGACCTGGCTTAGCGCGTCAGGCCCTTCGGGATCGGCAAAGACATTGCACATGTTGGACAGCCGATCCTCGGGGAGCGAGCAGAGCGAGGAGAGCATGTCGCGCGCCTCGCGCCCAGAGGCTGAGAGCAGCGGCGAGAAGCCGTCCGTCACCTCGTCCTCGCTGTCATCCCCCGTCCCCTGCGTGAAAGGAGGATCATCCTGCGAGGCCTCGGCAAGGCCCCGGCCCTTGAGCGCTGGATCGGCCTTCAAGATCCGGTTGCGCAGCTCCTGCGATCCATAAAGCCTCGGGCTGCGGCCGCACCTGAGATCGCCCCAGTAGTCACGGCAGGGGTTGAGGAAGAGCACGTAGACCTCGGTGCACAAGCCCAGCGCGGCAAGCAGATCGATGACCTGGCCTGGCAACGAGCTCACCCCCGCCACGAAGATCCGCTCAGGCAGCACCCTTGCGGCCTCGTCAGCGTGGTTCATGAGCTTGTCGATGAAGGCCCTGATCACCTGCGGGCGGTCGAAGAAGCGCGAGGCGTCATCCCCGCCAGCTTCCTTGCCGGAATAGTCGTGCATGTTCGGGCGCAGGCATGACCAGAGGTAGGGCTGCCAGTCGTTGGAGAGCACCTGCTTGGGGATTGAGCCGTCCTTCGGCCTCAGGCGGCGCGGGACCATGGCGCGCAGCGCCTGGCCCACCCTGCCCTCGTCATGGCTCCTGCCCTCCTTGAACTGCTCCCACTTGGCAAAGTCGCCCTCGTCAAGCTCGTCCCACTTCAGGATCCACTCGGGGCGGTACATCTGGTACTGGTCGAAGGTGTCGGCGATCTTCGAGCACAGCTCGTAGAGCCTGAGATCGGGCTCGTCGGCCTTGGGCACGTCGATGTAGCGCGCCAGGGGCCGGGTGATCGCCCTCCCGCCCCAGCTTCCGGCCATCGCCATCAGTGACCAGGTCACGGCATCGCGGTCGAAGGGGTTGTCCCTCACCGTGCTTCCGCAGACGTCCTTGTAAGCCTGCCAGATGAACTCCCACAGTTGCATGTAGTCGGCGCCGGCGGCGATCCCGTTTGCCGAGGCGATGTACTCGCTCAGGTAGTTCTTCATGCCGGAGTTGAGGATCAGGATCTTCTCCTTGCCAAGCGGAGACTTGAGCGGGTTTGAGCGCATGATCGTGGCGCAGGCCGCAGCCAGCACCGAGATGTCGTTTGAATTGATGATCTGAAGGCGGAGTTCCGGCATGGATGGCACCTGAAGTGGCGCGGGCGCGGGGATGCGTTGCCGCAATTGGCTTATATTTTACCGCAGGCAGGTTAAAACAGGTATAAATTTAAATCTGAATTATGCTCTTTTGGCGGGATGAGAAAAGCAACCCGACCTTGCCGCAGCGGCGTTTTGGGGTGTTTTCGGCGGTGCCTGCAGGAGGCGGGGATTGGGGGAAATGGGGGACGCAGATATGGAAAAGGCCCGCATCGCGGGCCTTTTCACTAGCTCTTATTGCAAGAATTACTTCTTGTAACGACGGGCCAGGTTGTCGAGGCGCTCGTTAGCACGGGCAGCGTCGGACTTGACGAAAGCAACGTCGTTGGCGAGCTTGGACTGCTGAGCCTTCAGGGCGTCAACATCGGCGGCGATCGCGTCAACCTTGGCCTCTAAGCCATCATTGGAAGCGCAGCCAACCAGAACGGTAGCACCAAGGGCAACAACGCCTAACATAGCCTGAAACTTGTTCATTTTTATCTCCAATACTGTTTAAACAGAGAATATTCATTAGGGGCTCTTGCCCCCGCTGACAAAGCGTATTCTATTATAAAAATTTAACTGCGGCACATTTTGCTTCAAAAAATAAACTTTTTATTTTCAAATACTTCTGACCGCCCGTCTAATACCTGATTCATCTTAATGCATTGATTTGCAAATCTTTGCCCTCAAAATCGCCTTGAAAAGCGATTCCTTATGCTAATTTTTTTCAATATTTGTACAGCAAGGAGAGTCGGCAAAAAAGCCTGGGCTTGGAGGGAATGCGTTGAGTGCCAGCCAATAGGGAACGGTTTTCCCTGCGCCTTGCGCAGCCTGGGCCGCCTTCGCGGCCCAGGGGAGCAAGTTCAGCTGCGGCGCGGCAGCATGCCCTTGTCGATGATGAAGTCCTCTATCTCCTTCATGCCCTCGTGCTTGAGCATGTTGGCAAAGACGAA
>Ga0256406_1005540_pt1 | contig 13400 bp, 10 predicted proteins | sample RumenRJG_03DNA_FD_185986 | JGI IMG/M metagenome (GOLD analysis project Ga0256406, IMG submission 185986) | Bovine rumen microbial communities from Lethbridge, Alberta, Canada - RJG_03 | ecosystem: Host-associated > Mammals > Digestive system > Stomach > Rumen | place: Canada: Alberta | collected...
TTACTCATATTATTTGGGGCTGCGGGAGAAGCAGACATTTCACTTGTTGTCGGACTTATCCTTTTGACTGCCGCTGCTGAAATAATAAGATTCTTTTGCGGATACTCAGAAATCAAAGGTATCCGTTTTAGCTTCATACCATTTGCATTGTCGTTTTTTGCATATACAGCACATTGGTGGACAGACACAGAAGGTTCACTCGCTGCCGCAGTAGCAGAGATGCCCGCCGGCTACGACACCATGATGAAGCCAGTCATCGACAATACACCAGCTCTAATCGCAGTGATAGTGCTGACCATTCCCGTCGCCATTATCGGTATGCGAATTGCGGAAAGATTAATGAAAAACCAGATTGAAAAACTACATCGATGAAAATTATTGTTTTCGGATCTGGAGCTTTAGGTTCACTCATGATACACTTCTTATGCAAAGCAGGCAATGATGTAACAGTGGTGGCACGGAGCACCGCTGATGAGCTTCGTCGTAACGGTTTGATTGTCAAACATTATCTACAACGAAAGACTAGCATCGACCATCCTACGATTTTAGAAAGTGTCCCTACAGATGAACATTTTGACATCGCTTTTTCAGTGATGCAGGGGCAACAGCAAAAAGAGTTGCTAGAGGCATTCAAAAAATTGGACACAAATATCTTAGTGCTTGTCGGCAATAATTTAGAAGCTGATTTCTGTCAAAACAGTATATTAGAAAAACGACCAGATTTACATCTTCTTTTCGGATTTCAAAATTCCGCTGGACATCGTGAAGGTGCCAAATCTATTGCGGCACGACTTCCCGTCACCAAACTATTTGTTGGCGGATTACACAATGCGGCATCCGAAACAGACCTTGTGGCTATACAAAAAGCCTTTAATCCAAAGGATGTCAAAATAACACCAGTTGACAACATGTATGCCTACTACCTCTGCCACGTTGCAGAAGTCATGCCGTATGGATATATGTGTTACAAAGTCGACGGCAATCTTAAAAAGCTCCAACGTCGCGATATAAAGACTATTATGCAGGCCACCAAGGAGTGTTTCGCATATTTGAAAAGCACCGGAATAGAAGTAATGCCCAAAGGCGAGGATAAATTTTATAACGGAGGAATAAAGACATACGCAATGTTTCTCTTATACAGAATTATGTCTAAAACCATCCTTGGGCAACTGATGGTTGCCGACCATTGCAAAAACGGAATCAAAGAGATGATTTACATCCACAAAAAATTTGAAGAATGGAGACTTCAACACAAAAGCATTCCAATGCCAACATGGGACAAGATAAGCCAGTATATGCCTACGGACATTGACGACATACATTGTTGAATGTCTGCAAGTTGAATGAAAGAAAAACAAATAATTGAAGGAATTAAACTTACCAAAAAACAATGAAAGAGAAGAATAATCTCCTAAGACTAATGGATTATGCCGGAAGTTTCAAATACTTCACTATCGGCTCTATCGTGCTGTCGGCTGTAAGTGCATGTCTTGCGCTTATGCCGTTTGTGTATATTTGGAAAATAATCGACGAAGTGCTTTCAGTCATGCCAGACTATTCAAAAGCCACCAACATCGAAGAATACGGAATGACTGCTGTGAAATACGCGATCAACGCCATGTGTGTATATTTCTGTGCGTTGGGATGCTCACATGTAGGCGGATTCCGCACTGTCGCCAACATCCGCAAAAGCTGTATGTCGAAAGTGATGCGTCTGCCACTGGGATACATAGAAACCGAGGGAAGCGGCAAAATACGAAAGATCATAATCGATTCTACCGCGTCGATGGATAATTTTCTTGAACACATAGTTCCCGACCGAACCGTAGCTATAACTACACCCATAGCAATGATTGCACTACTGATGTATTTCGATTGGAAAATAGGTCTTCTATGCCTTGCTACCGTAATCGTTGGATTCCTTATCATGGGATCATTCATGACAGGTCCGAAACTAAAAAAAGATATGGAGGCATACAACTTGGCACTTGAAAACATGACCAAAGAGGCTGTAGAATATGTCAGAGGTATTCCTGTTGTAAAAACATTCGGACAATCGGTGTTCTCGTTCAAAAAACTAAAAAAAGCCATCGACGATTATGCCAAATTCACGATCAGCTACACACAACAATTCCGTATTCCGATGACTGCGTTTACGATTGTGATCAACTCTTCTTTTGCCATATTGATTGCCATTGCTCTTTACTACAATGTGACTCTATCAGATCATGAACTGCTTACCAACCTGATGTTCTACATCATCTTCACTCCTATAATAGCGGTGACACTCAACAAGTTGATGTATTCATCTGAAGCAGGAATGATTGTCAGCAATGCTTTTTCGAGAATAGATTCAGTACTCGACGTAGCCGAAATCAAAGAAACAGAAACGCCTCAACTTCCTAAAGACAATTCCGTCGAGTTTCAGAATGTCTCTTTCCGATATGACGGTGCGACAAAAAACGCAGTTGATGAAATCTCTATAAAAATTGCAGCTGGTTCGCAGGTGGCATTCGTCGGACCTTCAGGTGGAGGTAAAACAACTTTAGCAAGTCTCGTCTCCAGATTCTGGGATGTCACGAAAGGCAAAATCTTAATCGGCGACGTAGATGTACGCGACATTCCACAAGCGAAACTGTCAGAAACAGTGTCGTTTGTCTTCCAAGACAGCAAACTTCTGAAAACCTCAATCTTAGATAATGTACGTATTGCAAAGCCATCCGCCACAGAACAAGAGGTCATGGATGTCCTCGAACGTGCACAATGTTCCGACATCATTGCAAAACTGCCTGATGGAGTAAACACAGTAATCGGAAGCAAAGGAACTTATCTAAGCGGAGGTGAACAACAACGTATCGCCATCGCACGTACGATGCTGAGAAACGCTCCTATTCTCGTGCTCGACGAAGCGACCGCATTCGCCGACCCTGAAAACGAGGAAAAAGTTTTGAAGGCGTTTAACGAAATATCAAAAGGCAAAACAGTAATCAAGATAGCTCACCGTCTTTCTACCGTGGTGGACTGCGATCAGATTTTTGTACTCAAGGACGGCAAAATCATAGAAAGCGGCAAACATCAGCAACTAATGTCGCAGAACGGCACATATTCAAAGATGTTTGGTGATTATCAGAAGTCGGTGGAATGGAAAATTGAGAATTAAAATTCATATTTATAACTATGACAAATTTCAAACAAAAATATGCCCTGTCAGACGAGGGGGCAAAAGGAATGGCAGTAGCGTCGATCGCAAATATTTTTTACAATTTGGCTCTGTTCTCACCAGTCGCATTGCTTTACTTTTTGGTGAAAGACATGTTGGGCGGAACCATTGAAGGCAAATCTACATTCTATATCTCAGGCATTTGCGCATGGGTCGTGATTATGGCTATAACAACCGTCATCCAATACAACACCTGCTATTTCTCAACATACAAAGAAAGCGGTATCAGACGTATTTCATTGGCGGAAAAACTTCGTCGCCTGCCATTATCATTTTTCTCAAAGAAAGACAGTGCGGATCTTACATCCACGATCATGGACGACGCCGCACAAATTGAGCAAGCTTCATCTCACTTTATACCACAAGTGATCGGATCCATAGCAAGTTCATGCATATTGGCTGTATTTCTCATCTTCATAAACTGGAAAATGGCTTTAGCTGCAGTTTGGACACTACCTATTTGTCTGTTGATTGTGGCATTTTCACGTAGAGTTCAGCAACGTCTGGGTAGAAAACAGAGTGTTGCACAAATAGAGATGACAGAAAAAATTCAGGAATGTTTAGAGACCATACGTGATCTACGTCAGAATAACGCACAAGACAGCTATTATACAGAGGTCAAAGACAAAATCCACACGTTGGAAAAACGTAAGTTGTGGAGCGAACTCGGCACAGGACTTTTTGTCTGCAACGCAGAAATGATTTTGAAATTCTGTATTGCCACCACAGCCCTTGTCGGAGCTATGCTTCTGAAATCAGGAGAATTGGGAGTGTTGGAATACTTCTTCTTTCTGATTATGGCATCCCGACTTTATGATCCTCTGTTGGTATCACTAGAACATTTTGCCGCTATAATAGCTCTCGACGTGAATAGTGACCGTCTAAACGAGATTCTCCTACACAAAGAGCAAACAGGATCGGAGGAACTTAAAGTGAACGGTGGAGATATTGTATTCGACAATGTCAAGTTCTCATACCAAGACGGCAAAAAAATCCTCGACGGTGTTTCATTTACAGCCAAACAAGGAGAAGTCACAGCATTAATCGGTCCTTCTGGAAGTGGCAAAACCACTGTTTCTCGCCTTGCAGCAAGATTCTGGGATATTGATTCCGGCAAAATAACTGTAGGTGGACAGGATATTTCTAAGGTTGATCCAGAAACACTGATGAACCTTTACTCAATTGTGTTCCAGGATGTAACTCTATTTAACAACACCATTATGGAAAATATCCGTATCGGCGACAAAAACGCTACCGACGACCAGGTGAGACAAGCCGCAGCATTAGCCAACTGTACTGAATTTATTGAACAGTTACCAGACAAATGGGATACCGTAATCGGTGAAAATGGAAAGAAACTCTCAGGCGGAGAGCGTCAGCGTATATCAATAGCTCGAGCATTTCTCAAAAATGCCCCAATAATTCTTTTGGACGAGGCTTCCGCATCTCTTGATGTTGAAAACGAAACACTTATACAACAGTCCATTTCAAAACTCATCAAAGGAAAAACAGTGTTGGTAATCGCACATAGATTGAGAACCATTGCTGGTGCGGACGAAATCATTACAATTAAAGATGGAAAGGCGTTTGTCGAAATGAAAGGTTAAATTTAATAAAGATTTCTATTGTTGGCAGGTTTTAAACCTGCCCCTACGATCATGGAATTTTATCATATTAAATTCATAGGACTTACGTTATAGTATTTGAGAATAGTTAAGGGCAGAACTCCCTAACCACACCACATCTGCGAGTTCATAAGAACGAGCACTCATATTTTTATTATGGGCTCGCCTTCGGCTCGCACTTTGGAAGGGTTTAGGGTGTTCCGCCCTTAACTATCCTCGAAAATCAGTTGCTAAATTGGAAGGAGTCTTTATTATTTTAATCTGTTATTTGTCCAATTTCTTGACTCCAAGCAACTTAACATTGAACTTTACCGCAGAATAAGGATTCACCGTCACCTTCATCTTTGGATCACGACTCACGCCTTCATAAGAAGCAGATCCGTAGGCTAAATAATATGGAGAATAGAAATCAAAATCAGAGCCTACTGTCATATATTTGACACCCTCCACCAATGCTTTCACCTGTCCATGCATAGACGTTCTGATCGTATCGTATCTAAACTCATTCTGCTTATTCTCTATCTTGTTGCCAGTCACAACAGCATAGATTGTATCACCATCTTCGGGACGGATTCCTGTAGGGTTCAATGTGTTGACTTTAATCAATAATCCACTTGGAGACTCTGTAATCCCCTCTTCTGCCCTTTTCTCCATCAAAAACTTCTCCCCATATTCTTTGTTCTCTTGATATGAGTTAAGTTTTGCTGTATCTTCATCATCGTCATCATCACATGACGAAAATATCGAAGCCACAAAAAGTGGTGTTGCTATTGCCAATAATAATCTGATATTCATAGTATTCCTATTTAATTTTTCTAATCAATGTCATTCCGTCACGCAACGGCACCATAGTGACGAAGAATCTGTCGTCGGCACAAACCGAATCGTTGAACTTCTTTATGCCTGCCGTCTGGGCATCGTTTCTGTCCTCCTCCAACACGTGTCCATCCCACAATGTGTTGTCGGCGATGATCAACCCTCCCATTTTCATCTTAGGATAGACTGCTTCCAAATACTCCATATAATGACGTTTGTTGCCATCCATAAAGCAGACGTCAAACTCTCCTTCCATCTGCGGTATCAGTTTCGCAGCGTCTCCAATATGGAAATGGACTTTCTTGCCGACATCTCCTGCTCTGTCGAATCCGTTGAGTATCAACTCTTCCAGCTCGTCGTTGATGTCGATGGTATGCACTTCTCCATCCTCAGGCAAAGCCTCCGCCATGCAAAGCGCGGAATATCCGGTGAAAGTGCCGATCTCCACAACTCTTTTTGCTCCAGTCATCGCACAGAACATCTTCAGCAATCGTCCCTGCAAATGTCCGGAAAGCATACGTGGCTTGAGTGTATATAAATTTGTGTCACGCACGAGCTTTTTAAGAAACTCTGGTTCCGGCTCGATGTGAGACGTTATATAGTTTTCTATTTCTTGGCTGAAAATATCCATTTGTTATTGTTTATCTGCATTAGACGCGTTGGTTTCCGCCAATCGTTCCAACTCTTTCCATAAATTGTCGTCTGGAACCGGAGCCACCACCTTTATCTCTTTTTTCGACACTGGATGGATAAACTCAATCGAACGAGCATGGAGTGAAATTCCACCATCTGGATTGGAACGTGGAAAACCATATTTTAGGTCTCCTTTGATTGGCGAACCGATATTTGCCAACTGGCATCGAATCTGATGGTGACGTCCAGTCGACAAATCGACTTCCAGCAAAGTATAATTATCTGATTTGGCGATCGTACGGTAGGAAAGTATAGCCTCTTTAGCATCCTTCACCCCCTTGCCGACCACAAAACTTTTGTTTTGCTTCTCATTGCGTTTCAGATAATTGACCAGCCTGCCCTCTTCCTCTTTGGGAGCATTCTTCACTACCGCCCAATAAAGCTTCTTAACATCGTGCTTTGCAAACATATCGCAAAGACGGGAGAGTGCCTTGCTTGTCTTGGCAAAAACCACCACTCCACTTGTTGGGCGATCGAGTCTGTGAGCCACACCGACGAAGACATTGCCTGGCTTGGCATACTTCTCCTTTATATATGCCGCAATCTGCTCGCCAAGAGTTGTGTCGCCGGTCTTGTCGCCCTGCACAATCTCTCTGCAAGTCTTGTTTACAATGATTATATGGTTATCTTCGTACAATACCTCCATAGCGGATTTTACTTTTGACGCTGACGTATAGACTCGTAAATCATCACACCTGCCGCAACAGACACGTTAAGTGATGAGATTTTTCCGTTGATCGGAATCTTCACCAAATCGTCGCACAATCTTATGATTTCAGGCGACACACCTGTATCCTCAGCACCCATGACGATTGCCAACGGACCTGTCAGATTTGTATCTGTGTAAACTTTATCACCTTTCTCAGTGGCTGCGACGACGCGTACTCCACTGGCTTTCAGGTATTTCACCGTCTGCACAAGATTTTTTTCCTTACACACCGGCAATGTGTGTAGCGCACCCGCCGACGTCTTTATCGCATCCGCGCCCACACTGACGCTTCCACGGAACGGAATCACAATCGCGTCGACTCCGGCACACTCGCAAGTACGCGCGATAGCACCGAAATTTCTTACGTCTGTCACTCCATCCAATATAATAAAGAAAGGATCCTTTCCCTCCTCGAATATATTCTGCACAAGATCCTCAACCCTCTGATAATGAGTGCTGCTGATGAAAGCAATAGCTCCCTGATGATTCTTGCGGGTATATTTATTGATTCTCTCAAGAGGCACACGCTGCACCTGAATCAACGGATGTGAACGAAGGACTTCGAAAAGTTCGTGCGACAACTCACTCTGAAGATCCTTCTTCAATATGATTTTGTCAATCTCCTTATCCGACTCAATCGCTTCTATGATCGCGCGGATTCCAAATATCATTTCATTCTCTTTCATCACTGTTCATTCTTTATTTTTTCAAGTTCCTCCGTCAGGATTTCCCATTCGTACATCTTTTCATCAAGGCTCTTCTTAGCCTTTTCGTATTGTGTAAGCAAATCGGCGTCAGTATCTCCTTCCGCCAATTTTGCCTCAATCTCTGCAATCTTGTTCTCCAGTTTTGCCACCTCTGCCTCGTTGTCAGCCACAGCTTTCTCGGCCTTTCTGACCTGCTTCTGCTTCTCCTTCTGAGCCTCATAAGAGAGTTTGCCTTCTGTAGGTGCCTTAGTGGCGACGTTGCTTTCGGCGACAGTTTTCTTAACCTCCAGCTCCTGAAGGTTTTCCATCTGCTTTGTCTTTAGGAAATCATATATTCCACCGAGATGTTCCACCACCTTGTGGTTGGCAAACTCATACGTTTTCTCCACCAATCCATCGAGGAATTCACGGTCGTGCGACACGACAATCACTGTGCCGTCGAATGCCTTTATCGCCTCCTTCAGGACATCTTTAGTACGCATGTCCAAATGGTTGGTCGGCTCATCGAGTACAAGGAAGTTGACAGGCTCCAGAAGCAGACGTATCATCGCCAAACGAGTTCTTTCTCCTCCCGACAACACTTTCACCTTCTTCTCAGATGCCTCTCCGCCAAACATGAACGCGCCAAGGATATCCTTAATCTTCGTGCGGATCTCTCCAGTAGCCACATAATCGATAGTGTCGAACACTGTCAACTCGCCATCCAGCAAAGATGCCTGATTCTGTGCGAAGTATCCAATCTTAACCAAATGACCGAGTTTCAATTCGCCATCATAGTCGATTTGGTTCATGATACATTTCACAAGTGTAGACTTACCTTCACCGTTCTTGCCGACGAAAGCTACTTTCTCACCACGTTTGATGCAGATGTCGATATTATCGAGCACCACATGGTCGCCATACTTTTTTGTAAGGTTCTTAGCCTCCACACTCACCGACCCGCTGTGTGGAGCAGGTGGAAATTTCAGGTGTAGAGCAGCGTTATCCTCCTCGTCGACTTCGATTCTCTCGATTTTTTCAAGTTGCTTTATACGGCTCTGCACCTGCACACTCTTCGTCGCCTTGTAACGGAATCTTTCAATAAATTCCTCAGTGTCTGCGATTTGCTTCTGCTGATTCTCATACGCGCGAAGCTGTTGCTCACGTCTCTCCTTGCGAAGCTGCACATAGTGAGAATAGTTTACCTTATAATCGTAGATATGACCAAGGGAAATCTCGATAGTACGGTTTGTGACATTATCAATGAATGCGCGGTCGTGTGAAACGAGCACCACAGCACAACCGGATGATTTCAGGAAATTCTCAAGCCACCAGATAGATTCGATATCCAAATGGTTGGTAGGCTCGTCGAGAAGCAACACGTCGGGACGCTGCAAAAGGATCTTTGCCAATTCGATACGCATACGCCATCCACCGCTGAACTCGCTTGTCTGGCGATTAAAATCCTCGCGAGTGAAACCAAGTCCACAAAGAGTACGCTCTATCTCACCTATATAGTTTCCTCCGCCAAGAATAGCAAGTTTCTCATTAGCTTCAGTCAGACGGTCGATCAACTGATGATACGATTCACTCTCATAATCAGTGCGTTCGGCAAGTTCAGCCCCAAGTTTGTCAATTTTTTCCTGAAGATCCGAGACGTGGGAGAAAGCCTTCTCAGCCTCCTGCATGACAGTGCAATCATCGTTGTGGATCATATGCTGAGGAAGATAACCGATAGTGGTCTCCTTTGGCACAGACACCGAACCCTTTGATGGATTTTGCAAGCCAGCAAAGATTTTCAGCATAGTCGATTTGCCGGCGCCATTTTTACCCACAAGCGCTATGCGGTCTTTGTCGTTGACCACAAAAGATATATCGTCTAACAGAGTGAAGCCACCAAACTCAACAGTGACTTGGTTTACAGAAATCATCTATACAAATTTATTTTTGTGCAAAAATAACAAAATTATAGTGAAATTCATTTATATAGACGTTGCTATTGTTCATAAAGTTTCAAACAAACGATTTTTAGATTTAGAACGCGTTCGTTATATTTGTCGCTATAATTAGAATTGGATATGAAAAAGATATTATGGATATTTTTAAGTCAGTTGATGGTCTTCTCAATTTCTGCGCAAGACTACAATAAAGCACAAGATTCACTGATCAAGAAATTTCTCAGGTTTGTTCCAGACAGTATGGCATTAGAATCCGTTGAAAATTCAAGCTATAAGGACAAAGAAGTGGAAAAGTCGTGGATACTGATCACAAAGGATGTTGGTGCTGAAGATTATGAAGAAGCGGATGATGACAATGATATCGGTTTTTGGAATGCAGAAAATCAATATTGCAGAGATCTTGGAGCCAGAGGGTTGATAGTGTTGTTTAAGTATAAAAGCGGGGAATATTACAAAGTCGTGGAAAAATACAATTGTCTTGACTCTGGTGAAGAAGACGGAGGTGTATATTTTGCACCAGAATTACATGTATACCTTGACGAAGACGGAGTTCTTAGCATTGGATATGGCCATGGAAGATATGGTGGGTGGGGATGCACATTCAAATATATTAATGGTGAATTCAAATACATTGGTTCCTCTTCCGACGAGAGTATGTCTTGGATTACTGATAATTTATCATCTTCATCTATAGATTATTACAAAGGGATAGCGGAGAATTACCACATAATCAACGTAAAAGAGAACTTTAATGAAAATGGAGATTATAACGATGATTTCGTTCCACGCTACATCTATTATACAAACGAAATATTTCCGACTTACCTACCAAGCATAAACGAGGTAGAAATCGACATGGGTGAAGTGACAGACCTTGAAAAAGTGACAGATATAACCATATCTCTTTTGAAAATTGAGGTCGACGACTACAAGATTGTAAATGGAGAGAAAGAATGGTATCGCAGAGAAATCACAGATGAAGAAGCCGAAGAAATTGAAGAAAATAAAGACACATGGTGATGTTCAGATATCAAACAATAAAAACGCCTCTATCAAGAGGCGTTTAATTTTGCATTCCGCATTTATATCGCTTTTCACTCCCTCATCTTAGCCACAGACTGCACTACATTCATCACGTAGTCGCCAGCTTTCTCACATTCATTGATAAAGTCAATATAATATGTGCCAAGACGATAGCTATATTCCTTATTGTTGATTGCCTCGACATTTCTCTCTGTGCAACGTGTTCGAAGCTCATTCAAACGGTCCTCTATTCCGATGTTTTCTTTCAAATTTACCGTTTTCTCTTCTGGCAATGAAAGGACATTGATCATAGCCACCAAAGATTCGTCCACGATTTTCAGTGCCTTATTGATATATGTATTCTGCTCTTCATTGAATGTCTCCTCTCCATATTCGCGAAGACGCGAAAGTGTTCGTCCAAGATGGTAGATACTATCACCTATACTCTCCAGTTCTCCTATCTCACGGAGCATACAAGCTATGGCATTTTTCGATTCTCCACTCAAACGACCTTCACTAACCAGACCAAGATACTTTCCGATTTCATCCTCCATATTGTCGGTGATTTGCTCATAATGTACCAGTTTTTTGTACGCATTCTCAAAATCCTCCTCTTTTTTGCACTCCAATGCCTTTGGCACAAACGTCAACATTCTGCGGCAACGTTCACCGAACACCACAATCTCTTTGTTTGCCTGAAGGATTGAAAGCTCCGCAGTGGAAAGCAAACCGCCAGAGATAAACAACAAACGGTTTTCCGCATCCTGGTTTTCAGGCATTGGCAACACCTTGCAAACAAATGCTTCAATCTGCTTCACAAAACCGATCAACAATAATGTGTTGAAGATGTTGAATGCCGTATGGAATGCAGAGAGACGGAACAAATCATTGTCGCCTGCATGAAGCACATTGGTGACAATCCAAGTCACCGCATCACAGAACGGATAGAACATTATCAATACGACAAGCACACCGAAAACATTGAAGAACATGTGTGCCAACGCAGCTCGTTTTGCCTGAGTGTTTGCAGTAAGGGAAGCCATAAAGGCAGTGATAGTCGTACCTATGTTCTGTCCCATCGCCAAAGCAGCTGCCTGCTCAAAGCCGAATCCCTGTATATGCATATCAAAAAGCATCAGCGTGATTGCCATTGTGGCCGCTGATGCTTGAACTAACATTGTAACCAAAGCTCCCACTACAACAAATAGCAGAATTGTAAGGAAGCCTCCATCCGCCATTCCAGCAAGTAGGTTTGCTACGTAAGAGCCTATATTCAAGTCGGTTGCCGACTGCTGCAAATAGCTCAAACCCATAAAAAGGAAAGCAAATCCGAAAATAAATTCTCCGACACTTTTTCTTTTGCTGACGCTGCTGAAAATCAGAGGCATACCTACGCACATCAGAGGTAGCGTCAACGCTGCGATATTCACTTTGAATCCAATCGCGGAAATCATCCATGCCGTCACAGTTGTTCCAACATTCGCACCCATGATCACACCAATTGCCTGAGTCAGCGTCATCAATCCCGCATTCACAAAACTCACAACCATCACAGTTGTGGCACTGGAAGATTGAATCATAGCAGTGATCACAATTCCGGTAACAACACCCATTACTCGATTTTTTGTCATTGCCGCAAGGATTGCGCGCAAACGGTCGCCGGCAAACTTCTCCAAACCCTCACTCATCGTTTTCATTCCGAAAAGGAAGAGTGCGAGTGAGCCGAACAACGATAACAAATTGAGGACTGTATCCATTATCAAGTTTTTAATTGAAAATGTGTTATGACAATGGGATCTTACCCATTCTCCATGTCAAAAATCTTAAACTGAGCACAAAAATATAAAAAAGCGGAAAAAAAATTACGTTATGGCAAAAAAACAAGTCCAAAAATGACAAATGAACTAAAAAACAAAGTAAAAAAATCCATTTTTGAATCCTTAGAATATGATTAATTTAATTAAAAAACTTGGTTATCGAGTTGATGATTGTCAATGGACCACGTATAATATAATATTGGTTTTAGGCCCCACATTTCTAACACAAGCCGAAGACAAGCACATAAAAAAAGAGGATAGAATCAAATTGACGTTATAAATGATGTGGGAATAATAGCATTCCACTATTTTGCAAACCTTTCTCCCATGCTTCGCACACAAATATTTAAGACAGAAAATATTTCCGACATCTTTTACAATGATTTTATCATGTCAAACATACATGGCAAAATTTTACCTTGATCTGTTTTTTGAAAAAAATCAATTTATATTTGCATAATTCATAGAGAAATAAGCAACTTTTTTCAAAAAAAAAGCAGAAAACACTTGTTGTGTGATAAATAGTTTATACTTTTGCACCCGGGAAAGCGCTACACAACCAGCTCCCTTCTAATCCCCCAGGGTTTGAACGCAGCAAGGGTACGTCGGTTGTAGCGGTGTGATGTAGAAGGTTTTCCCACTTGCCTCTTTAGCTCAGTTGGCCAGAGCACGTGATTTGTAATCTCGGGGTCGTTGGTTCGAATCCGACAAGAGGCTCAAAAAGATTGCTCTTGCAGTCTACACATATTTAATAAGGTCTATTCCTTACGCCTCTTTAGCTCAGTTGGCCAGAGCACGTGATTTGTAATCTCGGGGTCGTTGGTTCGAATCCGACAAGAGGCTCAAAAAGATT
>Ga0256406_1005541_pt1 | contig 13399 bp, 10 predicted proteins | sample RumenRJG_03DNA_FD_185986 | JGI IMG/M metagenome (GOLD analysis project Ga0256406, IMG submission 185986) | Bovine rumen microbial communities from Lethbridge, Alberta, Canada - RJG_03 | ecosystem: Host-associated > Mammals > Digestive system > Stomach > Rumen | place: Canada: Alberta | collected...
CCGTTTTTCACACAGAGGATAGCCGTCATGATTTTTGTAATACTCGCCGGATAGAGACGATCGTATACGCCGCGGGCGAATTTCGCCTCGCCGGAGTCAAGATCAAAGAGAAGTCCTCTCTCCTTCGAGGACTGCAGCTGGATGTTCCCCAGATCCACGTCCGCATCCGAGACACAAAGTTTCTTCGCAAATCCATCTGCGAATGATCCGCTTTGATCTGCCGCCGAAGCTGAGGCGCCGGATCCGGTCAGCGAAGAAGAGATCCGGTAGGCATAAGAAAGATCGTAGGCATTTCCCTTATTCCTGAAATAAACGTAACCGATCACCCCGACAAGCACCGCGATGATGCAGACCATCGCGATGAGCAGATTTCGGATCAGCCGTTTCTGTCTTTTTTTAGAAATTGTGCGCATATTTACCGGATCCCTCAAAACTGTAATAGTTGCGGTTCTGCAGTCCTGCGTTCAGCACGAAGCCGATGCCGGAATACAGACAGAAAAGCGACGTCAGGCCGTAGCTCACGAATGGAAGCGGCGTTCCGGTGTTCGGAAACAGGCCCGTCGCGACGCAGATATTGATAAAGCTCTGGATGGATATGAGTGCGGCGATGCCGTCACAGATCAGCGTGCCGGACAAGTCCTTCGCCCTCCTTCCCGTCCGGAGACATTCGGCTACGATGATAAACAACAGCAGAATGATCAATACACATCCGATGAAACCGAGTTCCTCTCCCGCAACCGCGAAAATAAAATCATTCTGGAGCTCTGCGACGAAATTGCCCCTGTTTGACGAAGACACCTTATTATTATTCAGACCTTTTCCGGCGACCTTGCCGGATCCGATGGCCATGATCGAATTTTCCTGCTGGATCGCGGATTCAGAATATTCCTCATTATCATTCGAGAAGAAGGTCATGATACGGTTTCTCTGATAATCCTTGATGATCGGAAGATTCGTCTTGGTGACCAGCAGCAGAAACAGCGCCGCCAGCGGTATGACAACCAGGAAAAATATTCCGATCTTCTTATAGGACAATCCCGCAGCGTAGTATAGGAAGAGAAACAGGACCGCGATCGTAATCGTGTTTTTCAGATCCGGCTGCGCGAGGATCAGAAGAAGCGGCGGAATGATCAGACCGACTGACTTCAGAATGGTCTGCCTGGAATTGATCGTGTTCTCATGCTTCATGAAATACATGGCAAAAAACAGGATCAGGAGAATCTTCGCCAGCTCGGTCGGCTGAAACTGTACTCCTCCGATGGAGATCCACCGCGTGGCACCCTTCCTCGAAGCGCCGACAACAAGAACCAGCACGAGAAGAACGAGATTCATTCCGTATAAAATCCAGCTGAAACTCAGAATCCAGCTGTAGTCAATCAGAGAAATAATGACCATCAGCGCCAGTCCGGCGATCACGCCATACATCTGACGGGACCGCAGCGAAGAATCTGCGGATCCCACCAGCAATACCCCGAGGATACTCAGAATCACAACCGGGATGACGAGTCTGAAATTATAATCTTTTAATTTGTATTGTGACAGCATGATTTAACGCTCACTCCCGTCAATCTGTTACTTCACTGCCCGAGGAATCCTCTGTCGCGGCGGTTCCGCTCAGAATCGTCGCCTCGTCCTCGAGATTGTAATAGTAATTCAGCACATCCTTCGCAACCAGGCAGGCGTTCGACGATCCGTACCCGTGCGGGATACGTACGGCGAACGCGATATCATCCATCTCGTTGCCATAGTGTGAATATCCGATGACCAGCGAATGGCTCGGCCGGTTTCTCGCCTCCTGGGCGGTACCGGTCTTCCCATATACATCCACGTCAAGCGTTCCCATCACGGCATTCTGCTTCATCGCGGCGCGCATACCGGAGTGAATCGCATCCCAGATATTCGAGGAAAGCTTTGCCGCATCCGCCTTTGAGACGGCCGGCTGTGTCTCTTCCATCACATTACCGTCCGTATCCGTCGTCTTGTCGATCAACGTGAGCTTGTAACTCGTACCGCTGTTCGCGATGACCGCAGCGTACCTGGACAGCTGTGAGGTTGTATACTGGTGCGTACCCTGTCCGATTGCGGAGGGAATCGCCAGATTATCCGTGACATGGGGACTGGACTCGGTGATCTCGATTCCTGTCTTCTCATCCAGATCAAACATACTCGAGTACTCCTGGATCTTGGAGAGCGACGTATTCTGATTGAATTTCCCGTTTTGATCCAGGCCGAGCCGGTAGCCGATCGTACAGAAGAAAACGTTGCACGAATTCTCGATGCCGCCGACCACATTCAGCGGGCCGTGTCCGGTCCGTAGCCAGCAGTGAACCTGATCCCCCGTATCGACGAGTCCCTCGCCGAACAGTCCGGTACAGTTGATAGACGTATCCGTCGTGATGACGCCCTCGTTCAGACCTGCGGCCGCCATGACCGGCTTGTATGTCGAACCGGGTGCGGTCAGCTGCTGCGTCGCCTTGTTATAAAAAGGCGTCGAGAGATCATTGTAAATCTTGTTATAGTACGCGGTATCCATCTCATTTGCGAGACGATTGTTATCGTATCCCGGATACGTCACAAGTGCACGCACCTCACCGGTGTCCGGATCATTGATGACGATCGAACCCGAGCACGGATCAAGTGCGAGCTGCGCCGGCGTGATCTCGAGTTTTCGGATTTTTTCAAGGATCAGCGTATATGCGTCCATCGACCCGTTCTCAAACTGCTGATACGTCGTATCATCCTGTTCAAGGATCTTCTGATCATACAGGATCTGGCAAAGCTCCCTCGGGGTGAGCGAATCATCGTTGATCATGTACTGGTAGATGATTCTTGAAAACGCAAGCTTACCCGTCAGATTGTCCGTGACGTTACCTACGAGAGCCGTATAGATCTCATTGGAATCCATGTAGGATGTGTCCAGACCGAGCTTCGTCACATCGATCCATCCCTGCTGCGCCGCGTAACGAAGAAATCTGGAGAGCGGGATGGCATGATCAGTGAAATACGCCTTGTACGTATCGTCATCGGAATTAATCTTTTTTGTGTTCAGGATGCCGGTATCATTTGACAGGTACGTATCCGTGATGTAATCGAGATACGCCTGCTGCTCCGCAGAAAGATCCCGATATGCGGTTCCCGCGCCGGAAAGCTCTGTTTTGAGCCACTCGATCTCGCGGCTCTGGCGTTCTGTAAATTTCTGCTGGACACTTTTCTCCGTATCGCTGGCATCTGCCTCTGTAAAGTGTGTGATATCGATCACATTGTTTTTGATCAGTGCATTGTAAACGTCATACACCGGAATATAGTAATTATTATCCGCGTCACTGTCGAAAGACGGCTCCGTTTTGGTATTCACGATTTTTTTCAGCAGAATACCGGCAATTCTCTGTTCAAGGATCTGATAGCACGCATTCTGCAGCTCACTGTCAATCGTCAGATACACATCGTTACCCTGTACGGGATCAATCCGTGACGAATCATTGACCGCAAGAACCTTTCCGAGGTTGTCGACCGTGATCTCTTCCGATCCGTCCGTCCCCTGCAGCGTCGTCTCCATATACTGCTCGATACCGGTTTTTCCGATGATGGAATTGCTCGTGTAATTGTCGTTTTCTTTTTTCAGGTCAGCGAGCTCCTCCGCGGACGGTTTTCCGGTATATCCGATGATCGGAGCAAATGCCTCCGCGTTTTCGTAGACCCGCTTTGAATCCTCTTCGATATTGACACCCTGAAGATCCGAGAGATTCTCCTCGACAGCGGCGACGGTTTGATCCGAAACATCTTCCGCCACGATGACCGGAAGGTACCGCTGATAGCTGATCAGTGAAAGCTGATACCGTACAATGACAATGTCCAGCACTTCTTCCTTCGTAAGTTCCTCCGGCAGGCCATGCGATGACAATTCTTCCGCACTGTACGGTTTTTTTTCGTTATAAATCGCGAAGCGGTCTTTTCCCGCCAGGTATTCGATGATCTGATCCGCGCCTGCGTTTGCCTGCGCATCGGTAAGATCTTCATAGTATTTCTGCCCGTAGATATCCGCACGGAAGCGGTTTCTTGTGCTCCCCTCGTCGACGTCGAATGCATAATCTCCGTTCTCATCGACGTAGATATGGAAATCATGAGCCAGTGTATCGCCCTTCTCGCGAATCAGCTTCGTGAGGCGGTAAATTTCTCCGTTGAGCGAGAGATTCTTCTCCCTTGTCGTACGATACGTACCGTTATCCTCGATTGTAACCGAGTTGGACAGCTCATTATGCGCGAGAACCTTCCCGTTTATGTCGTAAATATCTCCCCGGGTCGACTGCAGCACACGCTTTCGGGTCGTCTTGACCGTAAAGTTGTTCGCATAATCCGCACCGTGAATGACCTGAAGCTGAAAAAGGCGCACCACGAGAATCGACGAGAGAACCGCGAACACCGTAAAAAGCACGGCGCTGCGGTGAGAAAACAACTGCTGCAGTTTTCGGATTATCTTCCTAACCAAGGTGATTGCTGTTCCTCCAATTCATGGGCAGAAAGTCTGCTGTTAATCCAAAACAGGAGCTTATACAACAGGATCGTGAAAAGGATCGTCGAGATCACTTCCGGAAGAATCGTGTATCGTAAGTAAACTCCGTACGAATGAGTTCCCTTCAGAGCGAAGAGAAAAAGATAGCAGAGTGTGCCGTAAATAAAATCACTGATGCCGGCGAGCAGCATCGGCACCTTCAGATCTTCGTCAAAAAAAACCTTGCAGAACCGGCCGTTCATAAAACCGATCGTCATATACACAAGGGCGTTGAAACCGATAAATCCTCCGTAAAGCAGATCCAGAAGAAGGCCTGTGGCAAAGCCGATCCAGATTCCGGTGCGTCCCCCGCACATAAATCCGAATGCCGTGACAAGAATCAGCAGGAGGTTCGGTGTGATAAAGGAGGGAAAAATCACCGGTATCACGGCTGTCTGCAGGATCAGCGCGGCAATCACGAGAACCGCTGTCACGATGATGCGTCTTCGCATTTACTCATCCCCTCCCGTGTCTTTGACCTGCTTGATGACAAGGACCTCCTGAAGATGAGCGAAATCCGCAGCCGGCACGATATAACCGGTCTTTGTCAGATGATTCGTGTCATCCTGAACCGAATCCACATAACCGATCAGAATCCCTTCAAGGTATTTATCACTGATGTTCGACGTGACGATCTTTTCACCGGCCGGGATATCGTTGTCCGTGTGCATCTGACTGAATGCCATCTTATTCTGATCCATCAGACTTAAATTGCCTGTGACGATGCATGTATCCAGCGAGCTTTCCGTCATGCCGCTCACACTGCTTCCGTCGTCAATGATCGACCGGACGTTTGCCCAGTTCTTCCCGACGCTTGTGATGATGCCGACCAGTCCGTCTCCGCTGACGACATTCATATCTGCCGTGATCCCGCTGTCTGTCCCTTTATTAATCGTAAAATTGCTGTACCAGTTCCCGGGATCTCTCGCGATCACATTTGCTCCGACCTTTTCATACTGGGAATAGCTCTGATCCAGCTGGTAGAGCGAGCGGAGGCGCTCCAGCTCATCCTGATTCAGCGAGAGCTCCGTATTCGATTCCTCCAGAGAAGCCACCTTCTCCTTCAGCTGTGCATTCTCCTGTGCCAGCTGCTGAACATTCCCGAATGCTTCTCCCCGCCCGCGGAACCAGTTTCCGATCTGATTGACCCCGTTCTGAATCGGTGCGATGACGACGCCGGCCGCGTTCTGAACCGGTGCGATGTTCACCAGATCGGTCATAGTCAGGATAATCGCCGCGATGCAGAAAAACGCTAAAATTGTATAGAGATGTCTGTTTTTTAAACTGGATTTTTTCTTCTTATTCATCGATGATTTCCAACAATTCTTCTCTCAATTAACGTGTCAGACACAGATATACGGCAGCGGCTCAGGCTAATGCTGCGCCGCCAGTCCGCTGTATTCCGGCCGGAGAATCACTTCCTTGATTCCCATGATCGTGCTCAGATCGTAATGACCGGAGATACTCACGGCACAGTCCAGATTGTCGTTCATAAATTTCGGGAGACCGGAGATCCTCGTACTCCCTCCGCACAGATAGATCCCGTCCCGGTACACGCTGTCACGAATCTGCGGCGGAATCCGCTTCAGAAACTTTCCGGTTTCATCCGCGATCCGCTGAACCTGTGTGAGCACCGCGGACGTCACCGTATGCGTCGTCACAATTCCCTGTCTCGGAAGGCCGCTCTTCGTGTCGATTCCGTAGACCTTTCTCGCCTCCATTTTTCCCCCCGACAGATCGGTCAGCGAAAGCTTCAGCCGCTTTGCCGTCTTCGCACTGATCATAAAATGATTCCGCCTGCGGACGGCGGCCACGATCGCTTCATTGATGCTGTGGCCGCCGACCGGGAGGAGATGGCTGATCACGACGCGCGCGTCGGTGATCACGGAAATTTCCGTACTCTGCGCACCGATATTTACAATCATCGTGCCATTCGTTCGATCGACCGGGATGCCAAAAGAGAGCGCATCCGCGATCGGCCGCTCCACCATATAAATCCGGCTGCGGCTCAGATTTCCTCTGTGCGCGATCGTATGATACGCTCGTTTTTCGATTTCAGTCATGTCTGGTAACACAGAAAAATAGAGTGCGGGTGCCTGTCCGATACGGCTGTCACACCGCTCCAGAAGAGTATGAAGAACCGCCTCCATCAGCGAGACATCGCTTATGCGCCCGTTCGCCACTGGTGTGATCACTTCCATATTTTCCGGCGTTTTGCCGAGAAGATGGTACGCCTCGTTTCCGATGGCGTAAACTGATTCGTTGTTCAGGATCGCAATCATATTGCGTTCCTTCTGTATCCGATCACTTTTCTGATCATAGATCTTCACCGTACTGGTGCCGATGTCAATTCCGTATCCGTGATGAAGCAGCATTCTTCATCAAACCCCTCTCGTATTCAATATGTATTTTTCTCTCAGGCTCGTGTAACACCGGTCTCCGATGATGATATGATCGAGCAGATCGATCCCGAGAAGCTCCCCTGCATCCCGGATCCGCCTTGTGACAGAAATATCTTCATCGCTCGGCGACGCGTCGCCGCTCGGATGATTATGAACAAGGATCATATGAACCGCATGGTATGACAGGGCGCAGATAAAAAGCTCCCGGGGCGAGATCAGCGAAAGATTCACCGTCCCCCGTGTGAGAAGTACATCCCCTATCATCCTGTTTTTTACATTCAGCATCATGCAGCGAACGACTTCCTGTTCCTCATGACGCATCGCTTCCATATAATATGCCGCGATCGCGTCCGGGTCGCAAAAGGTCAGTCCTCCGGATGCTGATGTCTGCGCGATTCTTTTCGACAGCTCGCCGATGCAGAGCACCTGAAGCGCCTTTACCTGCCCCACCCCGCTGATCGAACAGAGCTGATCGACCGTGAGATGATAGATTCCGGTAAGTCCCCGGTTAAAACGGCACAAATCAAGAATCTCATCTGCAAGACTGATCGATGAGACTCCTTTTGTTCCGGACCGCAGAATCACAGCTAAAAGTTCCGCGTCCGTGAGGCCCTCCGGTCCGAGACGGAGGCACTTTTCATACGGCCTCTCCGCTTCGGGAATCTGCCGGATCGTCCTCCGGCTGCCTGTTTCCGTGCAATTCTCATTATCAGGTTTTCTCATATGTCCGTCCTTTCCGCCCCTTGTGCACGGCCGGCGGTTCACGTAAGAAACCCTTAATGCATGATACCACAGAATCAATTTTATGTATATGAAGATTCAAAAAACAGTGTTTTAAAATTTTGTTCCGTTTTATACCGGTATTCCGCGATTTTTTCAGCCGTTTTGATTCCGTCGATCGCCGCGGAAGTGATTCCTCCGGCATATCCGGCACCTTCTCCGCAGGGAAACAGACCGCCCACACTGCTCTCTCCGGTACTCCCGCGGACGATCCGGACCGGTGAAGAGGTCCGGCTCTCGACGCCGGAAACGATCGCATCGCCGTCTGAAAACCCGCGGATTTTTGTTCCGAAGCGCTCCATGCTCTCGCAGATATCCGCCGCCGCAAAATCAGGAAAAACCGACCGCACATCCGCAGGTTCGAAACTCCCGCAGATCTCCGGAGACACCGGTCCGATCCCACCGGACGCCAGCATCTTTGATGAAATCCCGTCTGCCGCGCCGGAGGATTTTCGAAAATCCTCATACCGCTGGACAGGAACCGCCCCTCCCGCAAGAGCAAAGGCTCTCCGTTCAAGTTCCCGCTGAAAATATATGCCGGAAAGCGCCGGATCTGCCGCATCCGGAGCGAATGGAAGAAAATCATCCGGTCCGACTGTGACAACGATCGCGGAATTCGCGTTGATCCCGTCCCTCGCATGGTAACTCATGCCGTTGACCGCCAGATGCCCCGGCTCCGAGGATGCATTTACGACGTATCCGCCGGGACACATGCAGAATGAATAGACACCGCGCCCGTCGCGGCAGCGGTTCGTAAGCTTATACGGAGCCGGTCCCGTGTGTGACGTATCGGAGGTTCCGTACTGGGAACGATCAATGAGTTCCTGCGGATGTTCCACCCGGACACCCACCGCGAACGCTTTCGCCTCCATCGGCACCCCGTGCGCATTCAGCATCCGGAAGGTATCGCGGGCGGAATGTCCGATGGCAAGAACAACCGCATCGGATTCAATCCGGGTTCCGTCCGATGTGACGACTCCCCGGACCGCGCCGTCGCGGAGGATCAGATCATCCACCCGCGTCCGAAAACGAACCGATCCGCCAAGGCGGATGATTTCCTCCCGCAGTGAACGGACGATACCGACAAGCAGATCCGTGCCGAGATGCGGCTTCGCGTCATAAAGGATCTCTTCCGGAGCCCCCATTCTGACGAAGGTCTCAAGGACATATCTGTTCCGTCCGCTCCGGTCATGAACACCGGTGTTCAGCTTTCCGTCCGAGAACGTCCCTGCACCACCCTCCCCGAACTGTACATTGGAGTCGGGATCGAGCGGATCACCGGACCAGAACCCGCGGACCCGCTCCGTTCTCGCTCCGGCCTCATCGCCGCGCTCCAGAAGCAGCGGTCTGTATCCGTGCTGTGCCAGAACATACGCGCAGAAAAGTCCCGCCGGCCCGGCGCCGATGACGATCGGCGGCGCATCACCTGCCTCCGCATTCTTCCCAGGAAAATGGTAATGTGTGGGATTAAATGACATAATATTTTTATGTCGACTCTTCTTCAGGACCGCACGTTCAAGCCGGCTGTCCTGCATCGCCACACAGACCGTATCGCAAAAAAATAATTCCGGCTTTTTCCGCGCGTCGATCGAACGGCGCGCGATGCTGATCTTTTTGATCTGATCCGGTCCGACGCGGAGCAGATGGCACACCTTCCGCATCAGGGCATCCTCCCCGGCCTCCACAGGAATCCGTATCTCTGAAATCTGCAGCATTCTGCTCAAAAGCTCCTTTCCGCATCACTAAATTCTTCAAACAAAAGAAAACGGGCTGACCATTCGTTCTGCCGCCCCGTGCGCCCCGATTATACAACAGGAGCGATACGCCAGGCAATTCTTTTTCTCCGCCGCTATTCGTGATAGAATAAAAAAACCACAGAAACTTTAATGAACCTTACGGGACAGCGGAGAATGAGGGAATCTTATGGACAGAAGGTCAGAATCACGAAATAAAAAGTATCAGGAACGGGTACGGCAGGTCCGGAAAATCAAAATCGCCATGACGGCGGCCGCCGCTTCCATCGTTCTGCTTGCCGCCGCCGGTATCCGCAGCTGTTCCGGTTCGCGGTACGGTGCGAAAGAAGAGGACACTCCATCCGGATCAGCCACGGCCTCCTCATCCGAATCGGTTCTCTCATCCTCTTCCGGATCTGCTGTCACAGCCGACCTCACCGTCAGTGCTGCCGGCGACTGCACGCTCGGGACGGATGAGAACTTCGACCCTTCTTCTTCCTTTGACGCAGTCTATCAGTCGAAGGACGATCCTTCTTACTTCTTCGCCGGCGTGCGGGATCTCTTTTCTTCCGATGATCTCACGATCGTCAACCTTGAAGGAACACTGACCAGGGCGACGCAGCGCGCAGATAAAACCTACGCATTCCGGGGAGATCCGGAATACGTCCGGATTCTGAAAGAAGGGAGCATCGAGGCAGTCAATCTGGCCAACAACCACAGTCACGACTACGGGGAACAGAGCTACGAGGATACGATCAGAAATGTAGAAAATGCCGGCATCGTCAGTTTCGGATACGACCGAAGCCGGGTCATCACGATCAACGGGGTAAACGTCGGACTTGTCGGAACCTACGAGCTGAAGGATGGAATCGGCTGCAAAGAAGGGATGCTGGAACAGATCCGGTCGGTGCGGGATCAGGGCGCCGAGCTCGTGATCGCAAGCTTTCACTGGGGAACCGAACGGGAAAACTATCCGGACGATGTGCAGAAGGAGCTCGCTCACGCGGCGGTCGACGCGGGAGCGGATCTAGTGCTCGGCCATCATCCGCACGTTCTGCAGGGGATCGAGACGTATCATGGAAAGCAGATTGTATACAGCCTCGGCAATTTCTGCTTCGGAGGGAACAAAAATCCGGGGGATAAAGATACCATGATCTATCGTCAGACCTTTCATATTAAAAATGGAACCGTTTCATCCGATCCGTATGAAACGATTCCCTGCAGTATTTCCTCGGAATCAGACCACAACGATTATCAGCCGGCGGTTCTGACCGGTTTGGAAAAAGAGCGGGTACAAAAACGGATCGACAACTATTCCGAAGCATTGGCCGGGACACAATAACCGGTCGGACGTTCAGGCTCTCTCATTTTTCTGACGCTTCATCCGCCTTCTCCGTACCCGCATCCAGACCCATCGGAACATTGGAGAGGAATTTCCGGAAGAACGCCGGGGAAAACCCCGTCTCTTTTTTGAATGCACGGCAAAAATGAGAGGCGCCCGCATATCCGCAGGCATAGGAGATGGATTCGATCGACTGTCCGCTGTCCGAAAGCAGCTGCATCGCGTGGCGCATCCGCTCCTGTGTCAGATATTCCCACGGGGTGAGGCCGACTTCGTTCTGAAACTGTCTGGAAAAATAATACTTGCTGAGTGAGGCATGTTCGGCAATATCCTGCAGGGAAACCGGTTCGCTGTAATGAGCATTCATGTAGTTCACCGCACGCTGAACCGGCCCGCTCAATTCCGATTTACTGTTGATCGAAAGTGAACAAAGGGTCTCCGTGATCAGCATCGAGACGACATGATCGTTCGGCTCCCTCTGCATCAGCTCTTTTTTCAGCGAATTCATCAGAAAAATCAGCTTGCGGTCCATCGGGAAAACCGGAGAATGGGCGCGGAGAAGATATTCATAATATGCCGGCAGAGAAACCCCGTTCATGAGATACCACTGCATACGGATCTTCGTATCAGCCCGGTAATAATGAGGCTTGCGCAGGTCAAGCAGAACGAGGCTGCTCTCCGGAACTTTATATTCTTTTCCCTCGTAACGGACCGTCATGTTTCCGCTCACAAGATACATGATCTGATAGCAGTGCACCTCCTTGGTGCGGTCCACCGCATAGGTCACGTCGCAAAGATAATCATTGCTTGCGAGAACGTAATACAGGTTTTCCGTCGCAAAGTTCGAAGGGATGTGAAACCCCGCGCCATCCATCGAAAGGATTCCCCGTTCCCCAGAAATTACCCACTCATGCCGTGCCATTTTTGCTGCCATAGTTTCCACCTCCGATCGAGTGCCGTATCCTTCTCCTCTATCATAAATCCCCTGCTCTCATAAAGCAATATATGTATATATTTTCGCAACAACAGTTCGTGAAATCGAATGTCGTTTATTTATAATAAGAATCACAGGGAGGCAATATCATACAAACAAGCTGCAGCTTTTCCCCGAGAAAAAGAAAAACCGACAATTTTCTGGTGTTTTGCAAAAAGAAAGGTGATCTGATGAAAAAGAAATATTTATCAATATTGCTTGCTGGCGCAATGACCGTGACGATGCTCGCCGGATGCGGGAGTTCCTCTTCCTCCGGCTCTGCGTCTTCCTCGAAGGCATCTGCTTCCACCGCGTCAACGGCGGGCGAGAGCGCAGGTGCTTCCTCTTCTTCCGATAATGGAGAAAGCTACCATGTCGGCGTCGTTCTTAAAACAACCTCTTCTGAATATTGGAAGTATGTAATGGCCGGTATCGACCAGGCGCAAAAAGATCTTGGAAATATCACCGTCGATGTGAAGGGCGCGACCAGCGACACGGCCTTTGACGAGCAGCAGAACATGGTAGAAACCGTCGTGGCTTCGGACAGTGTTCAGGCGCTTGCCGTCGCTCCGCTTCAGTCGAGCGCGATCAACACCATCGCACAGTCGAGCAAAATACCGATCATCGCGGTTGACACGAACTTCGATGCGGCAAAGACCTTCATCGGCACCGCTCATGAAGACGCCGCCTATCAGGGTGGAAAATACGTCGCGGATAAGATCGGAAAAGGCGGCAAGGTCGTCATCCTCGCAAATATTCAGGGTGAGGCGACATCGGAAGCCCGCGTCTCCGGTTATAGAAAAGCGCTGGAAGAAGGCGGCTGCAATATCCTCGCGACCCAGTACACGGACGGCGTCGGTGATAAAGCCGTAACCGTGACAGACGGTGTTCTTCAGACCTACCCGGACGTTGACGCTATCGTCTGCTGCGCAGATGACGTAGCACTCGGAGCAGCCCGGGCGATCAAATCAGCCGGCAAAGAAAAAGACGGCATCGTCGTCTGCGGATTCGACGGAATCTCCTCCGGCGTCCAGGCAGTCATCGACGGAACGATTACCTGCACGGTCGCTCAGGATCCGTACAACATGGGATATCAGGCTGTCGTGACGCTCGAGGATATCCTCAAAGGAAAACAGGTCGATTCCTTCATCGATACCGGATGTAATGTCATCACATCCGACAACGCAAAGGAATACCTTGACAAGTTAAATGGCATGATCTCCTGATCGGCCGCCATTCCCTCCTGTGATTCATCGAGTAGGAGGCGTTGATTAGCCGCCGTCCTCTCACACCGCCGTGTACCGTTCGGTACACGGCGGTTTCAACAATTGACATACATAGACTGATACGCTATGGCAAGATCATAAAAGCCCCGGTGTATCAGTCTTTCTTTGCTTCGCGCCCATTGGATAGACGGTGTGTGAGCCGTTCTCCAATACGACTTCCGACTGTATGCTCCCTTGCAGACCGCCCATTCCGGCAGGCCAGGGCCTGCGAGTTTGCGTTTGCGCGTCCGGGGCAGCTTCCACTGCTTCCAGATGCACATCCGTATGCGCCTGTACAGCCACCCGTTCAGGTTTTCAATGTTGTTCTTCATGTCCGCAATTCCAAAATAGTTCA
>Ga0256406_1005542_pt1 | contig 13396 bp, 9 predicted proteins | sample RumenRJG_03DNA_FD_185986 | JGI IMG/M metagenome (GOLD analysis project Ga0256406, IMG submission 185986) | Bovine rumen microbial communities from Lethbridge, Alberta, Canada - RJG_03 | ecosystem: Host-associated > Mammals > Digestive system > Stomach > Rumen | place: Canada: Alberta | collected...
GTTGATCTCTTCGACCAAGTTCTTGTTCATGCTTATTCTCCTTCCTATGGGTAAAGTGTACTTTTCTCGACGTTCACGGATGTTTCTTCCCCGGCGGAACGCCCAGACTCTGATAAAGAGCCGACTCAATGATATAGGAAAGCCGGACGAAAAGCAAGGAAAAACGCTCCGGCCGGCCGATTATCGGATGAAAAGATCACGAGGGATTCCCTTTTTGTCCGATTCAAGTCGTCCGTGCGGGATATGGAAGTTGAATGGAAGTCGAACGGAATCCCCCCCCCGCGAAATCCGCTAAAAAAGAGTTTCCTTCCTTTTTCGGGACGGGGAAACTCTTTTTGATCAACGGTGATTCTTTTCGAACGGCTAGGCTTCGAAGAGGCCTTCGACAGAGAGATAGCGTTCGCCGTCGTCCGGTAAGACGGTAACGATGTTCTTTCCTTCGACTTCCTGGGCAATCTTGATTGCTTCGGCGACGTTGGCTCCCGAGGAGATGCCGGCGAAGATGCCTTCTTTGCGGGCGAGCTCGCGGGCGAATTCGTACGCGTCTTCGTTCGAGACGGTGTCGACCTTATCGACGAAGTTCAGTTCGAGAACTTCCGGCTTGAAGTTGGCCCCGATGCCCTGGATCTTGTGTCCTCCGGCGTGCCCTTCGGAGATGAGCGGGGAAGTTGCCGGTTCGACGCCGACGGCCTTCACGTCTTTGTTCTTCTCCTTGAGGAATTTGGAGACGCCGGTCAGGGTTCCGCCGGTTCCGAAAGCGGAGATGAAGTAATCGACCTTGCCGTCGAGGGCTTCGTAGATCTCCGGACCCGTGGTCTTGTAGTGGGCCAGGGAGTTGTCCTTGTTGGAGAACTGCATCGGCATGTAGCCTTTCTTCAGGGAAGCGAGATATTCCTTCGCTTCGCGGACGGTCTCGGCCATTCCGCCCTTCTTCGGATCGGTGAGACGGATGTCGGCTCCGAAGGCCTTCATCATCTTGACGCGTTCGATCGAGCAGTTGGACGGCATGAAGAGGACGCACTTCAGGCCCAAAGAGGCGCAGACGGCGGCTAAGCCGATTCCGGTATTGCCGGAAGTCGGTTCGACGACGACCGTTTCACGATCGACTTCTCCGCGCTTCATGGCGTCGAGGAGCATTTCTTTGGCGGCGCGGTCCTTGATCGAGCCGGTCGGGTTGGACCGTTCGAGCTTGACGAAGACGCTGCTCTTCGTGTGATAAGCTTCCATCAGGTTGTTGAGCTTGATGAGGGGAGTGTTGCCGATGGCATCCACCATTCTTTCTTTATAGTTCATGTTCATTTCTCCTTTAATACGGTTTCTATCTTAAACAGAAGTGGGACAAAGAGGGTGAAATATGCTCTGAACCGCAAGGTTCCCTTCCCCGAGGAAGAAATCTGCTATGCTAAAGTCATTAAGAAAGGAACAGAAGAACATGAGAGATTTCGATTACCATACCCCGACCAGGCTGATTTTCGGGAAGGACGTCATCCGGAAGCTTCCGGAAGTGCTGAAACCGTTTGGGAAGAAAGTCCTCTTCGCCTACGGCGGAGGAAGCATCAAGAGGATCGGACTGTACGATAAAGTCAGAGAGCTGCTGAAGGATTTCGAAGTGACCGAGTTATCGGGCATCGCCCCGAATCCGAAATATGATCCGAGCGTGCTCGAAGGGGTGCGCCTTTCCAAGGAGCATGACGTCGACGTCATCCTCGCGGTCGGAGGTGGGTCCGTTCTGGACTGCTGCAAGGCCATATCGGCCGGAGCGAAATACGACGGGGATCCCTGGGACCTCATCACGTACAAGGTCAAGGCCAAATCCGCTCTGCCGATCGTGGACGTGCTGACCCTCGCGGCAACCGGTTCGGAATACGACGATGGCGGAGTCATCTCCCGCACGGACACGAACGACAAGATCGGATACCAGGACGAGCTGCTCTATCCGGCGGTCTCGTTCTTGGATCCGCAGTACACCTTCTCCGTCTCGAAATGGCAGACCGCGGCCGGCACGGCGGACGCGATGAACCACGTGATCGAACAGTATTTCTGCGGAGAGACGACCCTTCTGAACGACGGGTTCTGCGAAGCGGAGCTGAAGTCGCTGATGGCAAACGTCCGGATCGCCCTGAAGGAACCGGAAAATTACGAGGCGCGCGCGGAACTCATGCTCGACTGCACCTACGGATGCAACGGGATCCTCGCGCTGGGGAATTCTGGATCGGGCTGGCCCTGCCACGGGATTGAGCACGCCCTGAGCGCCTATTACGACATCACGCACGGGGCGGGTCTGGCCGTGATCACGCCGAGATGGATGAAGCACATCCTGAACGAAAAGACGCTTCCCCGCTTCGTCAAGTTCGGGGTGAACGTCATGGGCGTCGATTCGTCTTTGGATCCTTACAAGATCGCGAACGAAGGAATCGACCGCCTGTACCGGTTCTTCGAGGAAATCGGAATCCCCATGCATTTATCGGAGATCGGAATTCCGGACAGCTCCAGGGTCGGGGAAATGGCGCACCACGTCGCCGTGAACGAAGGCCTCGACAAAGCCTGGGCTCCTTTAAGCGAGGAAGACATCAGGGAAATCATCCTCGAATCGATGTAAAAGGAGAATCCGAAAGATCTCATTCCCGTCCGTCCTGAAAAACGGGCGGGATTTTGTTTGATTTAAAGGACGAGGAACAGGGCTAAAAAGGCCGCCAGGACGGACGGGACGGAGATCAGCGCTCCGTAACCCATGAAGCGCAGGAAAGAGAAGGAGACGCCTTTTTCCTTGAGGATGGACATCCACATCATGCCGGCGAGGGCTCCGACCGGAGAGAAGATGGCGGCGAGGTTGGACGAGACGATCGTGGCGTAGACGGCCGAAGCTCCGGCGTTCCCCTCCGAAAGCAGGGTAGAGAAGAAGACGGACATCGGGATGTTGTTCATGATGTTGGCGCAGAGGAAGGAAGAAATCCCGTAGGAAAGAAGAGGGGAGGAGAACGAAGAGAGCCACGAGGCGATTTGAAGGGTGAGTCCGTTCCGGTCGAAAGCCAAGACGAAGGCGAACATGGATAAGAGGAACGGCACGAGCGAGTAAGGAAGGCGTTTCGCCCCGTCCGAAAGCGGACGGGCGCTCTTCCTCGCGAAGAGGAAATACCCGAGGCAGAGCAGCAGGAGAAGGACGGCCGCGCCTAAGGAAATCATCCACATCGGGACGAGGATGTAGGACGAAACGGCCATCAGGACGACGCAGGAGAATAACAGGACGAAGGACGAGACGAAAAGGAAACGGTCCTTGATGTCCTTTTCTTCCCCGACGAGGCGGAAGGGGGCCCTGAGCTTCTTATGGAAAAGAAGGAGGAGCAGGACGAACGAAGCGATTCCGGAAAAGAGGGTCGGAAGAGCCATCGCTTTTAGATACGGCAAAAACTCGATGTTCTCCGCGCTCGAAAGATAGATGTTGGTCGGATTCCCGATGATCAGGAGCATCGAGTACGTGTTGGCCGAGACGAATTCGGACACAAGATACGGAACCGGATCGATGTCCGTCTTGCGGCAGAAGGCGATTAAAAAAGGCGTCAGGGTGATGATGACGATGTCGTTGGACGTGAAGATGGTCAGTACGCCCGCGAGCAGGGTGAATAAAAGGAACAGGACGAACTGGTTCCCTTTCGCCCGCTTCGCCGCCTTGGAGGCGAGCCATTCGAAAAAGCCGGACTCGTCGAGCATGGCCGAAAGGAAAGTCATCGAGAAAAAGAGGACGAGGATTTCCAGGGGATTCATGGCCGTCGGAGCGGTCAGGCCTTCCCAGAAGCTTTTGATATCGAGTCCCCCGGAAGCGAGGAGGATGGTAGCGCCCAATAGAGGCGGAATCCAGAACGTGTCGATCGAGAAACGCCGGAAGGAAAGCTTCGGATAGAACAGGAGCAGACCGATCATTCCGACGACAGCGAAAATGAAGCAGGAAAGAAGCAGAGCCATACCGAAGAAAAGTCTAGCACAACCGAAAATGGCCGAAGCGCGGAATTCTTTCCTTATCGGAATTTCCTCCGTGATTCGGGCAATCCGCCGCGATAAACGAGTGGAAAAGCATTCTGAACCGGACAAGAGCGGACAATTTTACGTTCATAGACCGGCATGCCGGTATAGACGGCTTTCAGTCATGACGGATGAAAACAGTCGAGGAACAAAAAGACCGCTTGGCCCTATCTTAGGAATAATGGGTCCGGGCGGTCTTTTACGATAGATATTCCCGCAAGTACGCGATTTGGCGAACGGGAGATAGACCTCTTTAGTCAATACCTTTGGGAAAGGCTTGTACAAAATGGAACTTTGCATATCTAAAAGGTATGGTGGTATTTTATAGAAATAGAGGTCTCTTTTTATGAAGAAAACATTTCTGCTATTTTCATGGGTCCCCGTTTTCCTTTGTTCCGGTTGCTCCGGCAACCTTGCAAATTACGAGGATGTTCTGACCGGTGAACCGGTCAATACTCCCGTCTATCAGCTCGCTCCCTCTTTCTTAACCAATTTCTCAACCAGTCGACCGGCGAAGTGAAAGTCCGCCTCTCCTGGCAGTTTGCGGATAATCTTCTGTTCTTTCCGTCCGATTCGGAACTGAGCCGCTCGGACGTGAAACAGCTCATGAAATCGCTCGGCCTTTCGCAGGACATCGAAGAATCGCGTTCTTCCTGCAACGGAACTTCTTTCTTCACTTGGACAAAAAAGCTGGAGGTCTCTCCCGTCATGTATTCTTTTAAAACGGACGGCATTACCGGAGATACGGTAACTCCTTTTCTTTTCTGCGAGCTGCAGCAACACACTTTGAAATCTAAGGACGGATCAAAGAAAGATATCGTGTATTTTGTTTCGGATTATTCTTACGTCTCGTATATCGCCCAATAAATCTCCCGGACCGTTCCTTTACCGATGCAGATCCGGAACAAGAATTTCCGGCTTCTTCCGAGTTCTTTTTCCATCGGATAGAAAGCATATTTTCCTCTATAATGAAGGCAGGAACGAAAAGGAAGAAACGATATGAAAACACCGGAATATCTGAAGAAAGGTTCGAAGATCTATCTCGTCGCCCCGTCTTTCGGTTGCGCGATTGAGCCGTACAAGACCCGCTTAAAGGAATCGATCAGAAACCTGAAGGAACTGGGTTACGAAATCATCGAAGGAAAGAACATCTATCTCAGCGAAGGCGAGGCCGCGTCGAACACGCCTCAAAAGCGCGGAGAGGAAATCATGGACGCCTTCTCTTCCGACGCGGATCTGATTCTTTCGGTCGGAGGAGGGGAACTGATGGACGAGATCCTTCCCTACGTCGACTTCGAGAAGATCAGAAGCCTTCCCCCGAAATGGTTCATGGGATTCTCGGACAACACGAACTTGACGTTCACGCTGACGACCCTTTCCGGTGTCAAGACGGTCTACGGACCGAACGCCCCGTCTTTTTACGAACGCCCCATCCGTCTCAATTCCAAAGACGCTCTGCGTCTCTTAAGCGGAAAAAGAACCGTCAAAGGGTATTCGAAATGGGAATGTAGATCGTTAGCTGACGAAGAGCATCCTTTAAGAAAGATGAACCTCACAGAGAAGAAAATCATCCGCGCGTTCCATTATAAAGACCCTGTCGAAGGGACGATGCTCGGCGGCTGCCTCGACTGCCTCGTGTCCTTATGTGGGACGAAGTACGACCGCGTGAAGGAATTCGTCAGAAAACAGAAAAAAGGAATCGTCTGGTTCCTAGAGTCCTGCGACCTCAATCCCCTCGGAATCCGAAGGGCCCTCTTCCAGCTCAAGGAAGCCGGATGGTTCGAGAACGTCAACGCCTTCTTGATCGGGCGGGCGTACTGCAACGACATGGAAGTCCTGGGGATAGATAAGTACAAGGCCGTCTTAGGCGCCTTATCTTCCTATGGCGTCCCGATCCTGATCGACGTGGATTTAGGCCATTTCGCCCCGTCGATGCCGTTTATCACCGGCGCGAAGGCGAAAGTCGAATTCCGGGGCGGAAACATTTTCGTCCAGTATTCGAAACGTTAAAAAAATGTAAAATCAAACGGATAGATTTCAAAATTCCGAACACAGGAAAAGCCGGCTCCTTCCAAGCCGGCTTTTCCGTTATTTCGGATTTTCCCTTCGGAGAGAAGAAGCTTACTTCTTTTCTCTTTCGAGTCTGATTTCCGCCTGAGCGGCCGCAAGACGGGCAAGCGGGACGCGGAACGGAGAGCAGGAGACATAGTCCAGACCGACTCTGTTGTAGAAGTCGATCGAGACCGGATCGCCGCCGGTTTCGCCGCAGACGCCGACCAAGAGTTTCGGATTGGTCTTTCTGCCGCGCTCCATGGCGATCTTGACGAGTTCGCCGACACCTTCGACATCGATGGTCTGGAACGGATCGAATTCGTAGATCTTGCGATCGTAGTAGTAGTTCAGGAACTGTCCGGCATCGTCTCTCGAGAAGCCCATGGTGAGCTGCGTGAGATCGTTGGTGCCGAAGGAGAAGAACTCGGCTTCCTTGGCTAAGTTCCCGGCCTGTAAGGCGCCTCTCGGGATTTCAATCATGGTACCGACGTGGTAGACCAGGGTCTTACCCGCTTCGTCGAAGGCTTCCTTGACCGCCTTGTCGACGACCGTCTTGGCGAAGTGGAATTCCTTCAGTTCGCCGGTTAACGGAATCATGATTTCCATCGGAACGTCATAGCCGAGGTCCTTGGAAGCGCGGATGGCCGCCTGGGCGATGGCCTTGGCGAGAGTCGCGTAGATTTCCGGATAGGCGACGCAGAGACGGACTCCGCGGAAGCCCATCATCGGGTTGGCCTGATGGAGCTGGTTGATCTTGTCGACAATCTTCTGTTCGGAGATGCCTAAGTCCTTGGCGAGTTCGGCGATGGTCGCCTTGTCGTCGACGGACGGCAGGAATTCGTGCAGAGGCGGATCGAGCAGACGGATGCAGACGTTCCAGTCCTTGTCACCCTTGTTGGAGGTGTACATGTTGTAGAAGTCACTTTCGAGGTACGGACGTAAGATCTCGAGTTCCTTGACGCGGTTTTCGGTCGTATCCGAGAGAATCATCGCGCGCATGTGGAGAATTCTCTCCGGAGCGAAGAACATACGTTCGGTACGGCAGAGACCAATGCCTTCGGCTCCAAAGGCGACGCCGTTGTGGGCGTCATCCGGAGTGTTGGCGTTGACTCTGACCTTCAGTCTTCTGTACTTGTCGGCCCAGCCCATGAGTCTTCCGAAATCGCCGGAGGTCGAAGCTTCGATCATCTTGATTTCGCCTTCATAGACATTGCCGGTCGTTCCATCGACGGAGATGACGTCTCCTTCGTGGAAGACCTTGTCGCCGACAGTGAGCGTCTTCTTGTCTTCGTCGATGAGCGCATCGCCGGCGCCGGCAACGCAGCACTTACCCATCGAACGGGCAACGACGGCCGCGTGGGAGGTCATACCGCCGCGGGAAGTGAGAATCGCTTCCGCGTTGACCATGCCGATGATGTCTTCCGGAGAGGTTTCAGCACGGGCCATAATGACCTTGATGCCTTTATCCTTCCAGGCCTTCGCTTCGTCGGCCGTGAAGACGAGGTGGCCGGTACCCGCGCCCGGAGAGGCCGGTAAACCGGTGACGAACGGCTTGTGTTTCTTAAGATCGTCCGGATCGAAGGTCGGGTGCAGCAAATCGTTGAGCTGTTTCGGCTCGACGCGCAGGCAGGCTTCCTTCTCGTCGATTTCGCCTTCGTCAACGAGGTCGCAGGCAATCTTGAGAGCGGCCGCAGCGGTTCTCTTGCCGTCTCTGGTCTGTAAGAAGTAGAGCTTCCCTTCCTCGACGGTGTATTCCATATCCTGCATATCGTGACGGTGGTGTTCCATCATCTTGATCGTCTTGGTGAATTGTTCGAACACTTCCGGCATCAGCTTCTGGAAAGCTTCGGCCTTTAACGGAGTGCGGACGCCGGAGACGACATCCTCGCCCTGGGCGTTCTGTAAGAATTCGGCGTAGATCTTGTTCTCGCCGGTGGACGGGTTTCTGGAGAAAGCGACACCCGTTCCGGAACGGTCGCCCATGTTGCCGAAGACCATTCTCTGGACGTTGACGGCGGTACCCCATTCGTACGGGATGCCGTTCATCTTACGGTAGACGTTGGCTCTCGGATTGTCCCAAGATTCGAAGACCGCGCCGATGGCCGTGGCCAGCTGCTGCTTCGGATCGGTCGGGAAGTCTTCGTGGAAGACACCCTTGTAGTATTCCTTGTATCTCTTGACGAGATCCTTGAGTTCGTCGACCTTGACCTCGTAGTCGAACTTGTATCCTTTTTCCTTCTTGAGGTCGTCGAGCATCTTGTCCATATCGGTTCTCGGCCATCCTTTGGCGATGTTCGTGAACATCAGGATGAAACGGCGATAGGAGTCGTACGCGAATCTCGGGTTGCCGGTCTTGCGGGCAAGAGCTTCGACGGTGGCGTCGTTCAGGCCGAGGTTCAGGATGGTATCCATCATACCCGGCATGGAGACACGGGCGCCGGAACGGACCGAGACGAGCAGCGGATCATCTCCGCCGAATTCTTTTCCGGTCTCTTTCTCAACGGACTTTAAAGCGTCGAAAATCTGCTTCATGACGAATTCCGGGATCTTCTTGCCGGATTCGTAATAGAGCGTGCACGCTTCCGTGGAAATAGTGAATCCTTCCGGAATCGGCAAGCCTGCGGCTGTCATATCTGCCAGACCGAAGCCTTTGCCGCCGAGGATTTCCTTCCCGAGGTGGGCTTCAGCAGCGTCTTTGAACAGATAGACGTACTTTTTTTCTGCCATATTTTTCTCCTTATTCTTTAGGCGTAATTCGCCGTTATCAGTATATCACTTAGCCCAGACGAAAAAAGACATAAGCTGTCAACATTTTAATGAAAAACAAGAATAAGAACAGAGAAAGACAAATATTAAACTTTCTCGTCGATTAGATGGGATACGTAAGTAATGAAGGAAGCGTTCTCCGGATCCTGCGGATTGTTCAAAATTTCTTCGGCATCTTTTTTGGCGTAAAAGAACACGTTCGAATCGTCCACGAAATTCGCGACGCGGAGGATCGATTCGCCCGACTGGCGGTCCGAGGCGAAATCCCCGCCCCCGCGGTGTCTCAGATCGTAGAGGGCCACGTCCTCCCCAGAAGAATGGGACGCGAGGTAGTCGAGCTTCTCCTTCGCCTCGGGGTCGTCCCCGCTGTAGACGAAGATCGCGAGCGCGCCTTCCCCGTTCCGGCCGATCCGTCCCCGGAGCTGGTGCAAGGAGGCCAGTCCGAAATAGTTCGCCTCCATCACGATCATCAAGGAAGCGGACGAAACGTCCACGCCGACCTCGATGACTGAGGTCGAGACGAGGATCAGTTTCTTCCCGGTCCGGAAGTCTTCGATGACCTGTTTCTGGCTTTCCTTCTTCATCCGCCCGTTTAAAAACGCGACGTTCTCTTCCCCGTACTTCCCCTTGAATTCGTCGTACACCGCTTTCGAGGAAAGGCGGGAAGACTTCCCTTCCTGATCGTCGATCTTCGGAGCGACCACGAAGACCTGCCTCTTCACTTCGAGGGCCCTTTTCACCGCCTTATCGATCAGAGGGTCGTCCTGTTGAACGACCCGGGTCTCGACCCTGCGCTCCACGGAAGGGAACTGCTTTAAAACGGAGACTTCCATCTCCGAATGGATCATCAGGGCCATCGTGCGCGGGATCGGGGTGGCCGACATGCTCAGCACGTCGACTCCTTCCCCTTTTTCGGCGAGCTTCCCGCGCTGGGCGACGCCGAACTTGTGCTGCTCGTCCTCGACCGCGAAGGTCAGGTTCTTATAGACGACCGAATCGGAGAACGACGAATGGGTTCCGACGACCATATCCGCTTCCCCGCTTTCGATTTGCGAAAGCACCTTCTTCTGTTCGGAAGGCTTCAGGGAATTGTCCAAAAGGACAATCTTCACAGGATAGTCCTTGAAGGCGGACAAGGCCTTGCGGTAGTGCTGCTCGGCCAGGGTCAATGTCGGAGCGAGCAAGACGCTCTGTCCCCCGCGCAGATAGTTCCCGTACATCGCGATGAAAGCGACGACGGTCTTTCCGGTTCCGACGTCCCCTTCGAGCAAGCGGTTCATGACCTTCGGGGAATCCATGTCCGTAACGATTTCCCGGACGGCCTCGAGCTGGTCCTGCGTCAGACGGTACGGCAGGTTCTTCACGAACGCGTTGATCTTTTCCCGGTCGATTGGATTCATCTTCCTTTTCTTGAGCAGGGACGCCTTTTTCTTCTGTTCGAGCGAATAGAGGCAGTACGAAAGCGCCTCCTCGTACTTGAAGACGCGGAGCCCCCTCTTAACCGTCTCTTCCGAACGCGGGACGTGGACGTCCCTATAGGCCTCTAGGCGCGGCTCAAGCCGGTATTTCTCCCGGTACGCCTTCGGGACGACTTCGAGGATGTATTCTCCCCGGTTCTGCAGGATTTCTAGGACGTACGCGTAGAACGCCGACTGCGAGACCTTCGCGGGCAAGGAATAATACGGCATGTACGGGTTCGCCACGAGCGGATTCGACGTCCTGACCGCCGAAGAAACCATGAAGCACTTCTGCTTCGCCCGGTAGGTCCCGAAGAAGAAATACTCCTCGCTCTGTTTCAAAATGTTCCTGTAGAACGGCTGGGAGAAAATCATCGCGGCGATGGATTCTCCTTTCCGGTCCGTGATCCGGAAACGGATGAGCTGGCCGTAGCGGAGCGAGACCAAAGAAGACGGCCGTCCCTGGACGGTCATCCTTTTCCCGTCGGAAGGCGGTAGGCCCAAATCGCACGAAAGAAGCCCCACATAGCGTCTGGGGAAATGCGAGAGGATGTCTTCTTCGTTCGTCGCCTTCAAAGCGTCCAGAATCTCGATGCGTTTCATTCCTCATTTATTATACGGAATTCCGAATCAAAAAACGGCGCGACGAGCGTGCCGTTTCCTTGGGATGAACTGAACCGGACGGGTTTACTCGACCCCGATGATGAACGAATAGACCGGCTGGTTGCCGTCCTTGACGTCGATGTCGATGTCTTCCCCGTATTTCTTCTGCAGGTACGAGACGAACTTTTCCTTCTCGCCGGGCTGGACGTCCTGTCCGCAGATAACCGTGATGACCGAGGACATGTCGTCGACCATCGAATCGACGAGCTTCTTCGCCGCGACGACCTTGTCCGGGAAGGAGATGACGATCTTCTTGCCCACGAGGCCCATGTATTCGTCCTTGTGGACTTCGACCCCGTCGACGCTCGTGTCGCGGATGGCGTAGGTGACCTGGCCCGTCTTGACGGTGCCCAAAGCCTCGTTCATGGCGGCGGTATTGGTCTCTTCGTCGACTTCCGGATTGAACATCATCGAGGAGACGATGCCCTGCGGGACGGTCTTGGACGGAATCACGATGACCTTCTTGTTCTCCGTGACGTCCGCGGCCTGCTGGGCGGCCATGACGATGTTCCCGTTGTTCGGGAAGATGTAGATGATTTTCGCGTTGATGCGCGCAATCGCTTTGACGAAATCCTCGGTGGACGGATTCATGGTCTGTCCTCCGGAGACGATCTCGTCGACGCGTTGGGATTTGAAGATGTCCGAAATGCCCGATCCGGACGAGACCGCAATCAGACCAAACTCCTTCGCTTCTCCGCTCGGGGCGGGTTCTTCTTTCTTCTCATCGACAGGGGCTTTTTCTTCAACCGGCTTCTCTTCAGGCGCCTTTTCGGCCTTCTTGCCGAATCCGGCTCCGCCTTCGGGGATGATCGAGAGAGTCTCGAATTCACCGTACTGCTGGGCGAAAGAGAGGATGTTGCCCGGGAACTTGGTTAAAATCCGGACAGCGACCGACGTGCCCGAAACGGTGGCCGAGCAGGACGTCCCGTGCGAAGCGAGGACCTGCTTGAACCGGTCGATGGAGAATTCCCGCTTGCCGGAGCTCTTCGCCGCCTCGGCGACCGGAACGATCAGAGTGAACGACGTATCGTAGACCTTTTCCTTGCCGAAGCCGATCTTCGATCCGCCGAGCTTGTGGCTCGACAGTTCGGTCGTGACTTCCGGCATGGCGCGCTGGACAATCTGGTTCTTCAGAGCCAGGACGAATCCTTCGATGATCTTGCAGAAACCCGCGCCGCCCGAATCGACGACGCCGACTTCCTTGAGGACCGGAAGAAGATCCGGCGTGCGCTGCAAAGAGGCCAAAGCCTCCTTATAGAAGATTTCCATCGCCTGGTCCATCGGCATGTTCGGACGGACCTTTTCCTCAAGCTCAGCGGAAGCTTCGCGGACGACCGTCAGGATCGTGCCTTCGACCGGGTTCATGACCGCCTTGTAGGCGATCTCGCGCCCGCACGTGAACGCTTCGGCGAGTTCCTCCGCGTCGATTTCGGTCTTGTCCTTGACGCCGTTGGCGAAGCCGCGGAAAATCTGGGAAAGAATGACGCCCGAGTTCCCGCGCGCGCCCATCAGAAGACCTCTCGAGAAGGCCTTGGCAATCGCGTAGATCGAAGTGTCGTTGCGGTTCGCGATTTCCTTAACGCCCGAGGACATGGTTAAATTCATGTTGGTTCCCGTGTCACCGTCAGGGACCGGGAAAACGTTCAAGGTATCGACTTCCGGATAGTGGTTGAACAAATTGTTCGCTCCGGAAAGAATCATCTGTTTAAAGAGTTGGCCATCAATTTTCTGCATAATAAAATACCTTCGTATGGATGTTAGAGTTTACGGATTTCCTGGACGTAGACATCGACCTTCGAGATCTTGATGTCGAACGTCTTGGAAAGCTGATAGGAGATCTGCGTCTGGATTTCGGAGACGACTTCGCTGATCTTCACGCCGTAGGCGAGAATGACGAACACGTCGATGCTGTAGGCATCTCCTTTTTCCTTCCGCACGATGACGCCGTCCTTCGATTTTTCCTTCTTCAGAAGGAGGTTGATCTGATCGCTCAAAAGAGACTTCTTGGAGCCGAGCCCGACCACGCCGAAAACATTGCTGAGAGAATCCTGGACGACCGTCGCCAGCGCGTCCAGACTCGTCGCAATCTTTCCATATTTCGTTTTGGTATCAACCGCCATAAAACAGCCTTTCTAAAGTACAAAAATCCGAGGACTAAAAATTCTTCATAAAAAGAATTTTTCTACGGATAAATTATAAAAGAAGCGCCCCCTTTATGCAAGTTTGCCAGATTTCAAGGGATTTTTAGCATTTTTTCGTAATGTAGAAAAAAATAAAAAGAAGAAGCGGACAGTTGCTCCCCCCCTTCCTCCGAAAACAAAAAAAATCCCGGCTGCGACCCCGTCTCCCGGAAAAACCGGTACATAGGGCGAACGAGAGCTTAGCTTCCGTGTTCGGGATGGGAACGGGCGTGACCTCTCTTCCATAGCGGCCGAGACTGA
>Ga0256406_1005543_pt1 | contig 13396 bp, 12 predicted proteins | sample RumenRJG_03DNA_FD_185986 | JGI IMG/M metagenome (GOLD analysis project Ga0256406, IMG submission 185986) | Bovine rumen microbial communities from Lethbridge, Alberta, Canada - RJG_03 | ecosystem: Host-associated > Mammals > Digestive system > Stomach > Rumen | place: Canada: Alberta | collected...
AGAAGGATCGCAACCTCTGGATTGAGGACATGGGGGTGACGCCGATTGCCGAGGCCATAGCCGAGAGGCTGTGCGCCAGCGCCTGGAGCCTGACGCTGGGAGGCAAGTCCAGGCGCGGCGGCGCCCCTGGTTGAGCCCTCGCGGCGTCTCAGCAAGGCCCTGCGGCGCAAGCCGCGGGGCCTTTTGCGCGCATCGTAATTACGATTACAATGGTCATTACTGTAATTACGATAAACATTATCAATGGAGCGCGCCATGAGGAAAATCGCCACCCCGGAAAACATAGAAAAGGCCCGCGGGGAGCTCATAAGCGAGCACAAGGAAGTCACGGTCGAGGGGATCCGCCAGCGCATCGGCGGCGGCTCCTACAACACCATTCTGACATACCTGCGCGGCTCCGCGGAGAAGGCGGCCGCCGAGGAGGTCAACGCCAAGGATCCCGACGAGGAGGCCATCCTGGCCGATTCCGGGATGAAGTACATCAGGGAGCTGTACAAGCTCTGCAAGGATCGCGCCGACCGCGTGGCCCTGTCCGGCTACAGGAGCATGCAGGGGATCAACGCCGAGATTGAGGAGAAGGCCTCGAGGCTCGACGAGCTCGAGGAGAAGTACTCAAGCCGCGCCCTGGCCGCAGAGGCCGAGAACGGGGTTGTGAAGGAGAAGCTGGCTTCCGCGCTGAATGAGAACCAGATCCTCAAGGATCAGCTCAAGGAGGCCCGGGACGCGATTGAGGCGCTCAAGCGGGAGAACGCCGAGTACAGGAAGTCCCAGCAGGCGATCCTGCAGAGCTACAACGTCATAAGCGAGAAGCTCGGCAAGGATGGCAATGGCGGTAAGTAAGGCCGCTGCCGCAGATTACGATGCAGAGGCACCGATTACGATGCGTCGGCAATTGCAAAAAGGCAGGGTTTTGCAAAAGCAAAAGGAGCCTTCCGATCCTTGTCGCCAATTGGATCGATTTCGTAATAACTAACAGTGCGCGCCGGGGATCCGCAGACATGGAATTCCTACAAGGTCTCATGACTTTCGAAGGCAAAATTTGCGCTGATTGACGCCATCCCTTGTGTGCCAACGGATGGCGTTGTTTTTGCCCTCCGGATTTCTTTAAATTATCTAGTGCGACAAATTGACAACACGGCCGGGGCGGCCTATGATGCAACCATGGCCGGCAGCAGGTTCGCGGGAGGTTCGCAGCACATGGGGGCGCACATAGCCATAAAGACCACCAGGGGGGTCAAGTACCTCAGCGTCGTGGACATAACCAAGGACAGCAGCGGGAGGCAGCGCCAGAAGGTGCTCGAGTCGCTCGGGAGGCTGGACGCGGCGCTCAATGAGGATCCCGGCGTGCTCGCCAGGCTGAGGGCGAAGTACAAGATCACAAGCAAGGCCGAGCAGGCCCTGGAGGCTGTCAGGGCGGTCAGGAAAGCTGCGGACGCGGCCCCTGCCGTCCCCGGCGCCAAGGCAGGGCGGTTCAACGCGCAGCTCAACTACGGCTACCTCGCCCTCAGGAGGATCTGGAACGAGGATCTGAAGCTGGACTACCGTCTCGGGTACCTGCAGGAGACGAAGTCGAGATCCGCCGGGGATCTGCCTGCTGCGGCCTTCTACCTGGCCGCCGTCAAGCTGGCCGGGCCCAGATCCAACTACTCGTCGTACGCCAGCCGGGCGACGTTCCTCAATGATCCGCTGGAGGGCGTGTCGCTCGACGACGTCTACAACACGCTCGACTTCATGGACGAGATGAAGGACGGGATCATGTCATTCGTCAACCGCAGGATGGTCGAGCGCTTCGGGCGCGATGCCTCCATGGTGTTCTACGACTGCACCAACGCCTACTTCGAGGCGCCGTACGACGACAAGCAGAAGCTGTTCCGCGAGATCCTCGCGGGGATCCGAGCGCAGGAAGGCGGCTGCGGGGCGGATCTGCAGAAGCTCGAGAGCCTCGCGGACGATCCGGAGATGATCGACAAGGCCATCAGGCAGCTCAAGGCCCTGGCCACCGACGAGACCTGCTTCCGCATGCGCGGGCTCTCCAAGGAGCACCGCTTCGACCTGCCGCTGGTGTCCATCGCGCTGGTGATTGACAACCGCGGGATCCCAATCGACTTCTCGATATTCCCGGGCAACACGTCCGAGTTCAAGACCATGCCCAAGGTGATCAAGGAGATGGTGGCGAAGTACGGCGTGAAAAACGCCATCGTGGTCGCCGATCGCGGGCTCAACTCGGCCGCGAACCTGTCGATGCTGGCCGAAAGCGGGCTCGGCTTCATAGTCGCGCAGAAGGTCTCCAACCTGAAGGCCGGAAAGGAGGCCGAGATGCTGGATCTGGAGCACGGCTACAAGCCATGGCCGCAGGCGGCAAGGGAGGATCTGCTCGCCAACGCGGATCTGCTCGGCCAGGCCGGGCTGGAAGGCGACATGGTGTTCAAGCGCTCCAGCTTCACGAAGTCGGCATTCGTGCAATGCGGCGACTCGGGGAGAAGGAAGGTGGAGGTCGAGTGCGGGATCATGTTCACGTTCAGCAAGAAGCGCAGGCGCCGGGATCTGGCGCAGCTCGACAGCGACGTCGCGATGGCCTCGCAGGCCGCGGAGGAGCGGCGGGACATGACACCGTCGATGGGGGCTGGCTGGCGCTCGCTGCTCAACACCGTGAAGGAAGGCGATCAGGGGGAGCGGAATGGCGGCGCGCCAGGCGGCAAGGGAAAGAAGCGCATCATCTACCGCGCCGACTCAATCAAGGAGGACGTGATCAAGGAGCGCCGCAGGAGAGCCGGGTTCTCCGCGGTCGTGTTCAAGGAAGCCAAGGGCATGGAGCGGATCACCGACGCCGAGCTCATGGGCAGCTACCACCAGCTCGTCAGGATCGAGGAGTGCTTCAGGATCATGAAGAGCAACTTCTCGGTCAGGCCGGTCTACGTCCGCTCGCGGAGCAGGATCCGCGGGCACATCTGCCTGTGCGTGCTTGCATTGATCATTGAGAGGATCCTCGAGCTCAGGCTCGCGGAGTCCGGCTGCAAGCTGTCAATCGCGCAGATCCAGGAGGGTCTGGGGAGCACCATCACCGCCGTCAGCGCCGACGGCTGCAACGGCGTGTTCATCAAGAACGGGCTGGCCTCAGGCGTCTACACCAAGGAGAACATGAAGGCCAGGACTGCCGGGGAGAAGGAAATGGACCGCGTGGAACTGGCAGTGGAGCACTACATTGCCGACGGGAAGCCGGACAACCAGCCTGCAGATCAGATCCTGAAGGCGGTGGGGCTCACGCCGCTGCCGCCGGTGGCTGATGCGGGGACGGTGAGCTCATGCCTCAAGATCAGGGGCGACTACCGCCGCCTGGTTGGCCCTGCCATCTCGCGCATCCAGGGTGGCCTCGCCGCAGTGTCGCAATAGCTAATTTGAAAACCTGACTGCCTGAAACGCCGGAGCTGCAAGGCCCCGGCGTTTTATTGCACTAATTTGCTCCGAAAGACAGGACCAAGATGCAGAATTGGATTAGGACACTGATCTACGAATGTGGGAGAGATCATGGTCATTCCTCTAGCCTATCAGGGCGGCCGAGGAAGAAAAAGAGTGGATCGGCATCATCGCTATTTGAATGAGATCTGGCACAAGGCAGTACTGGCCTTTGACAAGGACCTCGGAACCATTGGCAAGCCAGTCGCCAAGCGTGCCGAGGCTAGCGAGGCGGGCACCAGGCTGATGATCATCCCGTTCATAGGCAGCGTGAGCGTCACGGTGACCGAGTACGTGATTGAGGGGCCGTCGCTGTTTTGCAACGTCCGACAGTTCGCGGCGTACGGCTGCTTCACGTTGAGCCATGCTGGCACAAGCGACAAGATCACGGTAACCGGCGTGGATCATTAGGACTGTCATACCCAGAGGATGGTATGGTCAGATAGGAAGCTGCCACTGCCATGAGGATTATTGCGATGAAATCGCCAATAAATGGGAATGAAGATTTGGACAAGGCTTTGACCCGGCCTTGTTGTAAACCTGGGCAAAGGGCAAAAACGGTGTCGGTCGAACAAGATGGTTTCTATGCCACCAAATGCCATTTCTAACGGGTGAGCTTGAAGCATGGATTGAAACCAGGCGACATGCCACCCTATAACATTTGGCAGGCGACGCCCCAGACAATGATTTGGAGCCAGGACCGAAGCCTCCAAGAGGGTAATACTTCAATATCTTAATATAAGTAAATTTACCTTTAAAAGCTAATTGAAGGTTAATGAATTTAGGAAAATATGAAGAAAAAAATACTTGCAGTCTTTGGGACAAGACCTGAAGCAATAAAAATGTGTCCTTTGATAAAAAAACTAGAAGAAAGTAAGTCTTTTGAAGTAATAACTTGTCTAACAGGGCAACATGAAGAAATTATTGACGAAGTACTAAAGAATTTTGATGCTAAAGCAAATTATAATCTTCACGCGTTAAAAGAAAAACAATCATTAATAAAACTTTCCTCTACTATTCTAAAAAATCTAGATGACGTATTTGAAAGCGAAAAACCTGATATTACATTAGTGCATGGAGATACAACATCGGCTCTTTGTGGAGCAATTTCATCTTTTTATAACAAAGTTCAAATAGGTCACGTTGAGGCGGGATTAAGAACCTACAATCTCTCATCACCTTTCCCCGAGGAAGGAAATAGAATTATGATAGACAGCATTTCTAAATTCTGTTTTGCCCCAACAAAATTGAACGTTGATAATCTTAAAAAAGAGGGTAAGAAAGAAAATGTATTTTTGACTGGTAATACAGTGATTGATTCATTTGCTTATACAGTCTGTGAGAATTATATTTTTAAAGATAAAAAATTAAGATCGGTTAATTTTGATAAGAAAACAATCCTTGTTACAGCACACAGAAGGGAAAACCAAAATGGAGGAATAGAGCAAATTTGTAAGTCTTTACTTAAGCTGGCTTCTATGTTTGCTGATATACAATTTATCTTGCCAGTACATCCAAACCCTCGAGTGAAAGAGGTTGTAAACAACTATCTTGAAGGGAAAAGAAATATCTTATTAACAGAGCCTTTCTCCGTTTTAGACATGCATAATCTATTACCCAAGCTTTTCTTTGTTATGACAGATTCAGGAGGATTACAAGAAGAAGCCCCCCATTTTGGTAAGCCTGTACTTGTGTTGAGAGATACAACAGAAAGGCCAGAAGCTCTTGAAGCTGGTACAGTGAAACTTTGTGGCACAGATGTTGGCAAAATTGTGAGAAATGCTTTAAAACTTCTTACGGATGACCATTTTTATAAAAAAATGGCCCACGCCGTTAATCCATTTGGGGATGGACACGCATGTGAAAGAATCTGCAAAATTTTACAAGATAAACTTTAAAAAGGAAGTTAGCTACTTATGTCAAATAATAATAATCCGCTTGTAAGTATCGTTTTGCCAACTTATAACGGTAGTCACTGGCTGGTTCAATCAATTGACAGTGTTTTAAATCAGTCATATCAAAATATCGAATTGATTGTAGTTGATGATTGTTCAACAGATGAAACCCCTGTTATACTTAAAGAAATATCAAAGAAAGATGAAAGAGTAAAGTTGCTGAGGCATAGTATTAATCGAAAATTGCCAATCTCGTTGAATGATGGATTTTCATTAGCAAAAGGTGTTTATTTATCTTGGACTTCAGATGATAATTGGTATGAAAGAACTGCCATAGCTGAATTAGTAAATTTTTTAGATAATAATCGGGACAATGGGATGGTTTGTGCTGATTACAAGGTTTATCAGGATGATACATACCAAAAAACAATTGTAACAGATCCATCCATAAAATCATTAGCATACAAGAATACAATTGGTGCCTGTTTTTTGTATAGAAAGTCTATTGCAGAAGATATTGGCGAATATGATCCTGATTTCTTTCTTGCGGAGGATTATGACTATTGGCTAAGAGTTGCTAGTTGCACTAAAATTGGTCATCTTAATAAGATTCTATATAACTACAGATTTCATTCAATGAGCTTAACTCAAAAAAGAAGAGAAGAAGTACGATATAAGGATTTTCTTCTTAAGTTCAAATATTATCCTATATTTGCAGATCGCTTTCATGGGATTGATTTAACCGGCATGAAAAGCGTATTTAATTTTTTTACCTCTTTTAATAAACTCATAAATGAATTAAAAGATGTAAAGGAAAAAATCTATATCTATGGTGCTGGTGATTTTGGTTATATCCTTTATATGGAATTAGAAAAAAATCATATAGCAGCCGATGGTTTTTTTGATGCGAAAGCAAAACAAAAAACTTTTTCAAAGCTTGGACGTAAAGTAAATGATATTAATGATGTTATATTACCAAACGGATGTTATATTTTAATTGCTTCAGACAAATATGCAAATGAAATTGAGAATACAATCATAAATTATTCAAAAAATCATTCTGTCAATATTAAAATTTGCAAACCGTTTTCTGCACTAAATAATGAATGATTTTAATTTTTGTTGGAAAGTAATTATTTAAATTTCAATCTATTATTTTGTATTAGCTCTGAAAAAAAACTATATTCTATTCTTCACTTTAAAGTATAGTTTTAACCTTAATAAGCTTAAATTAAATTTTGTTATAAAATCAATCTTTCTGTAGATCGGCTTTCACGTTCTATAACTTTCATGATGAATTAAAAAATCTTATAGAAGCGTGATTTTTTTATTTGTTTATTTATTTTGAATTAAGTCTTTTGGAATAAGCTACATTAGTTTTTTACAAATATTTGTTTTTTATCGCCATTGGATTGAGATATATTTAATGAACAATAATGAACTTATAATTTCGTATTTAGCAGAAATGCGAAATAAAATCGATTCTTTATTTAATGAAGTTATTTACCTAAAACAATGTATTCTTGCTTCAGAATGTCATAGAAATTTAAGAAAATTTAAAAACTGCATGGAAGGTAAAGATGTTGCAATAATCGCTACTGGTCCATCTGCTAAATACTACATACCGCAGAAAAAATGTATTAACATCGGGATTAATGGTGCAATATATCTATCCAATGTTGAGCTTGATTATATATTTGTACAAGATTTTACTGCCGGTCAAAAAAATAATGAAAAGCTGAACCGAGATATTTATTGTTTTAATAATTCAAAAAAGAATCTAATTAAGTTTTGGGGGATTCATCATACTCAACCTCTAAGATCCGCTGAAAACAAAAATGTTTTTCCTATTCCGCATTATTATATCGAAGATAATAAATATAATTTCACTTATATTCTCTCAAAACATAATTTTGAAATGTCCCATTATATAGATATTGAACCTTTCGAAGATATGGGATCAACCACTCTTTCTGCATTGCAGTTTGTTTTATATTGTAATCCTAAAAATATTTTTCTTGTAGGATGTGATTGTACATCTGGATATGCGACTAAAGAGGGATATACAAAAAGCGACAATCATTATCAAAGAGATATTTGGGTAAATTATGTGAAACCTTTTCTTCATAAATATTATCCAAAGACTAAAATTACTTCAATTAATCCAGTTGGATTAAAAGGAGTTTTTTTTGATCAATTCCAGGATCAATTCCCAAGATCTAACGTCTTGCAGAACATTTGTCCAAATAATGATGTAGCTTACAATACTATATTAAGTGATAATTCTGCATACTATAAACTGATTTACAACTTGTTTAGACATAATGAAAAGTGTGTTAATATTTATTGTGCTGGTTTGATTTGCGATAAGTTATTAAATTTTTTAAATGGTACAGATATTAAAATCAATTACATCTTTGACAGAAAAGCTAAATTTCAAAATATTTTTTTAAATAAACATAAAGTTGTTGATTTTGATTCAATTTATATAAATAGTTTGAAACAGGAATATACTTTTGTTGTTGCTTCTTTTTCATTTATTGATGAGATTAGACAAAATATCTTAAGTAAATTCGAGAATTCTTCTATTAAACCTAAAATTTACACTATGGTCGATTAATCAGAACTGAGATTCTCTAACCGCTTGGCCAGATGGCACTACAGGTTACTGTAAGTGTTTTCTCTCCATCACTACGAGATTTGCAGCAAGTTTGACATTTCATACAACTCTTGCTTTAAATACAGCGTGTCTGCTGAGCGCTAAGATTTTTTTCTGGCTCCTGTGTAAGCCCGCTTAACTTGATGGTTGTGTTGGGCTCATCGGACGCGCTTCCCACAACTCCGGCTTTGGACTGGGATTAAAAAGGGCGCAGCGTGTATCGGTCGCCGCGCCCCGTGTCCACTGGCTGGCTCAATCGTCGGCTATGGACGCGGGCTTCATTGCCCGCTTCGACGCACCTTTAAGGGTGATCTCAAAGCTCGGGGGCATCAGGCGATCCGCGATCCCCTTGCACCCGCCTTTCCCGTGAACAGGTCGTAGAACCCGTTGCGCAGGTACTGCGAGCAAATCACGAATGGCTTCCGGGCGCCGTAGCGCGCTTCCGCAGTCGCCAGCATCAGGTCTTCATCCTCCTCGTCGAACTTGCGCCCGATGCCGAAGTCGTCAAGCATCAGCACCCTGGCCGATGAGAGCTTCATGAACGCCCTGCCCTTGGCGGAGTAGTCGGACTTGCACTTGAGCGAGGCGAGCAGGTCGTTCGTCTGGTAGTAGAGCACCGAGAGCCCCAGCGAGGCCTGGTTGTAGCCGATTGCGCACGCGAGCGCGGTCTTGCCAGCGCCGCAGCCTCCTTTGTGAACAGGTTCACGCTCTTCCTGTTCCAGCCGGTGCCGCATATGTCTTGCAGGATCTGCCTGGTGAGCCCCTCGGCGGGCGAAACAGCGATCTCGCTGAGCGTGAGCCGCTCCCTGAACCTGGCCTTGCGCACGATCGTCTCGCACGCCTTCGCGCGCTCATGCTCCTCCTGGGCCTCGATGCTCGCGGCCTCCTTGTCGAACTCCTGCGAGTGCGGCTCGGATCCGGAGTACATGAGCTTTTCAAGCGCCGCGTCGAACACGCCGCGCATTTCAGGCTCCGCCTTGTACCTGGCTATCAAGCTGATCGGGCCGTTTCGGCTGGTGAACCCGTGAAGGCGGAAAAAGGCTTCGCAGTACCGCACGAGGATCTGGATGACGGACTCGCCATCCCGGATCACGGATGCCTCGTCAGGGTACGAGGCGCGCTTGAGGGCGACCGTGCGGTGCCGCTCGGGCATGTGGGCCGGGTCGCGTCCCACTCGGCGCTGACGAAGCTTCCGGCGAGCCTCCACGGCACCGAGTAGCAGCCCACCCTCACGAGGCAGTCGCGGCCCACCCTGGCCGCCGGGATGAAGTGGCGGAACTGGGGAAGCGGGTGCGGCAGCTTCCTGGTGGCCGGGGCCTCGTGCAGGTCGAAAAGCTCGTGCCTGGGTGTGTCTCTCATGCCGTCGCGGAACCCGGCGGCGTTGATCTCGCTCTCGACCAGACTGGAGATCTCGGCGTTGGCCTCGGCCAGTCCCATGGGGATGGCGCGCCCGGCGCGCATGCGCGCCAGGGCGCGGTCCTGGACAAGGCGGACCGACAGCTCGACAAAGCCCTTGACTTGGTTAGGCTCAATTGCGCCTAACCAAGAGAAGTCCGCGGTCGAGCGCTCGTGCGGGCTGCTCGAGCGCGAGCTCGCCCGCATGGCCGGCACCCTCGGCGGGATCTGCGCGGGCTCGCTCGGCGAGTTCAACCAGGCCCTCGCCAGGGCCGTCGGCGAAATCAACCGCAGGCCGTTCGAGAAGAAGGCGGGCGGGTGCCGCCAGAGCCTCTGCGAGCAGTGCGGGAAGCCTGTGCTGAGGCCCTGCCCGGCGGTGCCCTTCGAGGCGTGCGAGTGGAGGATCTGCCACGCCGACAAGCAGCACATGGCCACAGTGGACGGCAAGCGCTACATGGTCCGCTACCTGCTGGCCGGCAAGGAGGTGAGGGCCTGCGTCGGATCGGCCAGGATCACCTTCTACAACCCGGCGGACAACTCCGCGGCCGGCAGCTACGCGAGGGACTACGCCGAAGGCTGCGCCCGCCACGAGGACGAGTGCCTCATGAGCCCCGCCGAGCTGGCGTTCAGGCGCGGCCCTGGCGAGTGCCGCCAGTGGTTCTGCAGCCACGGGCTGGGGCTGCCGCGCATCCTCGCGCTCGTCGACGCCATCTACTCGAAGGATGGCGCCGCGATGATCCGCTACCGGAGGATCTCCTCGCTCAAGGGGATGTGCGCCAAGTTCGGGGCCGAGGCCGTCGACAAGGCCTGCATGAATGCCGCGGCGGGCGGGAGGCCTCTGACCGCCGCCGTGCTCAGGGGCTTGCTTGAGCATGGCTGCAAGCCAGGCGCAGCGAAGAGCGCGACGCGGCGCAAGCCGCCGCGCGGCGCGGCAGCGTCCGAGGCGTTCCTCCAGTCGGACTGGACGGTCCGGGGAGGCAGCCATGACTGACACGAAGCCGGCAATGCAGGCCATGGGCGACGATGAGCTTGCGAGGCTCGCCTCAGAGCTGAAGATCCCAAGGGTGGCATCGCGCTTCATCGAGCTGTCGAAGTCCGGCATGCTCGACTGCGGCGAGATGTCCTCGCGCGAGCTGCTGGCGGATCTGCTGCAAAGCGAGCTCGCAGAGCGCAAGTCCAGGAGGCTTGCGAGGACGGTCAAGTCGCTGGGGCTCTCGTACCCGTGGGCGGCGATTGACAAGGCATACGGCCCGGGGTTCAGGAGCGGGATCAGCCGCCAGCGCCTCGCCGAGCTCAGCTCCTGCGACTGGATCCGCTGCCGCCGCTCGCTGCTGCTCATGGGGCCCGCGGGCTGCGGAAAGACCTGGATTGCAGATCTGCTGATCCTGTCCGCTGCGGGCGCTGGCATGAGGATCTGGTGCTCGCGCATGCCCGAGTTCATCGCGCAGGCGAACATCGAGGTGGGCGAGAACCGGCTGGCCGAGTGGATCGCGGCGATCGGGAGGCACGATCTCGTCTGCCTCGACGACTTCGGCCAGGGCGTCCTGACGCCTGAGGCCGAGAGCGCGCTCGTCGAGCTCGCCTCGTGCTGCGCGGGCAGGACGTCGTCGCTGCTCATAACCACCCAGATGAAGCCAGAGGGCCTGGCCGGCAGCTACTTCCTGCACGCCTTCCGCTGGGAGTCGTTCATCGACAGGATCGCGGGCTCCGACAGGGGCAGGTGGTGCGTGGAGATCTCGGGCAAGCCCCTGAGGCCGCTGCCCGAGTCCGAGCCGCAATGCGCCGCCCGGGGCGCCGGCAATGGCGTGGAGGTGCCGGCGGGGAAAAGCAACGCAAGCAACACCCAGCCAGAGCCTCCTGCCGGGGATGGTAGCACAGCGGCCGCAGCGCCGAAGCGCCGCCACGGACGCCCTCCGAAGCACATGGTTCAGCCTGAACCGGAACCATCGGCAAATGGTTCCGGCGGAACCATTTCCACCGCAGGGGCCGGGAAGGCTCCAAAGGCCCGCGCGACAAGGGCTGGAGGCTTCCATTGGCGCGACGGGGAGGCCCCTTCGAATGGTTCCGGCCCAAAATGCCCTGAACCGCCGCAAAGCCTTGCGCGGCAAGGGATCCAGGCCGGAACCAATTTCGGAACCATGAACCATGGACCAAAGGATGGTTCAGGCGGTCCTGAACCAATGGAACCGTAAAATGGATGAATGCACCCAGTTTGCCAGCGGCAAGCCGCTGACACCCGTCCAGGGGGAAATCCTGGAGGTGGCGAGGAAGCTCAGGCTCGCGGAAGGGAAGTTCCCGTCGAGGAGCGAGCTCGCGCTCGCCGCGCCCGGGCACTCGAACCGCGATCTCAACGCCGCCCTCGACGCGCTGCGCGACGAGGGGCGCCAGATGTCCGAGGCGCTCGCATCGATGCCGCCCTCGCTGAAGGACGAGGCCATGCAGTTGCTGGCCTCGTCGTGGGACCTGCTCAGATCCAAGGCCGAGGCCGATCAGGCGAGGCTCGAGAAGGACGCGCGCAGCGCGGTCTCTGACGCCAGAGCCGCAAGGGACGCGGCCGAGGAAGGGCTCGAGAAGCTCAAGGCCGAGCTGTCAAATTCAGAGGATGAGCGGAGGAGGCTTGAGGCCGATCTCGCGGATCAGGAGGGCGAGAACGCGCGCCTTAAGGACGAGGCCGTGAAGGCGTCAATTGAGACTGCCAGGCTCAGGCAGATGGTCGAGGATCTGCGCGGCGAGATAGACACGCTGTCAAGGTTCAAGGCGGACATCGCCGAGCTTAAAGAGGAGGCTGACGGACAGTAGAAAAAAGGGAGCCGGGCGATGCCTGGCTCGCCTTCCCCCCAATCAAGCCCCGCGGCCCCTGCCGCTGTGTTGCAGCCATTGCAACGATGGGGCGCTTCTGAAACGGTGTTTCAATTGATGAGAACCGTCGTGTTTCAACCGTGAGAAAACACGTTACAGTAAGTGAGAATTTACAATGTCGCCGCGATGCGCGCAGCAGGGCACCCGTTCGACAACCCGCTTGGGCTTTCGAGGCTCGACCGGCTGATGGCCGACGAGTTCCCGGAGCTTGCCACCGTCACCAGTGAAGTCGCCGAGCGGTGGTGCTCGTACTGCCGCGAGGGAGTGCACTGCAACACGTCAATAAGGATGACCACAACCGTGCGGGGGTTCATAAGGCACCTGCAGGCGCGGGGGATCGCCTGCGCGCAGATCCCGCCCGGGTGCCCTGGCAGGCACGTCAGGCGCCAGCCGCACATCATAAGCCATGCCGAGCTGCGCGCCTTTTTCAAGGCCGCCGACAGCATGCGGCCCGAGCCAATGGCGCCGCACCAGCACCTGACGGCCCCTGTGCTGTTCCGCCTCATGGCCTGCACCGGGATGAGGAGCGGCGAGGCCAGGAGGCTTTCAACCGGGGACGTCGACCTCAGGAGCGGGATCATCAGGATCACCAAGTCCAAGGCCCACGCGGCGCGCATCGTCATTGCGGCCCCGGATCTGCTCGAGGATCTCAGGGCCTACGACTGCCTGATGCGGCAGGCGTGGCCGGGGCGCCGGAGCTTCCTTGTCGACGGCCGGGGCAACCAGATCCCCATAGGCAAGATCTCAATTTGGTTCCACAAGATCCTGGACGCGGCGGCCCTGCCCCGGGATTCAGCCGGGCTGCCATTCAGCACCAAGTCGTTCCGCCACTTCCACGCCACGGAGCGCCTGGCCCAGTGGCACCGCGAAGGGCGCGACATCAACGCCATGCGCCCATGCCTCATGTGCTGGATGGGGCACGTGAAGGCCGAATCGACAGACTACTACATCCACCTCGGCGGCGACTTCACAGGCGGCATCGAGTCGGCGATGGAAGAGAGCAACGCCCGTATCTGTGAACGATAACCCCACTTAAACCCAAAGAGGGGAATTGCGATGATGCAGCCATCGTCAACAAGGAGGCTGCATGTTTCCGGACTCTTACAAGGACTTTGATTTGACCGGCGTCGACGAT
>Ga0256406_1005545_pt1 | contig 13391 bp, 6 predicted proteins | sample RumenRJG_03DNA_FD_185986 | JGI IMG/M metagenome (GOLD analysis project Ga0256406, IMG submission 185986) | Bovine rumen microbial communities from Lethbridge, Alberta, Canada - RJG_03 | ecosystem: Host-associated > Mammals > Digestive system > Stomach > Rumen | place: Canada: Alberta | collected...
TCTGTATCCCATATCAACGGCAACCCTTACGGATTTGCCCTTTGCAATCTCCTCTCTTATACGAGTAAAGATGATTACGTTACTGTCTACAGCCATACCGAGTGACAGGATAATACCTGCGATGCCCGGAAGTGTGAGTACGGATCCCATCCATACCATGATCCAAAGTACGAGCTGTACGTAAAGCAGGAGTGCAATATCGGCCACGAGTCCGAGGGCACCGTATACGATGAGCATCAGTAACAATACGAGTCCGAGTCCTATTGCACCGGCTTTAACGCTGAGCTTGAGAGCATTGGCTCCGATTGTGGCTGTCTGTACGGATGAGTTAATCTCTGTCAGATTAGCAGGAAGTGCACCGCCTCGAATGAGAGCCGAAAGCTGTGATGCCTCTGTCTCGCTGAATCCGCCCGGTCTTGTGATTTCGCAAGATCTGGAATTAATCTTTTCGTTAACCGTAGGTGCGGAAATTACCTCATCATCGAGGGCGATTACGATAGCGGTATTTTGAACTGCATTTCCGTCCTCGTCTGTCATCTTGGATTCGACGGTACCCGAGTAAGCCTTTTCGGTTGCATCCGCAAAGAGCGTGCTGCCTTCGCTTGTGAAGTCGATGGTGATTTTGTATCCGCCGTTTTGTGTATCGGTGGCAATCTGAGAATCACTGATTCCCTCACCTGTGAGTGCAAGAGTACCGTCTGCGAGGAAGAACTGGAGCTGGGCCGTACGACCAATCTGCTCTATGGCTTCCTGAGCGTTCTCTACACCCGGCATCTCAACTCTTATCCTGTTGGTACCTTCGATTGAAACCTGAGCCTCACTGATACCCATGGCGTTAACACGGTTTTCGAGTACGCTCTTGGTCTGGTTCATGATTGCGGTGAGCTCTGTTCCGGTCTCTTTGGAATCTGCCTCAAGCAAGACATAGACTCCTCCGTTGATATCCAGTCCGTATTTGAGTTGCTTGCCGAGATTAGGGAACTTATCGCCCGCGCCTGTAAATGACACTATCCATCCGGCAATCAGGACCAGGATAATCAATACTGCAAATACTTTTCTTCTGCCTGTTTTCATTACGTTAATTACCTTTCAAAACAACTTATTATTTCAAAAAATCGCAAAATGCGACAAATAACAATTCATCAAGATATTTTACTGAATTTTCCTTGCAATTTCAATGAAAATTCGCTATCTTTGCATCATTTTTTGTATTAAATTAAAGACCCGCCTTTGCGGCGGGTCCGGCTTTCTTATTCGGCCTTGTCATCCTCAGACTTTTTGCTTAATTTCTTCGGTGTGACTTTCTTGTCTCTGTTAGGAGTTTTATCCTCCTCGACAGGCTTCGCTGTCTCCTTCGGAGCCGCTCCTGCCGACTGAGCACCCTTGCTCACACTGGCGATTGATGTCTTGAGGAACTCAATCTTGTTCTTACCTGCAGTAGTTGAAATAACAACAGTCTTGTCTCCGATCTTCTCAACCTTTCCGACAATTCCTCCGATTGTGATTACTTCATCACCTACTCTGAGGGCTGCTCTCATTTCCTGCTCAGCTTTTTCTCTCTTCTTCTGAGGTCTGATCATCATGAAGTAAAGCATTGCGATCAGCATCACCATGAGTACCAGGCTGAATCCCGGGCTGCTCGGATTTAAAACATTTCCCATAATATCCTCCTATATGCTGCTGGTGCCGGTGGTGGGGGTCGAACCCACACGATATTGCTATCACGGGATTTTGAATCCCGCGCGTCTGCCAATTCCGCCACACCGGCGTATGGCAAATTTTGGCTAAAAAAATTGGTGTGGATGACTGGACTCGAACCAGCACGGTTTCACCCACATGGCCCTCAACCATGCGCGTCTACCAATTCCGCCACATCCACACGTCACTTGCCAATTATAACATCGATTGCATAAAAAGCAAGAGAAAATTTGAACTATTTTGAACTAATCTGAGATTAATGAGAATCCTTAGTATAATGCGACAGAGCGTCGTCTAATGACCTCTCAAGTTCTCCTAAGCTGCCGTTATTATAAATAACGTAATCAGCCGCTTCAATCTTCTTATCTTCGGTCTCCTGAGCATCCATTATAAGCTCTGCCATTTTCTCATCGATGCTGTCTCTTTCCATCACGCGAGCAATTCTGATATCCCTGTCTGCCGTTACAACCCAGACTGCATCATAATTATCCTGCTCATTCTTTTCAAACAGAAGCGGTATGTCGTAGAAGACTATCTCGTCTCCTGCTTTTTCTCTTTCCTTTTTTATCTTTTCGATATCCTGAAGCACGACTCTTGTTGTTCCTGCCTCGAGCAAAGAAAGCTTGGCCGGATTATTAAATACGAGATCACGCATAGCGGCTCTGTTTAGGCTTCCGTCTTCAAGTATGTATTTATCACCGAAGTGATCTCTTATATAAGGAATTGCCTTTCCTCCAGGTCCAGTTATTTCTCTGGCCATCTCATCCGCATCAACCACGGTATATCCCTGTGATTTCAAGTAATCTGATGCCATTGTTTTTCCGGATGCAATCCCGCCCGTAATAGCAATATTAAGCATAATCGTACTCCTAATTACTTAAGATCGTACCAGGTATTTCCTTCATGGATGTCGCAAACCAGATCCACTGCAAGATCAGCCGCACTTCTCATGCATGTATCGAGGAGATCTTTAACCTCATCGGACTCTGTCTGAGGGCCTTCAACTATGAGCTCATCGTGTATCTGAAGTATCAGTTTAGACTTCAAACCTCTACGTCCCAGCTCCTCATGCACGCTGTTCATGGCAATTTTTATAATATCCGCCGCAGTTCCCTGTATAGGGGTGTTCATGGCAAGTCTCTTGGCGAGCTCCCTTTCCATGAATTTGTTAGATGCAAACTCAGGTATCTGGCGCACTCTTCCGAAATAGGTGCTTACCTCTCTGTTTTCCTCTCCCTCTTTAATTCTGTCATCGAGATACTTCTTTACAGCCTCATGCTTTTCGAAGTAATCGTTAATGTACCTCTGACCCTCAGCCCTTGTAATATTAAGGCTTTCGCCTAGGCCGAATCCGCTCATGCCGTAGACTACTCCGAAATTGACGGCCTTGGCTTTGGTTCTGTCCAAAGGCGTTACATCTTTTTCGGCAAGCCCGAATACCCTGGCAGCCGTGGCCTTATGAATGTCCTTGCCGGCCCTAAAGTCTGCAATCAGTGATTCGTCGCCTGATAATGATGCAAGTATGCGAAGTTCTATCTGAGAATAGTCTGAGCCTATAAATACATTGTCATCGGACGATGTGATAAATGCCTTCCTGATAAGCCTTCCGTGCAGCTCAGGCGTCCCGTTGCGGTAACCGTCTGCTGGAAATGCGGATGCACCTTTCCGTCTGTCGCAATAAGCGGAAGAAGACCTTCTACATAGGTGCTGTTTAACTTGGCTACCTTCCTGTAGCTGAGTACATCGGCAACTATCTCGTAATCATCTTTCAGCTTATCCAATATATCCGCAGCAGTTGAGTAAGATCCGCTCTTGCTCTTTTGCTTAGGATACGGAAGTTTCATTTCTTCAAAGAGAATAACGGAAAGTTGCTTAGGAGAATTGATGTTAAACTCCCTGCCGGCCTTATCGTATATACTTTTTTCAAGCTCGGATATTGCGGCAACTAGCTCTTCTCCTATGCCTTTAAGGACCTCAGGATCGCACTTGATTCCTTCGTACTCCATGGCAGCAAGTGTAGATACCAAAGGCATCTCGCACTTTCTGAAGAGGTCATTCATCTTACTATAGTCTCCGCTATCAAGCTTGGCTTCCTGTCTTTCTTTTACATGCGAAGAAAAGAAAGTTCTTCTGAGGCAATCCTCTGAACTGAGGCCTGCGCTTACGTAGTTAATCTCATCTTTTAGAATCTCTACATCGCTCTCCTCACAAGGTGTATCGAAGTATCCTAGCACCAATTTGTCGAGCGAATATTTTTGCCTGTTAGGCTCAAATAAGTATTCGGCCACCTGATTGTCAAACGCCACATCAAAATCGTGATCAACCAGATATTTAAGCGAATAGAGCACCTTCTGAAGACCGCAACCTGAGAGCTTATAATCCATTTCGGCCATTCTCACAGCCGCTGCAGAAATCTCAATAAGTGAGTCATCTGGGACATATGCAATGCCCTTGCTGTTGTTGTAAACAGCCATAGCACTCACCTGAGGCGTATCGATATGTGAATTATCCGTTGCTATTTCTATAAAGACTTCGCTTCCCGCAGGCGTCTCATTAAAGAATGTCTCCGCGTCGGCTCTCTTTATATTCGCAAACTCGGAATTAAAGCCTTCCAGCACTTCCTGCTGTTTGGAAGAACGGATGGAACCGCCTCCTCCGGCATCTTCAAGCTGTTTTATAAACTGATTGAATTCAAGTTCAGTGTATATTTCGATTAGTTTTCCGAAATCAGGATCGGTAAACTTAAGCTCATCCCATGTAAAGTCTATCGGGGTGTTCTTATTGATAGTGGCAAGCCACTTGGACATCCTTGCAATTTCTTTGCTTTCGCGGATGTTCTCACCCATCTTACCCTTTATCTCATCTGCATGTTCGAGGACGTTCTCAAGGCTGCCGTATTCCTGAAGTAGTGCCAGTCCCTTCTTTTCACCTATTCCTGCAACACCCGGTATATTGTCCGAGCTGTCTCCCATAAGGCCCTTTAAATCAATGAACTGCTCAGGCGTCAGGCCGTATCTCTCACTCATCTTCTCGAGATCATATATATCAAATTCGCTCATGCCCTTTCTGTTAATGAGCACATTGACATTTTCATCTATAAGCTGGAGCTCATCCTTATCACCCGAGATAATAAGAGTGCTGAGCCCTTCCGATGATGCCTTTGCGGATACCGTGCCTATAATGTCATCAGCTTCGTACTGTTCTTTTTCGAGAATGGCTATATTCATGGCCTCGAGCACCTTGTGAAGCAGCGGTATCTGCGATAAGAGTTCAGGCGGAGTCTTCTGCCTTCCGGCCTTGTAGTCCTTGTATTCTTCATGACGGAAGGTACCTCCCTTCACATCAAATGCAACCGCAATATGCTCAGGTTCGTATTCCCTGAGAATTTTATTCAGCATATTAACAAAGGCAAACACACCTTGAGTGTGTATGCCCTTGGAAGTTACCATCGGCCTCATCGCGTAAAAAGCGCGAAACAGCAGACTGTTGCCGTCAATTAAAACTAAATCTTTCTTCATCCTATTGTATAATATCGCAAGCTGCAGGCAGTCCGTATGCGCTCTTAGCAGAAAGCGCTGCGTCGATAATCGCATACTGAAGCACATCTGTGGCAAGTGCTGCAAATGCATCAAAGTTGACGTCCTGCGTATTTGTAGTCATTACGAAGATAGTATCTCCGTCCATGCTGCTGTGAACCGGCTTGATTGCTCTTGCATATGCATCATGGAGAATGCTCGCCAGTTTATTGGCCTGTGATTTGCTCATCTTTGCATTCGTAATCAGGCAGGAAATGGTCGTATTGAATGAAATGTCGTAACCCATGTCCGGATCATCAAGCTGAATAGGTTCCGGTTCCGCTTCCGGCTCAGGCGTGTATTCAGGCTCATAATAAGACTCCTCATGAACCGGCTCTTCATAAGGCTTATCAGCCAAGATATCGGAAACGGTTATTACGCCATCTTCCTCTTCGATTTGAGCTGTAGTCTCTGCCGGCTCCTCAATGTGTTGAGCAGCATCCTCTACCTCTTCAATTTGCTGCGAAGCCTCCGCTGCCTCTTCAATCTCCGGAGCTGCCTCAACTTCTGTTTCCTCAGACAATTCTTCATTGCTGACTCTTGGGTAATGACCCGTCCCCATCATATCCGAAGTGTAGAAGCTTGTAAGCTCGTCAATATTTGCATCTTCGCTTACTTCTTCAACACTAGGCTCTTCCTGTACCGCAGGCAGGTCCATCTCGGCAGTATCTTTCATTTTGTTGCTGAAAGCATTTCTGATTGCCTCTGCTATTTCGCTCTTGTTTTTATTTCTTTCGTCGATAGTCGTGTAGAGCGGATCGCTCGAGAGTGGCTCTTCCTCAAGTTTAATTTCGTTATGAACCTGAGTTTTAAGTGACTTGATTGTACCGTGTATGGATTCTCCGTCTTCTGTTCTGAATCCGGCAATTATATTTCCTGCGCCGTTATAGATATCTCCCATGGCGTTTACCGCCGTTACGGCACCGACTTTTACATATTCATCTGCACAGGCAAAGATACCCAAACCGGTCTTCATAGCTCTTGTCATGCCACTGAACTTACCGACGCTTGCACCTGTTCCCGCGCCTCGGTTACCGTGTTCGAATTTGGCTTCGTAGGCGTTTTTGCAAGCTGTCTTTCCCATCTCAATATCAGGGAAAAAAGAACTGCTTCCGAGGCCGAGGTCATAAAGGGAAGCTCCGCACACTATTGGGACTTTTGTATCCCCTGTTTCGAATCCGATTCCGCGCTCGGATAGTTCTCTCATAACACCTGATGCTGCCTCTAGACCGAAAGCCGATCCTCCGCTTATTACTACGGAATGAATAGTTTGAATGGTGTTTTCGGATTTCAGAAGGTCCGTCTCTCGGGTGGCAGGTGCACCTCCTCTTACATCAACGCCCGCAACTGCGCCTTCCTCGCAGATAATAACAGTGCAACCCGTTCCCTTATCGAGGTTTTCGGCATTTCCGACTTTAAAACCTTCAATGCTTTGCAAATCAATCTTGCGTATCTTCATAAGCAATTTCCCTTTTTACCTTTGATTGAAACGACAGCGTATTTTTATTTAAAAAATTCCCGGGATACCGCTCGGTCTCTAATTGACGCCCTATCGATAAGATAAGGTGGGTACTTTCTTAGCATGGCCTCTGTAGTCCACTTATAGAGGCTTTACATAACGCTTCCGCATCGAAATCCCTTTAAGAAAGTGTAGGTTCAATTATGAAGACCGCGGCGCATATTCCAGGAATATAAGGTCTGTTATTCCAAATCGAGATCACAGTTGAAGTATACTTTTTGAACATCATCGTTATCTTCGAGAGATGTTATGAGCTTGGTAAGTGATTTGATTACATCCTCATCTTCTACCTTAGCTTCCATCGAAGGGATCTGTTCAATTTCTGCTTCGAATATCTCGTAGCCTGCATCTTTGATGGCCTGATGCACATCATTAAATGCGGCAGGTTCGGTTCTTATTTCAAAATTGTCATCATTGACGATCATATCGTCGGCACCGGCATCCAGTGCCACCATCATTACCTCGTCCTCATCGAGACCCTCTGAGTCTACGATGACAACTCCCTTTCTGGAGAACATGTATGATACACATCCGGGAGTTCCGAGGTTGCCGCCGTTTTTATCAAATACCGATCTTACAAAAGCAGCGGTTCTGTTTTTATTATCTGTCAGGGCTTCAACTATGACGGCCACACCGCTTGGTCCGTAGCCTTCGAACTGAAGCTCTTCGTATGACTCTCCTCCGAGTTCACCCGTACCCTTTTTGATGGCTCTGTTAATGTTGTCATTAGGCATGCCTATGGCCTTGGCCTTATCTATTGCAACTCTGAGAGCCGGGTTGAATTCGGGATCCCCTCCTCCTTTGGCTGCCACGATGATCTGTCTTGAATACTTCGTAAACATCGCAGCTCTTTTGGAGTCCTGTGCTGATTTTCTGTTTGCTATTGTTCCATGCCTGCCCAAGGGAGACACCTCCTTAGTGACTTATGTCTTATTTTGTCTTATTGTACAACTGCAAGCCTTATTTTTCAAGGTTCTTGAATGCGGTCGACATCATAAGCTTTATTCTGTTCAGCTGATTTACAGTCGAAGCGCCCGGATCGTAGTCTATCGCGACTATATTGGCCTTCTCGTCATACTGCCTGAGAGCCTTGAGCATTCCCTTGCCCGCAACGTGATTCGGCAGGCAGGCAAACGGCTGTAGGCACAGTATGTTCTTGACACCGTCATCGATGAGATCGACCATCTCACCTGTCAGAAGCCAACCTTCTCCGCACTGGTTACCGACCGAGATGAATCTCTCTGCGTTTGCCGCTGTCTCTTCGATGTGATGATCAGGTTCGAACCTATTGCTCTTCTCGCAAGCAGCTCTTACGTATTTTCTGTAGTATTCAACGAAGGTAATTGCAGCCTTGTTGATTACCATGTCCTTATATGTCCCGGACAGATTCGAGTAATTGTAGAGCTTATTCAAGAATGTGTACTCAAAGAAGTCTATAAACGAAGGAACTACCGCCTCTCCGCCTTCCTGTTCGATAATATCCACGAGATTGTTGTTGGCGTTCGGGTGATACTTAACGAGAATCTCACCGACGATGCCGACTCTAGGCTTTACCATATCCTCATGGATAGGAATGCTGTCGAAATCCTTGACTATGTTGTTGAGGTTTTCAATGAATTCGCTCTTCTTAAGATTGATACAGTTATCGACGATCTTATCGAACCATGAATTCATTACAGCTTCAGCGCTGCCCTTTTCAATTTCGTAAGGTCTGACTCTGTACAGGCACTTCATTATGAGGTCGCCGTAAAGCGAGCCGAATACCAATTGTTTCAGAAGATGCAGGGTCAGCTTAAATCCCGGATTCTTTTCGAGTCCGACCATGTTAAATGAGATGACAGGAATTTGCTCCATGCCGAGGTCTTTCAGAGCTTTTCTGAGAAGAGACACGTAATTGCTGGCTCTGCAGCCTCCACCTGTCTGCGACATGAATACTCCGGTCTTATCCAGGTCATATTCACCCGATTTAAGTGCATAGATAATCTGACCGAGTGTAACTATCGTCGGATAGCATGCGTCGTTGTTGACATATCTCAGTCCTTCCTCTTCCGATTCCTTGGTGACAGCCGGAAGCAGGACTGCATTGTATCCCACCCTTTTGAATATAGGCTCGAAGTACTGGAAGTGAACCGGAGACATCTGAGGTACAAGCAGGGTGTATCCGTCGAGTTTCATCTTCTTGGTAAACTTCTTGCGTACATAAGGTACATTGATGCGTCTGGACTTCGTGCCGAGTTTCTTTCTTTCATCTAGAGCTGCCTTGAGTGATCTGATTCTTATCTTTGCGGCTCCGAGATTTGCACCTTCATCTATCTTGAGCACGGTATACAGCTTGTTGTTCTGTTCAAGCAGCTCATCAACTTCATCGGTAGTTACCGCATCAAGTCCGCAGCCGAACGAATTCAGCTGGATAACCTCGACATCATCGTGGTATCCGGCGTAAATTGCCGCCTTGTAAAGCCTTGAGTGGTATACCCATTGGTCGAGTATTCTTATAGGCCTTGCAGCACTTACCTTCCAACTGACGGAGTCCTCGGAGAGAACCACCATATCCTGCTGGGTGATAAGCTCATCGATTCCGTGATTAATCTCAGGGTCTATGTGATAAGGCCTGCCGGACAGAATGATTCCCTTCTTTCCGTGTTCTCTCATGTACTTGAGAGCAGCATCTCCGGCCTTTGCTACTTTTCTCTTGTAATGTTTCTGGGCATTTCTGCCTGCATTAAGTGCATGCTGTATTTCTAGAGTGTCCGTGCCGATTCCGTACAGAGAGTACTTCCTCTTATCGTCCTTGAGATGATAGGTTTCCACGATATTTTCTGTGCTGGCAATGTCTACCTGCCTCGAGCCCGAGAAGAACTTGGTCATCTCCATTATGAATCTGTCATCGTTATCATAAGGAACGAAAGGATGATAGAACTCTACATCGTTATCATAGAAATAGTCGGCCATATTTTTGTCTATGACCTCCGGATATGTGGCAACTACCGGGCAATTATAGTGGTTCGGAGCGCTCTTATCCTCTACCGCCTCGTAGTTAATCGAAGGATAGAATATGCGCTTGATGCCATTTTCGACCAGCCACTTGATATGTCCGTGCACCACCTTAGCAGGATAGCAGGCTGTATCCGAAGATATGGTATCCATACCGCTCTGATACATATCCTTATCCGTAGGAGGGCTCAAAACAACTCTGAATCCGAGCTTCGAGAAGAAAGCATGCCAAAACGGATAGTTCTCATACATATTGAGAACTCTTGGAATACCGATAATCCCTCTCTTGGCCTCATTTTCCGGAAGTGAAGGCCTGTTAAAGAGAAGATCTGTCTTTATCTTATACAGATTTGGCAGGTCGGACTTTTCAGTTTCGATGCCCGCGCCCTTTTCACATCTGTTACCTGTTATATATCTGCTGCCGTCGGCAAACTTCGAGATGGTGAGCAGGCAGTTGTTACCGCATCTGCCGCATCTCGCATTTGATGTCTTGACCGTGAAGCTGTCGACCTCGCTTAGAGGAAGTACCGTCGACCTTTCTCCTTCTTCGTAATCGTTGCAGGCGATAATGGCTGAGCCGTAGGCTCCCATCAGACCCGAAATATCCGGTCTTATAACATCCTTATCCAAGATAATTTCTATGCTCCTCAGCACAGCCTCATTTAAGAATGTACCGCCCTGTACAACTACATTAGGTCCTGTATCCTCTGTATTTCTGAGCTTGATAACTTTGTATAGGGCATTCTTGATTACGGAATAAGAAAGACCTGCGGAGATGTCCGCAATTGACGAGCCTTCCTTCTGAGCCTGTTTTACTTTGGAGTTCATAAAGACCGTACACCTTGTGCCGAGGTCAACAGGCTTGGTGGATTTAATGGCTTCAGCGGCAAACTCCGGCACGCTCATATTTACGGATTTTGCGTATGTTTCAATGAAAGATCCGCAACCCGATGAACAGGCTTCATTCAGCATGATGCTTGAAATAGCCCCGTCGTGAATCTGCATGCACTTCATGTCCTGACCGCCTATGTCGAGTATAAAACTAACATCAGGCAGGAACTGTCTTGCGGCCTTGTAGTGAGCCATAGTCTCGATCTCACCAGCATCTATCTTGTACGCAGCCTGAACGAGGCCTTCTCCGTATCCTGTGACGACCGAGCGACCTATGTATGCTTCTTTCGGCAGTTTGGAATAGATCTCTTTCAGCACCTGTCTTACAACTTCAAGAGGATCTCCCTCGTTGTTGCTGTAGTGCTCGTAGAGCATCTCTTTATCTTTATTGATAAGCGCAGCTTTAGTTGTGGTAGAGCCGGCATCTATGCCAAGGAATACCGGTCCCTTTGCGCTTTCCATATCACTTCTTACGATAGTGGCCTTTGCATGTCTTTCTCTGAACTCTTTCAGCTCCTCTTCGCTCTCAAACAGAGGCCTGAGATACTTAGTGTCAGAGACTTCATCAGGGCTTGCGTTGTCCAATCTTTCCAGAATATCGTCGAGTTCTCTTTCCGCTTCCTTATCAGCCAGATATGCTGCACCGAGTGCAACAAAGAACTTGGCATTGTCCGGGAAGATTACATCATCTTCATCGAGATTGAGTGTTTCGATAAATCTCTTTCTGAGCTCAGACAGATACTCGAGCGGACCGCCGAGGAATGCTACATTACCGCGAATAGGATGTCCGCATGCCAGACCTGAAATCATCTGATTGACTACGGCCTGGAATATGGATGCCGCGATGTCAGCAGTGCGGGCACCGTCGTTTATAAGAGGCTGTATATCTGTCTTTGCAAATACTCCGCACCTCGAAGCTATAGGATAAATTATCTTGTAATCCTTAGCTGCTTCATTTAGGCCTCCTGCATCTGTATTAAGGAGCACGGCCATTTGATCAATAAAAGCACCCGTGCCTCCCGCACAGGTACCGTTCATCCTCTGCTCTATAGTTGAGCCGTAAAAAGTAATCTTGGCGTCCTCACCGCCAAGCTCTATTGCAACGTCAGTATCAGGTATGATCTCCTCTACAGCCTTGCTGCATGAGATAACTTCCTGCTCGAATTTTATACCGAATAAATCAGCCAATGAAAGACCGCCGGAGCCCGTGATAACCGACTTAACGGAGATGTTTCCCTTTTCATCTCTCAGCTCTCTTAAAAGCTCTCCGGCCTTTTCGAATACGTTGGACATATGTCTTTCGTATTTCGAATAGACGATATTATTCTGTTCATCCAGAAGCACCAATTTGACCGTGGTGCTTCCAACATCAATGCCCAGTTTCAACATCATATTTTACCTGTAAAAAATATCGGGCAGACCGTAAGCCGGGTTCTGTATTTGACGATCATCCATCTAGCACCCGAGTTGCCCCGAGCGTCATGCGACTTACCTGCGGGCGGGTACGGGCCGCACCACAAAATGCCCTGTTTAGTCTTGCTCCGGATGGGGTTTACACGGCCGCTGTGTCTCCACGAGCGCCGGTGAGCTCTTACCTCACCATTTCAACCTTGCCACGGCATTACCCGTTTCGGCGGTATGTTTCTGTTGCACTTTCCCTACAGTTACCTGCGGCGGACGTTATCCGTCATCCTTGCCCTGCGGAGCCCGGACTTTCCTCATGCATAGCACGCGATCGCCTGGCCTACCCGAAAATACCTATAAATTATAGCCTTTCTTGTGTATTTTTCAATGATAATTATGTGAATTGTAAACTAAATTCGTAAAGTTCGATATCAGCGAATCATAACCATATAACTCCCTGCTTTCTAAATTCCCTCGCATAGTTGATTATTACAAGTGTAAGGAATACGAGCCCTATATACCCCTGCGGCGGATAAAGATACTCCACCAAGAACTTGTATCCGAGACGACCTATCATATATCCGATTACAGCAAATGCAACAATGATGTACTTTCTGCACGAAGAATTCGGCAGTTTAGTTGAAAAGCCGTAAAAAGTGCTGGATGCGGTCGCATATATAGCTCCGTATAGCACTATAGAATATGCGATTGAAAGCGGCATAGATATATTCTTAGCATAGGCCAGCATAGGAAGATCGAGGCTGCTGCTGAAAGCCATATCTTTTAGAAGGGCCGTCAGCAGAAGAATCAGCATAAGGCCCAGAAGCGCAGTACCCGTAAAAGGGCCGGTATATGCAGCTTTTCTATCCTTTGCTCTTATGGCGCATGATCCCGAAGTCGTGACCATTCCGAGGGCATTATATGCCATAAATACTATGCCGGATATGAACCAATTCGGGCTCATTGCACCCGGCTTATATCCTTCTGTTGCACCGCTTTGCACAATGTCTTTAGATGCAATTACGAGTATTATGGTCGAAATACTGATAATAAAGAGAAACGGTACGACTTTATTGAATATACCTGCCATTCTTTCGTAATTACCGAGGACAGTGTACAGCACAAGCACAACTATAATTGCGCCCCCGAGGCCTTCAGGAAGACCGAATTGCTGTGTTAACAGCGAGCTTCCCGCCGCCGACATGGACATAATCAGAGTGTAGTATATGATGGCCATAGTCCAACCGATAATATCGATAAGTAACTTATTGTCAATTGGTGATATCAAGGCTCCAAGATCGTCCGTATCC
>Ga0256406_1005546_pt1 | contig 13390 bp, 8 predicted proteins | sample RumenRJG_03DNA_FD_185986 | JGI IMG/M metagenome (GOLD analysis project Ga0256406, IMG submission 185986) | Bovine rumen microbial communities from Lethbridge, Alberta, Canada - RJG_03 | ecosystem: Host-associated > Mammals > Digestive system > Stomach > Rumen | place: Canada: Alberta | collected...
GCGCTTCGTCCCAGCAGGAGGGACGGGCGCTCTTTTGTGCCCGCGAGATGGAGGGTGTCCAGGTGGCAAACGAGTACAAGAAGACGATGAACCTCCCCAAGACGGGGTTCCCCATGAGGGCGTCGCTCGCCCAGAACGAGCCCAAGCGCCTCGCCCAGTGGGACGAGGACAAGCTCTACGAGCAGCTCCTCAAGAAGAACGAGGGGCACGAGAAGTTCGTGCTTCATGATGGCCCCCCGTATGCCAACGGCCCCATCCACCTGGGCCACGCGCAGAACAAGATCAGCAAGGACATCATCAACCGCTACTGGTCCATGCGCGGCTACCAGACCCCATACGTTCCTGGCTGGGACTGCCACGGCCAGCCCATCGAGCACAAGGTCGAGGAGACGCTGGGCACCGAGAAGTTCAACCAGCTCCCCACCGTCAAGATCCGCGAGCTCTGCCGCAAGATGGCGGTCGAGCAGGTCGACACCCAGCGTCAGGGCTTCAAGCGCCTGGGCGTGCTGGGCGAGTGGGACAACCCCTACCTCACCTACGTCCACGATTACGACGCCACCGACGTCGAGATCTTCAAGGCCATCTTCGACAAGGGCGCCATCTATCGCGGCCGCAAGCCCGTGCACTGGTGCACCCACTGCCACACGGCGCTCGCCGAGGCGGAGATCGAGTACGGCGACGAGGTCTCGCCGGCCATCTTTGTGCGCTTCGAGATGGCCACCGTGCCCGCCGGCCTCGAGGCCTACAAGGACAACCTCTGGGTTGACATCTGGACCACGACCCCGTGGACCCTTCCCGCCGATGACGCCGTCATCCTGCACCCCGAGGCGGACTACGTGGCCGTCGTGGTCGACGGCCGCGCCGAGATCATGGCCGAGGCCCTCGTCGAGAAGGACTGCGCCAAGTTTGGCTACGAGTCCTATGAGCTCGCGCGCCGCGCCGACGGCGAGGTCTGGCGCATGACGGGCGAGGAGCTCTGCCACAACAAGTACAAGCAGCCCATCTTCGGCGACCAGGGCGTCGAGGGCGAGTTCATCTACGCCGACTACGTCACGCTCGAGGACGGCACCGGCATCGTCCACACGGCTCCCGGCCACGGCGTGGACGACTACAACGCCGGCATGCGCTTCAACATCCCCGTGGTCATGCCCGTCGACGACGACGGCAACTTCTACAAGGGCGACGGCATGGGGACCGGCGGCCCGTGGTCCGGCATGAACGTGAACGACGCCAACCCCAAGATCATCGAGTGGCTCGACGAGCGCGGCACGCTCATCCTCCACGAGGACATCAACCACAGCTACCCGCACTGCTGGCGCTGCAAGCAGCCCGTCATCTTCCGCGCCACGAGCCAGTGGTTCGTCTCGATGGACAAGACCGGCCTGCGCAAGGACGCCCTGCGCGAGCTCGAGAAGGTCAACTTCTACCCCGCGCACTCCCGCAACCGCATCACCTCGATGGTCGAGGGCAGGCCGGACTGGTGCATCTCTCGCCAGCGCAACTGGGGCGTGCCCATCCCTGCGTACACCTGCCAGGACTGCGGCGAGACGGTCATGAACGACGCCACGCTCGACAAGGTCATCGAGCTCTTCCGCGAGAAGGGCTCCGACGCCTGGTTCACCGAGGACCCGGCGAGCTACCTGGGCGACGCCTGCGTGTGCCCAAAGTGCGGCGGCCACAACCTCAAGGCGAACACCGACATCCTCGACGTGTGGTGGGACTCCGGCGTCTCGCACACCGCCGTGTGCAAGCACCGCGGCTACCTCAAGTTCCCCGCCGACATGTACCTCGAGGGCTCCGACCAGCACCGCGGCTGGTTCATGAGCTCGCTCATGACCTCGGTGGGCGCCTACGACGTGGCGCCGTACAAGTCGATCGTCTCCCAGGGCTTCACGCTTGACGGCCAGGGTCGCAAGATGTCCAAGTCGCTCGGTAACGTGATCGACCCCAACAAGGAGTGCGACACCCGTGGCGCCGACGTGCTGCGCCTGTGGGTCGCCTCCGTCGACACCTCGACCGACGTCCCCTGCGACGACACGATCCTCGACCACGTGGGCGACGCCTACCGCAAGATTCGTAACACCTTCCGCTTCCTGCTCGGCGAGATCGAGGACCAGTTCGACCCCGCCACCCAGGGTGTCCCCGTGGCAGACCTCACGCCGTACGACCGCATCACGCTCGCGCACATGTGCGAGGTCCACGACACCGTGGCGCGCGCCTACGAGGGCTACCGCTTCAACGTTGTCTTCCGCACGCTCTACGACTACGTGACCGAGCTCTCCAACGGCTACCTCAACGCAACCAAGGACCGCGTCTACTGCGGTGCCACCAACTCGCCCGAGCGCCGCTCCGCGCAGACCACCTGGGCCTACATCCTGTCGATGCTCATCCACGACTTCCAGCCCATCCTGGTCTACACCACCGACGAGGTCATGCCGCACCTGCCGGCCTCCATGCGCGACAACCAGGAGCACGCGGCGCTTCTCGACTGGTATGAGGCCCCCATGGCTGCCGCCGAGTACGAGCCGCTGCTCAAGGCTCACAAGGCCCTCGTCGAGGCGAGGGGCGCCTTCACCAAGGCATACGAGGAGGCTGCCTCTGAGGGAGTCATTCCCGAGAAGACCTCACAGGCGGCACGCGCGGCGCTCACCGTGCCCGCCGACGCCCTCGAGGCGCTCACCGCGACCGGCGTCGACCTCGCCGAGCCCCTCGTGTGCTCCGCGGTCACGGTCGTCGCAGGCGACGAGTTCTTCGCCGAGGTTTCCCACGCCGAGGGCGAGCGCTGCCCCAGGTGCTGGAACTGGCGCGAGCTTGGCGAGGACGGGCTGTGCTGCCGCTGTCACGACGCTGTCGAGGGTGCGTCCGAGCAGGGCTAGCATCGTCTGTCGCTGCTAGGTAGGTTTACGGAGAGGTACGTAGGGGGCTTTCGTGACGGTTGACGCAATGCATGGATCGCGGTCATGGCGGGGTGCAAGGCTCGTCGTGTTCTGGGTCGTCTGCGTCCTTGCGGTCCTCGTCGACCAGGTCACGAAGGCCGCCGTGCGCGCGTCTCTCGTTTCCGGGAAGCCGCAGGAGTTCATCCCGGGCGTCCTGGACCTCTCGTTCGTTAAGAACACGGGCGCGGCGTTCTCCCTGGGGGAGGGCGCCGGCCCCGTGTTCATCGTCTTTGCGGCCGTGGTGCTCGCGTTTGGCATCTGGCTCGTGTGGTCCCACGACGGCCTGCCCATGCCGCTCGTGGTCTCCGTCGCCTGCGTCTGTGGCGGTGGCGTGGGCAACATGATTGACCGCATGATCTTTGGCTATGTCACTGACTTCTTCGCCACCTCCTTCATTGACTTCCCCGTGTTCAACGTCGCGGACATCTTCGTCACGGTGGGGATTGCGGTCTCCGTGATTCTCTACCTCGTGATGGTCGACGCCCCTGCAAGTGCGTCAGAGGGCTCCGAGCACCCCGGCACGTCCGCCTCCCCCAAGGTGGGAGACAGACAGGATGCCTGATCGTCTCGTCTCCCTGCTCGTGGGGCCGGAGGGCGATGGTGCCCGTATAGACGCGTTCCTCTCAGCGCAAGATGGCATGCCGTCGAGAAGCGCGTGCGCGCGTCTGGTCGAGGATGGTCATGTCACGCTCAACGCCACGCCCGTCTCGTCAAAGAGCGAGCGGCTCTGCCTGGGCGACCGCCTGCAGGTGACGCTTCCCGAGGCGGAGCCGGTGTCGGGGGTTCTCGCCCCCAATCCCTACATTCCCCTGGACATTCGCTTCGAGGACCAGTACCTCATGGTCCTCTCGAAGCAGGCCGGTCTCGTGTGCCATCCCAGCCCCGGGCATGTGGACGACACGCTGGCCAACGCGCTCGTCGCGCATTGCGGCTACTCCCACCTGGGACGTCTTCAGGGCGAAGACCGTCCCGGCATCGTACACCGCCTCGACATGGACACCTCCGGCCTCATGGTTGCGGCCAAGGACGACGAGACCCAGAAGGCGCTGCAGGACCTCATTCGCCTTCGCGTCCTCGACCGGCGCTACGTGACCCTCGTGCAGGGCTACGTGGCACCTGACCAGGGCACCATCGAGAGCGGCATCGCGCGCTCGACGAGGGACCGCCTGCGCATGATGGTGACGGACGACCCCGGCGCGCGCGAGGCAATCACCACCTTCACCACGCTCGAGCGCTTCGAGGCGGGGCGCAGGGACGACGGCTACACGCTCCTCGAGTGCCACCTCTACACGGGGCGCACGCACCAGATTCGCGTCCACATGCGCCACATTGGCCATTGCGTGGTGGGAGACCCCCTCTACGGCCGCGGCGACCTGCGCCAGAACCTTGGCCTTACCAGGCAGTTCCTTCACTCGTGGCACATTCGATTCGACCACCCCGTGACCGGAGAGGCCATCGAGCTTGCCGACGAGCTGCCGGAGGACCTGCGGTCTGTACTAGAATCGCTGAAGGATACCTCAATGGGACGGACCGAGGCCGGGGAGCGCATCTGCCCGCAGCTTGGCGTGTAGCACACGCCGCATGATTGTTTCCTGCTGCGCTCGGCCATGCGAGAGAGAGCTGGTATGGAGTTCAACAAGATCGGACTCACGCCCATCGTGATCTTCAACATGATCGTGTGGCTCTTCTTCACGCTGGCGTACTTCTACCAGTTTGTCTATCTCATCCGCGTGGCGGCGCGCGGCGCGGTCAAGCTGCCTGCGGCAAAGAAGCTGCACCGGTATGCCTTCTTCATCTCGGCGCACAACGAGGAGCCGGTCATTGGCAACCTCGTGCGGTCGATTCTTGCCCAGGACTACCCGCACGAGCTCATGGATGTCTTTGTGGTGTGCGACGCCTGCACCGACAACACCCACGAGGAGGCGGAGCGCGCCGGGGCCATTGTCTGGGACAGGAACGACCTCGCGCGACGCGGCAAGAGCTGGGCTATGGACTATGGCTTTGACCGCATCCTCAACGAGTATGGCGACAAGCACGAGGGCTTCTTTGTCTTCGACGCAGACAATCTCGTCTCGCCCAACTACGTCCGCATCATGAACGACGCCTTCGACGCCGGCTACCTGGTGTGCACGAGCTATCGCAACTCAAAGAACTTCGACTCCAGCTGGATCTCGGCGGCCAACGCCCTGTGGTTCATGCGCGAGGCCAAGTTCCTGAACAACGCCCGCATGATGGTGGGCACGAGCTGCGCCATCTCTGGGTCCGGCTGGCTCGTCTCGGGCAAGATCATCAAGGGCATGCACGGGTGGGACTTCCACACCCTGACGGAGGACATCCAGTTCTCCACCTTCTGCTGCGCGAACAACATCCAGATCGGCTATGCGCCGGCCGAGTTCTTCGACGAGCAGCCCGTGACCTTCAAGGCCAGCTGGGTGCAGCGACTGCGCTGGACCAAGGGCTTCTACCAGGTGTTCTTCTCGTACTGCCGGGACCTGTTCCACGGGATTCGCCATGGACGCTTTGCGTCGTACGACATGCTCATGACCATCGCGCCAGGCATGATCCTCACGCTCCTCTCGGCCTTTGTGAACGCGACCTATCTCATCGTGGGCAGCCTGAGTCACGGCTTCATCGCCACGCAGGCCGAGCTCTCCATGTGCATGGGGTCGCTGATAATGACCTTTGCCTCGATGTACGTGGTGTTCTTCCTGCTCGCCGTCATCACGACCATTTCGGAGCGCAAGCACATCCACTGCCACAAGAGCAAGCGTTGGATGATCATTACGAACCTGTTCACGTTCCCGCTGTTCATGATGACCTATATCCCCATGACCGTGGTTGCGCTCTTCAAGAAGGTCGAGTGGATTCCCACCAAGCACGACATCGCGGTGAACGTCGAGGACGTGCTAAGCGAGGGAGCGAGCAACTAGGGGCTGCGCGGGCGCCGCGGCTGCGGCAGGGCGGTCTCCGGCGCCGACATGACGCCGGAAGGTCGGTTCCCGACGGGATTACGTACGAGAAGGGCCCTCCGGAGCAGAAATTGCACCGGAGCGGGGGTTTCCGACGGGATTCCGTACGAGATGCGCCCTCCGGCGTCGAATCCTCGCCGAAGTCTCTTTTATCTCCGTTGCAGCTGCAGGAACTCGCCCTCCGGCGAGGAAATGACGCCGCAGCTGAGGTTCCGTACCCAATCGCTGCGACGACGCGCCCTCCGGCGAGAAAACCGCGCCGGAACGAGGGTTTCGGAGGGGACGCGTCCACGAGAAGGGCCCTCCGGAGCAGAAATTGCACCGGAGCGGGGGTTTCCGACGGGATTCCGTACGAGATGCGCCCTCCGGCGTCGAATCCTCGCCGAAGTCTCTTTTATCTCCGTCGCAGCTGCAGAAACTCGCCCTCCGGCGAGGAAATGACGCCGGAGCTGAGGTTCCGTACCCAATCGCTGCGACGACGCGCCCTCCGGCGAGAAAACCGCGCCGGAACGAGGGTTTCGGACGGAAATCCGTACGAGAAGGGCCCTCCGGCGTCGAAATGACGCCGAAAGCAAGGTTCCGTATACTGCCGTTCCGCGTGTTCCGGACGTTTAACGTTCCCTAACCGTCCAGGAAATCCTCAACCGTCCGAAAAACGCGACCACCACCTGTGATTGGTTCTCGCAGCTCGACCAGCGGGACCAAAGGGCGCCCCCCCTGGATGCTACAATTGCCCGCAACGGTGGCTACCAGTACCGCATTTGCGGAGAGTAGGAGCGCGCACGCATGGCAACGTTCTTCGAAGGGGAATCGCACACCTTCTCCGAGTACCTTCTCGTCCCTGGTTATTCCTCAGCGGAGAACATCCCCGCGAACGTCTCGCTTCGCACGCCCCTCGTGCGCTATAAGCGCGGAGAGGAACCGGCGCTCAGCCTCAACATCCCCATGGTCTCGGCAATCATGCAGGCTGTCTCTGGTCCCAAGCTCGCCGTGGCGCTTGCGCAGGAGGGCGGCCTCTCCTTCATCTACGGCTCCCAGAGCGCCGACGACGAGGCGGCCATGGTGCGAGAGGTGAAGTCCTACAAGGCCGGCTTCGTGGTCTCGGACTCCACGCTCACGCCCGACATGACGCTCGGCCAGGTCATGGAGATGAAGGAGCGCACCGGCCACTCCACCATGCCCGTCACCGATGACGGTACCTCCCACGGACACCTCGTGGGCATCGTGACCTCACGCGACTACCGCCCCTCCCGCGATGATCGCGCCAAGCTCGTCTCGGAGTTCATGACCCCGCGCGAGAAGATGATCGTCGCCGAGGACGGCACCTCGCTCAAGACCGCCAACGACATCATCTGGGACAACAAGCTCAACCAGCTGCCCATCGTCGACGCCGACAACCGCCTGGTCGCGCTCGTCTTCCGCAAGGACTACGACTCCCACAAGTCCCGTCCGGACGAGCTTCTCGACCAGCACAAGCGCTACCTCGTTGGCGCCGGCATCAACACGCGCGACTACGCCGAGCGCGTTCCCAAGCTGGTCGAGGCGGGCGCTGACGTCCTCTGCATCGATTCCTCCGAGGGCTTCTCGGAGTGGCAGAAGCGCACGCTCGCGTGGATTCGCGAGAACTACGGCGACTCCGTGCGCGTTGGCGCTGGCAACGTCGTCGACGCGGAGGGCTTCCGCTTCCTCGCGGACTGCGGCGCGGACTTCGTGAAGGTCGGCATCGGCGGCGGCTCCATCTGCATCACCCGCGAGCAGAAGGGCATCGGCCGCGGCCAGGCCTCCGCGCTCATCGACGTGTGCCGTTCCCGCGACGAGTACTTCGAGGAGACCGGCATCTACGTGCCCGTGTGCTCCGATGGCGGCATCGTCTACGACTACCACATGACGCTTGCCCTGGCCATGGGCGCCGACTTCCTCATGCTCGGGCGCTACTTCGCTCGCTTCGACGAGAGCCCCACGCGCCGCGTCAACGTGAACGGCTCCTACATGAAGGAATACTGGGGCGAGGGCTCCGCGCGTGCCCGCAACTGGCAGCGCTACGACTTGGGCGGCAACAAGAAGGGCCTCTCGTTTGTCGAGGGCGTCGACTCCTACGTGCCGTACGCCGGCCCGCTCAAGGAGAACGTCGACAACTCGCTGCTCAAGGTCCGCTCCACGATGTGCAACTGCGGTGCGCTCGACCTGGCGGAGTTCCGCGACAAGGCCAAGCTCACGCTCGTCTCGGCCACGTCGCTCGTCGAGGGCGGCGCGCACGACGTGCTGCTCAAGGACTCCAGCCAGCAGGTGAACTTCCGCTCGTAGATGAGACAATGGGGCAGTCCCTTTGTCCCATCAACGAGGGGCTGTCCCCGCCTTGTCTTGTCTAGCATTGGGAGGTCAGGGGTGGACGAGAAGGACTTCGACAACATGAGGCGCGCCGGCACCGATGCCGCGCGACAGGTGGGCGAGGCCTTCTCGCAGCTTGACTTCTCCGGCGTCTCGAGGTCGATCGAGAAGGCGGTCCGTGACGTAGGGCGGCAGCTGAGCACCTTTGGGCGAGACGAGCGCTCGCCCTACGTCATCAGCGACCCACAGGACGTGAGCCGGGCGCGCTGGCGCATGTGGGCAGGCCTTGCGATCCTCTTCTTCGTGACAATTCCCCTGGTTGTCGTAGGGCTTGCACTACTCGTCTTTAGCCCTCTCTCCGGCATTGTGACACTGGCGCTCGGTGTCGCAGCGGCCGTAGCGGGCTCGCGGCTTGTGGGCAAGGGGGCGCACGCGAAGAACTTCGCACAGATGCTGCAGCGCGTTGACAAAGCTCTAGGGGATAGGCAGAGCGTCTCCGTGGCCGAGCTTGCCGGCGAGGCTGGCGTCCCCATGCCGCAGCTCGTCTCGGTGCTTGATGAGGCAATCTCTCGAGGGCTCATTCCCGAGGGGCGCCTGGACGAGGATGGCGGCAAGAGGGTGCTCTACCTCACCGAGGAGGCGTGGAGCGCGGCGCAGGGGAGAAGGCCGGTTGCGCAGGTGGCTAGTACAACAGTCGCGGCTTCCTCTGGTGAAGAGTCGTTCTCCCTGCCCGAGGAGGCGCGTGAGGTTCTCGCCGCCGCTACGAAGAGCGTCGAGGGAATTCGGGAAGGGGCCGAGAAGGTCCGCGAGGGCGAGGTTCGCGCAACGCTCGAGCGAATCGCATCCAAGACCGAGGACATCTGCGCATACGTCATGCACCATCCGGAGGTCGCGTCGCAGTTCAGGAAGGCAGCGACGTACTACCTGCCCACGACTGCCAAACTTGCAGGGTCCTATGTGGAGTTCGAGGGCCATGCAACTGGCCCCGAGGTCGTGAAGACGCTTACGGAGATGCGCAGCTCATTTGCTCAGATGGACGACGCTCTCTCGAAGCTGTCGGACGAGCTGGTGCTCGATCAGTCCATCGACGTCCACAGCGACATCGAGGTCCTGCGCACCATGCTTGAGCAGGACGGCCTCTCGCCGCGGGATTGATTTACCGGGCAGCGGGATTCCGTTGCCCGGTAAATCAATCCCACTCCCCGGCAATGGAATCCCGTTGCCGGGGAGTTTAATCCCGCGAGGCCTCGAGGAGCTTCGACTTGAGCTCGTCCTCGATCTGAGCGAGTTCGCCCTCGGCCTGGCGGCGCTTCTCTCGGCCCTCCGCCTGCACGCGCTTGACCTCGTCAAGCGTCGAGATGAGCTGCTCGTTCGTGTGCTTCAGGGTCTCGATGTCCACCACGCCACGCTCTGCCTCGCGGGCGGCGTCGACCGTGGCTACCTTGAGTTTGTCGGCGTTCTTCTTGAGAAGCTCGTTGGTCATGTCGGAAACCTCGCGCTGGGCGCGCGCGGCCTGCGTGGCGTGCTCGATTCCAAGGGCGATGACCATCTGGTTCTTCCAGAGGGGGATGGTGTTGACCACCGTCGACTGGATCTTCTCGGCCATCACGGCGTCCGACGCCTGGACCATGCGAATCTGCGGCGCCGTCTGGAGGGCCACCTGACGGGTTAGCTCGAGGTCGTAGATGCGCTTCTCGAAGCGGTCGCACTTCTGCGCCAGGTCGCGCGCGGCTTGCGCGTCCTCGGCAAGGCCGGTCTCGGCCGCCTTGGCCTGGAGCTTGGAAAGCTCGCCCGTGCGCACCTGCTCGAGCTTCTCCTTGCCGGCGACCACGTACATCGTGAGCTCCTTGAAGTACGCCTCGTTGAGCGCGTAGAGCTGGTCGAGCGTCGCGATGTCCTTGAGCAGCGTGCGCTGGTGTCCCTCGAGGGTGTCCGAGATTTCGCGGACGTTCTTCTCGACTGCGGTGTAGCGCGTGCGTAGCGCCTCGAGGTTGTTCTTTGCCTTGTGGAAGATGGCGAGAGGACCGGTCTTCTCCTGCTTGTCAGGGTCGAAGTCCTTGAGTGTCACGATGAGGGAGCTGATGTCGTTGCCAATCTCGCCCAGGTCGTTGTTGCGCACGCCGTTAAGCGCTCGCTCGGAGAAGTCCGAGACCTTCTTCTGTGCGCCGACGCCGAAGGAGAGGACGCCCGCCGTGTTCGTGAGGTCGATTTTCTCGACGAAGGTCTCGACCTTCTCGCGCTCGGCGGGGGAGAGGGCCTGGGCCGGGTCGCTTGTGGGTGACGACGTCGGCGTTGCGGCGGGGACGGGATCTGGCGCGGTCGGCGTGGGGTCGCCAAACTCCAGCTCGGGCTCGGGGATGTCCATGTCGAAGTCCTGCGTGCTGTCAGCCATGATTCCTCCAGGGTCGCTGAGCGGAGCTTTTGCGTTTCGCTATGGCAATTCTACCCCGTGGGATGCTGCGGCGGGCGAGCGGGACGGAGCGGTCCCGCGTGCGGCGCGTGCTTCCGGTTGCCCCCGGTTCTCGCTCGGTTGTCGCCGGACATGTGCGAGAGATTCGAAGAGCCTTCGACCGAGAATTACGCACGGCTGAAGATCCGGGCGACAAAAGCCCAGGTGGCGTTTCTCGCAAACTCAGCCGTGCGTAATTCGGGTGTCGACGGTCGCTACCCGCACGGCCCGCTTGCACTCCTGGCGCCTCTGGGGAGCAGAATCCGCTCGCGCTACTCGTCCCCCGCGTCTCGATACGTGAAGTCCAGCGTGTAGGTGTCCTTCTCGAAGGCCGCGTTGAAGATCTGGGTTAGCTGGCTCTCAGCGTTCGTCCTCGCCTCGTCGAGAAGGCCGCCGCCAATGGCCTCCTCCTCGCTTCTCTCGACGCACTGCCTACGGAAGGCGTCGGAGTCCTCCACGCTGATGGGGTTGAAGATGTTGTTGTTCTCCTCGAGGACGCCGCTCTTGTCCATGTCTGGGGTGTTCGAGATGATGTGCGGCTGGTCGAGCGTCACGTGCAGCAGCGAGGGGTCGTTCTCGTCCTGCTCGAGTTCTGCTGTCGAGAGGTCGACGCCCGCCTTGATGGTGCCGTTGGAGCGGTACCAGAAGCTTTTCTCGGTGAATGGGACGTCAAAGAGGTCGAGAAAGTCGCGGTTGGAATTGGTCACCTTGTCGACGATCGAGTAGTCCTGAGAGGCGCTCACCAGCTCGCCCTCCTCGCGGACGCGCGTGAAGACCACGCTGGGGGAGAGGGTCTGGACGGTGGGCTGGGCCAGCTCGGGCTGCGGCGCGACCATGGGGTAGATGCGCGCGTAGAGGAATGCCCCCAGTGCTGCCCCCACAGCGAGAACTGCAAGCCACACCTTCCACTCGCGAAGGATGGCCCTTGCGCGCTTTGCCGTTTTCTCCATCAGTGCCTCCTTGGTTGTTGTTACTCGGGTTCCTCGATTCCTTGGCTTTTCATTAGTTCTTGAAGCAATTCCTCGCCGGGCGAGTCATCTGTCGGCGGAGACGAGCATTCAAGGCCACTCGACGCGCGGCCCAGCTCTTGCGCGCAGTCGTCAATGTGCGAGAGGGGCTTCGACCGCTGTGGTTCGTCCTCGAGCGCCGCGTTGAGCGCCTCGGCGCGGACGAGCCGGTCTGCGACGTCCGCGAGCCTGTCAGAGAGCTTCTCGGCCTCAAGGGCAAGGAGCTCCTGCTGGCTGTGGTCACGCAACCTCTCACGTAGGTCATCCGCGGCCTGCGAGAGTGTGAGGCCTTCTCGGCGTCTTTGGGCGAGAAGGAAGAGCGTCGCCAGGTCCCGCTCGTCGTAGGTGCGGCGGCCCCAGCTGCTGTCGCTTGGCGTGAGGACCCCGGCGCCACCGCGGCCCTGGTAACAGGCGCGCTGGATGTCGCGGCGAGAAAGACTCACCAGACGCTCTACCTCGGCGATCCTCCAGCCATGTTGTTCGGCGGTCCCCATGCGCTCACCTCCTCCTGATTAACCAAACCTGTTCAACGGTTGAACAGCAATCGAGACCTGTCGGTACGCCGCCGACGGGTGCTGCTTCTTCGTAAAGAGGGGTGAAATAATTGCGAATGGGGGTGCTGTCTGCGCGTTCTCAAACTCCTTCTTTATCGGTATCTGTGAATCGTCGCGACGTTTTCGCAGGTGGATTTCTGCACGATTCACAGATACCGATAGAGAAGGAGTGGGGGGTGGGGTGGCGACAGCAGTGAGGCGGCGGTTGGGGCGCAGCATCGTGGGGGGCGGAGAAAAACGCAGCTTCGGTGAGAAAACGACGCCAGAGGGTGCGTCTCGTATGGAATCACGTCGGGAACCTCGCTCCGGCGTCATTTTCTCGCCGGAGGGCGCGTTTCCGCAGGCGCGTCGTACGGAACCTTCTCTCCGGCGTCATTTCGGCGCCAGAGGGTACGTCTCGTACGGAATCCCGTCGGGAATCCCTGCTCCGGCGTCATTTTCTCGCCGGAGGGGGCGCGTCTCGTACGGAATCCCGTACAAAGTCCCGGTTCCGGCGCCAGATTCTCGCCGGAAGTGCGTTTTTCTCCGCAGCGCCCTCCCGGCCCCTCGCGCCCGCCCAGCCCCCGCGCCCGTCCCGTGCGCCCCGCACCCGCGCCGCAGTCGGCGTAGTGTGTCGAGCAGGTTCCGCATCGACGCCGCCCCGGGGGATACCTGCTAGAATCGACAGGCTATGCAAAGGAGCGAGAAGGGGCTTCACATGTGCGACAGCACTCAGCAGAACGACTTTGAGGTGCCTGCCTACGACGCGCAGGCCATAGAGACCAAGTGGCAGAAGACCTGGGAGGACGAGGAGCTCTACAAGACCGACGAGGACCCCTCCAAGCCCAAGAAGTACGTCCTCGAGATGTTCCCGTATCCCTCGGGCGACCTCCACATGGGCCACGCCCGCAACTACACCATCGGCGACGCCATGGCGCGCCAGGCCCGTATGCGCGGCTATGACGTGCTGCACCCCATGGGCTTCGACGCCTTTGGCCTCCCCGCCGAGAACGCGGCCATCAAGCACCACACGCAGGCCGCCAAGTGGACCTACCAGAACATCGCGCAGGCCGTCAAGACCATGAAGCGCATGGGCTTCTCGTACGACTACGACCGCATGTTCAACACCTGCGACCCCGAGTACTACAAGTGGGGCCAGTGGATGTTC
>Ga0256406_1005547_pt1 | contig 13389 bp, 10 predicted proteins | sample RumenRJG_03DNA_FD_185986 | JGI IMG/M metagenome (GOLD analysis project Ga0256406, IMG submission 185986) | Bovine rumen microbial communities from Lethbridge, Alberta, Canada - RJG_03 | ecosystem: Host-associated > Mammals > Digestive system > Stomach > Rumen | place: Canada: Alberta | collected...
GTATTCTCATGGCATACTCCGGTGCCCGCTCCCAGCAGGGTGTTCTCCGAGACCCTGGCCAGGCCGTCCGCCGTCTTGTACAGGAGACCTGCCTCCGAGCCCAGCCAGAAGACCGATCCGCCGGACGATATCCAGGTGATGAGGGGGTCGGACGCCGATCCGGTGTACACCGACGACGGGAGCGCGTACGAGAGGACTATGAGGGCGGTGCCGGACCTCGAACCCGATGCTATCTCGGCGGCCAGTTCTGCATCGTCTACTCTGGTCATGTCCCCGAACCCGCGCATCTTCAGATTCCGTTCTATCTGCCCGGCGGTGTCCGAAGGGTCGTTGTGGAACGGGTCCGCATCGCTGAGCGAGCATGCCTCGGAGTAATAGCCATCGTAATCCGGGTCGATGTAGATGATGGCCCGAGTCGGCGCGGCGTATGCTCCGCTCTCCTCCAGGAGGACGGAGTCCCAGGCGTCCGATCCGGTGCTGCGGACGCTGTAAGATACCGATCCGCCGGACCACTGCGCTTCTGCATCGCGCTCGGTGACCGGATCGTATGCCAGGAACTCCCCGGCCACTACGGCGGCCGCGAGGAGGACGGCGGTGAGCGAGATAAGCAAGGTTCCGCGGTTCATCTTCATACCGGACTGCGTTCTCGGATACGGCAAGGCGGTTTATATAAGAACGGGCGCGCTGCCGACAGGCTGTTCACTACGATAATATACCTTCTAGGCTTTGTTGCACCGATGAGCCTGAGGGGGAAGGCGCTCGAGCGTTGGGACGCGGTCAGCCGCAGCAATCCTGCTGCATCGCTGATGGTCCTCCTCATGGCAGTATTTCTGATCGCGGACGCATTCCTTTTCCTGGTTCCCGGCCTCGATGCTTTCCGCGATTCGCTCCACGGCGAATCGGAAACGTATTTCATGGATTTCTTCAGCAGCCTCGTGGATTCCATGAACAATCCTTACGGCAACCTGAGGGACATTACCGGAGTGATATACCCAGCTCTTATCACCGTGTTCTATTCTCTGGTGGGTCATGCGGTCTCCGGGTATGTCTCCGACCCGACGGACGCCTTCTCGTACAGGGAGGTCCAGGAGCCGGTCATGGTGCTGCTCGTCATCACCGCCCTGTCCCTTTACGCCGTCCACCTGTTCTGCATGAGAGCTGAGAGGAAGGGAGGTTTGGAGCACAGGATGTCCGAGCTGATGTTCCTGTGCGTCCTGCTGTCGTCCCCGGTCATGTACGCCGTTGTCCGCGGGAATTCGATGATCATGTGCGTCGTTTTCTGCGCCCTGTTCGTCCTCGGCTACAGGTCCGAGAACAGATGGATCAGATGGGCTTCGTACGTCTGCCTGGGCATTGCCGCCGGGATAAAGATCGCCCCTGCTGTCCTGGCGTTCATCATCCTCAGGGAAAGGGACTGGCGCGGATTCGCTGAATGCGTCGCGATCGTAGCGGCCCTGTTCATTGTTCCGTTCGCTTTCACCGAAGGCAGCCTGTCAGACCTCATCAGTAACCTGACGTCGTACAGCGACGGGAGGGACAGCGGTGCGATCGTCACCGTCGGCGATTATGTCCATGCTCTGCTGTACCGTTTCGTTTCCGACGGTGTCCAATCCACTGTGTCCATCGCCGTGACGGCGGCCCTTGTCGTCCTTTTCGCGGCCATGATTCTCTTCGACAGGGAGCTCGACCAATGGAAGATTCTCATCCTCATGTTCGGGGCGATGATCCTCTGTTTCGGGAACGGTATCCGCTACAATTTCTGCTACATCATCATACCGTTGGTCTTCTTCGCATCCGAGAGAAGGGAGATGTCCCGGATCAATGCTGTATCGGCCGTCTGTTTCGCCGTGATGTTCTTGCTTTACCCCTCGGAGCCGTTCCTCAAGTCCCTGGCACTGATCGCCGTATTGGCGATGGTCACATGGGAGAGCCTGCCCAGGACACGGGATGGCATCAGGAAGGCGATGGCTGAGAGGCGCGCAAAGCACATGGTCTCTGACAGCTGATCGGAATCAGTCCGGACGATCCATGATGCGGTCATCGCGCTCTGCCGGGCTGCGGAGCCGCGCAATGATCCTTTCTGCAGTGCGCGGCCCGCCCAATGCTACGAAAAGGGTCATAAGCAGCAGGACAGTGGCTCTGGCTGATGTCTGGAAATGACGGAGGCCGTCGAACCACGGGAAGAGGCAGAACACGATTGCGAACCCGACGGCGATTAAGATCGCGTATTTCCTATCTTCTTTTCTGTCGGATATGAACCATATAAGCGGGATTATCGTGAAGGTCAGAAGATATGCTGCTCCGACTCCCGGGCCGAATATGAACATGGAAGATGCCAGGAGGAAAACTTCCCATTCCTTCAGTCTGGTATCGAAGATGATTCTCCACAGCAAGAGGAGTTCGAAAAGCGCGGTCGCTCCCAGCGATATTGCCTTTTCGGCGCTTTCCGATACGAATGGGCCGAAGATCAGGTCGATCCAATCGCCGATGTTGACCAGCCCGTTGCTGCCTGCTACATTGGATGTGTGGTCGAATATGGTGTCCAGGAGGATCAGCGGCGTTCCGTCGGTGAATACAAAGGGAACTGTAAGCAGGATCAATGACATCACCGCGCCGACGGCAAAGTCCTTCCATCTGCGCTCGCGCATGAGGAGCACCAGCAGGACCGCAGGATAGGCCTTTATGGAGACGGCCAGCGCGATGGAAAGATACGATGCGAATCTGACGCGGCTGTCGGGGGATTTATAGCCGTATGCGAAGAAAAGGCTCAGGACCGCTGCGTAGATGATGCTGTTCCCTCTGTCTATGGCGAAAACGAAAGGGAACGAGGCTGCGGTCAGGACGGCAATGATCCAGGGGTTCAGATCATATCCTCTGGACTTCAGTATCCTGACGGTCAGGACCATCAAGGCCGCCACGGCTACTGCTGTCAGGAGTATGTAAGTGGCGGTGCCGATCGCAGAATCTCTGATTACGTTGCTGTAAAGATCTCCGTGATTGGTCCAATTCGGATCGTATGGTACGTATCCCTGGACACGCGGTATTAGGAAATCTGCTAGTGCCGAGTAGATTATCGTGATCAGCGGAGGATAGAGCACTTTCGAAACTGTGTATGGGTCCTCATAACTGAAGTAGACGCTGTCAAAGAAATCGTCCCAGTAACTGTCGCGATGGCTGTAGAGCATATTCTCGAAAGAATGTCCATATGTCATGATGGCCATCACAATAGACAGGATTGCAGTGGCCGCAAGTATTATTGTCAGTATGGCGGCCGTCGGGTTGGAGTTCCGACAGCTTTCATATAGTTTCCTGGCGCGGCCGAGCAGGTCCTTCATCTCTATCTCGCACGCGGAAAAATATAATATATTTATTGAGGCGGTTTGTGACGGCATATGAAGGCCGTCATACTGGCCGGAGGGTTGGGAACGAGGATTTCGGAGGAGAGCTACCTCAGACCGAAACCCATGATCGAGATCGGCGGTCATCCAATACTCTGGCACATAATGAAAACCTATTATCACTACGGGATTACCGATTTCATAATATGCGCCGGATACAAACAGCACATGATCAAGGAGTACTTCGCAGACTACTTCCTTCACTGCAGCGACGTCACGTTCGATTTTACTAAGGGGTTCAAAACCGAGATTCACAACAGCGATATCGAGAAGTGGAAGGTCACCGTTGTGGACACTGGTCTTAATACCATGACCGGCGGGAGGATCAAGCGCGTGCGCAAGTATCTCGATGATAACGAGCCCTTCCTCCTGACGTACGGCGACGGCGTTTCCGATGTGGACATCGGCAAACTTGTGGCCTTCCATAAGTCGCACGGCAAGCTGGCGACGCTTACTGCTGTCCATCCTGTCGGCAGGTTTGGGGTCCTGGGGATGAACGGGGACTGCATCTCGTCGTTTGGCGAGAAGACCGAGAGCAAGACCGACTGGATCAATGGCGGCTACATGGTCCTGGACCCCAAGGTCATCGACTACATCGAAGGAGACGGGACGACCTTCGAGAAGGAGCCCCTGGAGAGGCTCAGTTCCGAGGGCCAGCTGATGGCATATAAGCACGGCGGTTTCTGGCAATGCATGGACACCCTGCGCGATAAAGAGAAACTTGAGGAGATGTGGGCTCGGGGCGAAGCGAAGTGGAAGGTATGGTGAGGGCTGATCCCGGGTTCTATGCCGGCAAGAAGGTCCTGGTCACAGGGCATACCGGTTTCAAGGGCTCATGGCTGTGCAGGATCCTGAAGCTGCTGGGCGCCGAAGTATACGGCTATTCCCTGGAGCCGCCTACAGACCCCAGCCTCTATGAGATCGCCGGTATTGGCGGCCAGGTGTACTCCAAGATCGCGGATATCAGGGATTATGCCGCGCTTTCCCGTTTCTATGCCGATGCATCGCCCGACATCGTGATGCATCTGGCGGCCCAGCCCATCGTCAGGGAGGGGTACCGCATACCGCGCGAGACCTATGAATCCAATGTCATGGGGACGGTGAACATATTGGAGTGCGTTCGTACACACCTATGTGCCAGATCGTTCCTCAATGTGACTACGGACAAGGTCTATGACAACAACGACGCCGACCGCTATTATTCCGAAGGGGACCGCCTCGACGGATACGATCCGTACTCTAACTCGAAGAGCTGCTCCGAGCTGGTGACGCACAGCTACCGCCGGAGCTTCCTGGAGCAGGCGGGAGTGGCTGTCTCCACCGCCAGGGCTGGGAATGTGATCGGCGGAGGAGATTTCGCCAAGGATCGTTTGGTACCGGACTGTGTCAGGGCGGCCGTAGCCGGAAAGGACGTGGTTCTGAGGAACCCCAATTCGGTCAGGCCGTACCAGCACGTGCTGGAGCCTCTGTACTCATATCTGACCGTGGCGGCCGCCCAGTATGCCGATCCGAAACTGGCCGGCTCATACAACATAGGGCCCGACCGCGAGGACTGCATAACCACCGGCGAACTGGCCGGCGAGTTCTGCAGCATGTGGGGTAAAGGCCTGAAATGGAGGGCGGAGGATGATAACGGTCCCCATGAGGCGAGCTTCCTCAAACTGGACAACTCGCTTCTCCGGAAAGTTTTCGGCATATCCCCGCTCTGGCACAGTTCGGATGCCGTCGCCAGGACCGTTGAGTGGACCAGGGTATGGGCGGACGGAGGGGATGTCCTCGCGTGTATGGACTCTCAGATCAGGGAGTATTTCTTGGGACGCGGCATCAATCTTTGATTTATCGGTGATCACATGAAAATGAGGGTATCGGATTATATCGCAAGCCTCTGCCGCGACGCCGGCATTACCGACGCGTTCACGGTCGTCGGAGGCGGGTCCATGTGGATGAACAATGCTTTCGCGCACTGCAAAGGCATAAACGTCGTCTACAACCACCATGAGCAGGCATCGGCCATCGCTGCCGAGGCATATGCCAGGATAAACAACAAGCTGGCGGTCCTGTGCGTGACTACCGGCCCCGGAGGGACCAACGCCATAACCGGCGTCGTTGGAGGATGGCTGGACTCCATCCCGATGATCGTCTTCTCGGGGCAGGTCCGCTACGCTACCATGGCCAGGAGCACGGGGCTTCCCCTCCGCTCCATGGGGGACCAGGAGTTTGACATCACCAAGGCGATCGGCTGCATGACGAAGTACTGCGAGCTGGTTCTGGACCCGAAGAAGATCAAATACTGCGTTCGCAAAGCGCTCTTCATCGCCACTCATGGGAGGCCCGGCCCCTGCTGGATCGATGTGCCCCTGGATGTGCAGAACGCCGAGATCGAGACGGACGGGCTCGAGGATTTCGACCCCTCTGCATACATGAAGGATATACCGATGTTCGTCGACCCCTCCGTCGCGGACAGGGTCATCGAGCTGGTCTCGAAGGCGAAGCGCCCTGTCTTCTACGCAGGCAACGGCATCAGGCTCTCCGGAGGGTACGATGCGTTCCTCAAGGTCATAGAGAAGCTGAACATCCCAGTGGTCACTTGCTGGGACAGCGTCGACCTGATCCCGGACGACCACCGCCTGTACGGCGGGCGCGGCGGGAACCTGGGGGACCGCGGGGGCAACTTCGCGGTGCAGAACAGCGACCTCGTCCTTTCGATAGGAAGCCGCCTGAGCTTCCGCCAGACCGGGTTCAACTACGAGACCTGGGCCCGGAAGGCCTATGTCATCATGGAGGATATCGACGCCGCCGAGCTGAAGAAGCCCAATGTGCACGTCGATCTGCCAGTCCATGCCGATGCCAAGGCCTTCCTGCAGGCGCTCCTGGACCGCACTGGGGACAAGGTGTGCGATGACGAAGACTGGATAGCCAGATGCAAGCAGTGGCAGAAGGAGTATCCTGTCGTCAGGCCGGAGTACTACAAAGAGGAAGGGCCGGCGAACCCCTACTGCCTCATGAAGGAGCTGAGCAGGAGGCTTCCCGAGGGCACGGTGACCGTCGTCGGGAACGGGACCGCCTGCGCCGTCGGCAGCCACGCCTACGTCATCAAGAAAGGCACCCGTTTCATCGTGAACTCGGCCATCGCATCCATGGGATACGATCTGCCGGCTGCCATCGGGGCATGCGTCGCGATCGGGAGGAAGCCCCTCGTCTGCATCGCCGGGGACGGAAGCCTCATGATGAACCTCCAGGAGCTGCAGACAGTCATCACCAACCGCCTGCCGATCAAGCTGTTCATCATAAACAACTCAGGATACCAGTCCATGCGCCTCACGGAGACCAATCTGTTCAATGCGGACTTCTTCGGCATGGGTCCCGAGTCGGGCGACCTCGGCTTCCCGTCCTACGAGAAGCTGGCCGCGGCCTTCGGATATCCGTACTACTCGGTGAAGAGCAACGCCGAGCTGTCCGAGCTCGACAGGATCCTCTCCGAGGACGCTCCGTTCATCTGCGAGGTCTTCGTCACCACCAAGCAGGCGTTCGAGCCCAAATCTTCCACCAAGGTCCTGGAGGACGGCACCCTGTATTCCGCCCCGCTCGAGGACATGTACCCGTTCCTCAGCCGCGACGAGCTGAAGAAGAACATGTACATCGAGTGAGGAGGCCGATCGGCATGAAGGTGGCCATCACGGGGCCGACAGGCGCCATCGGGTCGGAGCTCGCAGAACTGGAGCTGGCGGCCGGCAACGAGGTCGTCGCGATAGTGCGGCCCGGTTCCAGGAACATCGGGAACCTGCCCCGCTCCGACCGGCTGTCAGTCATCGAGGCCGACATCTCCGATTATCCGTCCCTGAAGGGGAAGGGGGAATGCGATGTGTTCTTCCACCTGGCATGGGCGGAGACCTTCGGCGCCGGGCGCGACAACGCCGAGCTCCAGATCGACAACATCCGGTACTCAGCCGACGCCGTTAGGCTGGCGGCCGACTGGGGAGCGGAAGCCTTCGTAGGCACGGGCTCGCAGGCCGAATACGGCCCGTGCAGCATGAAGCTCAGCGGCCGCACCCCCGTGAACCCGGAGAGCGGCTACGGCATCGCCAAGTACGCCGCCGGCAGGATGTGCCGCCTCCTCTGCAGTGATCTGGGCATCCGCTTCGGCTGGGCGCGCGTGATCAGCGTCTTCGGGGACCGCGACGCCGACCATACCCTCATCATGTACCTGATCAAGTCCCTGCTGGCCGGTAAGACCCCGGAACTCACCGGCTGCGACCAGATCTGGGACTACATCTATGCCAAGGACTGCGCGGCGGCCCTGAAGGCGATCGGCGAGAGAGGGAAGGACGGAACGGCCTACTGCATCGGCAGCGGGAAGCCCAGGAGGCTCAGGGACTACGTCGAGGCAGTGAGGGACATCGTCGCTCCGGGTGCGGAGCTCAGGTTCGGGGTCAAGCCCTATTACCCGCACCAGCCGATGATGCTGGCCGGCGACATCTCCGAGCTCACGGAGGACACGGGGTTCGTCCCGCAGTACTCGTTCGAGGAAGGTATAATGAACGTCCTTGCTTACGTGAGGGCGCATAACCCGGATATGCGGTGTTGAACGTGAAGAAAATCTCAGTGATGGTCCCCACCTATAACGAGGAGGACAATGTGGTCCCCATCTCGGAAGCCATAATCGAGCAGCTTTCGAAGTGCGGGGATTATGATTACGAGCTCCTGTTCATCGATAACGATTCCAAGGACACCACCAGGGACAAGATTCGCGTCCTGTGCGCCCGGAACCCTAAGATCAAGGCTATATTCAATGCCAAGAACTACGGGCAGTTCAATTCCCCGTACTACGGGATCCTCCAGGCCACCGGCGACTGCGTCATCAGCATGGCGGCGGATTTCCAGGACCCTCCGGAGCTCATCCCGCAGTATGTGAAAGCGTGGGAAGAAGGGTACAAACTCGTGATGTGCCAGAAGACCTCCAGCAAAGAGAGCCGCCTGGTCTACAGGGCGCGCCGCTCTTACTATCGTTTCATGAGGAAGCATTCGAGCGTGGAATGGCTGGAGCAGGTCAACGGCTCGGGGCTATACGACCGCGAGTTCGTGGAGATCATGCGGAAGATCGATGACCCCAAGCCGTTCCTCAGGGGCGTCGTGGCCGAGATGGGCTACAAGATCAAGCTCATCCCGTTCGAGCAGCCTAAGCGCAGGGCCGGCAAGTCCAGCAACAATCTCTTCAGCTACTATGACGGCGCGATGCAGAGCATCACATCCTACACGAAGTACCCCGTCAGGCTGGCCACCGGCCTGGGGATAGGGCTCACGGTCCTGAGCGCCATCGCATGGGCGGCCGCTATCATCAATAAGATCCTCAACTGGGACTCCTACGCCCTCACCGACGATATCCTGGCGCTCGCGATATTCTCGGCGGTCTCGCTCAACCTGTTCTTCATCGGGATGGTCGGGGAGTATGTGATGAACGTCAACGACAGGGTCAGGAAGCGCCCCCTGGTCGTCGAGGCCGAGCGCATCAACTTCGATAAGGAGCGAATCGGAGGAGACTGAATATATCGCGGGGGGTGCGCGCGGAACGGTGCCCGGCAGGAACATCCCCTGCCGAACGGTACCCGAAACCGTACAGAACGGCGATGAACTCGATGCCGTTCGCCTCGGCCGCCTTGAAATCCGAGGAGGCATCTCCCACCATGACCGTGCGGTCCTTCTCTGCTCCCAGCTTCTCGGCGCACATGCCGACGATCCGGGTCTTGTCCAGAGTCCCCTCGGGGTCCATGCCCTCAACATCGATGAAATAATCCGAGAGGCCGAAATCATCGAACATCCTTTCGGTGAAGTCCCTGCGTTTGTTGGTGGCCACCCCGAGGCGGAAGCCCGCGGACTTCAGGTCCTTCAGGAGACCCTCGATCCCGGGGTATACCGAGGCCTCGTTCAGATATTTCTCTCCGTAGATGGATCTGAACGTCTTCGTGAGAATCTTCTCCTTCTCCTCGGAGTATCCGCGTATCCTTGCGATGCTGGCTCCTATCGGGGGGCCGATGAGGGCGCGGACAGCGGAGTCGCTCATCGGGGGCTCGCCGATCTCCTCCAGGGCATCCCTCAGGGCATGTATAATCCCGCTGCTGGAATCGAAGATGGTGCCGTCGACATCGAAGATGACGGCCTCGGTATCGCTGGCCTTTATCATCGTATATCGACTCGGTGACGAAGTTGATCGTCATGGTCTTGCGGTATTCGGCGATCTTCTTCGTGAGGCGCTCATTGACTGCCGACAGGTAGCTGAAGTCGCTGGAGAGCTTGAAGCTGGGATCGATGTAGTTCTTGTCGATGTCGTTCTTGAACCCATCGAACCCGGCCAGGTTGACCTTCGCGATTCCCACTTTCCTGAGAAGGTTGAGGATGATGACGAGCGCATTGTCCCAGATCTCGTCGTTCTCCGACACCAGATAATCGTAGCGGATGGTGTAGGCGAACGGCTTGTCGAGCGGGGCGATGTTGGAGGTGGCGATGATCTTCGAACTGCAGTTCTCCAGTTTGTGGAAGAGGAAGCTGTATCTCTTGGAGTTGCTCAGGAAGATGAAATCCGGATCGAGGTTCTCCGGGACGAAATTGACCGCCAGCACGATCGGGTTCTTTTCCTTGATGAACTCGAGGATGCGGTCCCTCTCAGTGAGCTCGGAGTTCCCGGGGCCTATGAGCAGCAGTTCGCGGTCCCCCAGGGCGGCCCTTACCTTCTTCAGGTCATCGCGGTCGTCCTCGTTCTCTGAGATGTATTCCGAATAGAGCGACTCTATGTACTGCTCGTCGTACTTCAGTTTCCTCTCAGGATCGATCCTGGAAAGGATATTGTCGACGTCCCTGATGGCCAGGGTCTTCTTGTTCAAAAGATACTTGACGAAGTTGGGGTGGCAGTCATCCTTGGCCGCGATGTAGAACTGCATGCTGTAGCCCCAGTAATGCTCGCGGTAGATGGGCATGATGCTGACGTCGATGGCTTCGAGGAGCTGGCTGATGTCGTAGTTCTTACCGTAATCCTCATTGAGATGCATGGCCAGAAGCTCGATGGGGGCGTTGCCTGCGCTCTTGCCCATTCCGTACAGTGTCCCGTCGACGATAATCTTCCGGTCCGAATGGATCTTGATCATCTCGATGGTGTTAGAATATGCAAGCTGAAAGTTGTTGTGAGAATGGTAGCCGATGCGTATGTCCCTCTCGAGGTACCTGTCGAGCAGCTCGAAGTAATGGTACATCTGCTCTTTATGCATCAGGCCGTAGGTATCCACGATGCTTACTGCGAACGGATCGATCCTGTTCACGCACTCGGCGAACTCCCTGATGTCATCATCGCTGTAGGACGTTATGGAGACCATGTTCAGGCTCAGGAGGTATCCTTTGTCCATCAGCTCCTTCCCGAATTCAGCGGCCTTGCGCATGTTGGGCTTCTTGAAGATGACCCTTATCCCGTCCAGGAAAGTCTCATCCCTCGGTTGGACATTGTCGATCGAGCAGGTGCCGTAGTCGATCATGGCGAAGACCGCCGAATCGCCTGAAGCTGTCTTCGAGTAAACCGCCCCCAGGGAAGCTGTATCGGGCTGTATGGTGCGGTTCATATCGGCCTGCCGGCGGTCGTCCAGGAAACCTACCTCGATGACGTCAACTCCGGCGCTGTTGAGCCTGTCGAAGATGTACGTCAGATTGCCGCTGCCGAAGTTCCAGTCGTTGACATATCCGCCGTCCCTGAGAGTGCAGTCCAGGAGGAGGACCCTGTCGTTCATCCCTTTCATCTGATCGGCATGCTATCGATTGGACGGTATAATACTTTAATCACGTCCGGAGGAATCCACAGGAATTCTGATACAGAGAATAGTATACTGGGTATATACATCCAATACGGCTGAGGCGGGGTTCCGTACCGGTGTATCCGTAAGCCAATCTTTTTCTAGCATACATCCTAAGAGGCACTATGCGGGGGATGGGAGCAGCGGGTCATTCCAAGGAGATAACGTTCAACACCATCGGTAACGTGGTGACGCTGTTCTTCCAATGGCTCATCATCATGCTCATTCCGAAGATCACGGATTTTGCAGAGGCCGGTGTGTTCTCGGTAGCGATCTCTGTCTGCACCATCATGAACCATTTCGCTACGTTCTCTTTGCGCGAATTCCAGATATCGGATCAGAACTCGCGCTTCCGTGACGACGATTACCGCGTCGTCAGGCTCATCACCATCGCCATCAGTTTCATCGGGATCGTCCCGTTCTCGCTGGTATTCGGCTACGGTGCAGAACAGACCCTCATAATCATCGCATACATGCTGTATCGGAATCTCATCCACTATGCCTACGTGTATTCGGCGCCGCTGCAGATTGCGGGGCACCTGGATTATGTCGGGAAGTGCATGGCCGTCGAGGGTGTTTTCAGCTTCGTATCCTTCATGGCGGTATACATCGCCAGCGAGGACCTGCTCCTGGCGGTGTTTCTCATGGCGGTCATTGGAGGCGGATACTTCCTGGCCTCCCAGGCGGCCGGCTACAGGAAGGACGTCGGCAGGAGCGCGGGGATAAAAGATATCGACTGGCCGAGGGCGAGGGAACTTTTCGGTGTCGGGCTCCCCCTCCTGCTCTCCATCCTCGCCCCGACCGTCATCACCGCTCTGGCGAAGCTCCTCATACAGTTCGAGGAGGGGGACGATCTTGCTGGGATATTCAGCACCCTGTCGACTCCGACCATCATTGTGCCCACGCTCGCTATATCAGTGTTCGCGCCGTTCATCGTGCCGTTCACCAACATAGCCAGAAGCGGAGACATGGCATCGCTGAGGAAACAGTTCACGAAGGTTGTGATGCTTATCGCGGGCTTCGGCCTCGTCTGCGTGATTCTTTCCCTGCTGCTGCAGGACTGGGTCTTCGGGACCTTCTATGGCGAGGAGATGGAGCCTTATTCGCAGTACTTCGCGTTGCTGATGCTCGGCATCACCGCCTACACGGTCGGGACGATCGGGACTACGGTGCTGATAACGAAGAGCCAGGGCCCTTATGCGGCTGCTGCTTCATTCGCAGCTCTGCTGATATCGATTCCCCTGTTCCTGACCATGATCCCGGGGTCGGGAGTGGAGGGGGCATCTTGGGCGCTCGTTGCCTCATATTTCGTGTTCGGGCTGTCTGTGGCGCTGTGTATATATTTGGTGCCGTTATCTATAAGAAAATCCAAGTGAAATAAGTATTCGTCTCAGCCTTGCGATTAAATTTGGAATAAATCAAGATTCAGAAGTAAGATGAATACGTTAATTCATATCAATAGTCCTTTATTGTTAATACTATTTAGATATATATTAAAGTTAAAAATATGCACAAATCAGTAGGAAATGAATGAATATGTCTGAATTTCGGTCGAATAATGCATCTTACAATGCGCCTATTGTCAATCCGCTGAGTGCTCTGAGGGTATTTGCACTGATGTTAGTTTTCTTATTGCACAGTTACATATTCAGGAGTTATGCTGATTTCGAGATAGATGGAGGATTGGATTTCATTCTCAAAACTCCCGCATGGGCAGGAGTTTGGATATTCTTCATCGTTAGCGGATATTTGGCAGGTATGGGTTTTTTTGAGAGAAGATATGAGTATTCGATTACGGGTCTCGTTAGATATTATCTTGTTAAGGTTGTTAGGATACTAATCCCAACATTATTCTTTATTTTCTTGATATGCTTGTTGACAGCACCTGAATTCCTTGTTGATCATCCAGAAGTCGTTAAGGATATATTGTTGTTGAAATACGATGGTTCTATTGCTTTTGATGGATTGGGTGCAACATGGTTTATATTTACATTATTCTGGCTTTATTTGATTGCACCTTTTGTTTGCATCGCATTTGACTTTATTGGCAGATTTTTGAAACCTAAATCTGCGGATTGTATAGGTTACATCATCCCAGAACGATCTGGCCCGATTCCATCTGCTCCAGTCCGAAGACGTTGAATATCTCTCTGATGTTGTTC
>Ga0256406_1005548_pt1 | contig 13388 bp, 10 predicted proteins | sample RumenRJG_03DNA_FD_185986 | JGI IMG/M metagenome (GOLD analysis project Ga0256406, IMG submission 185986) | Bovine rumen microbial communities from Lethbridge, Alberta, Canada - RJG_03 | ecosystem: Host-associated > Mammals > Digestive system > Stomach > Rumen | place: Canada: Alberta | collected...
CGTGCATGGAAAAAGTGCCTACCAAAGGCAGGGAAAGAGAGCTTACCGGAGGGCCGGAAACAGTGCTTACCATAGCTATGGAAGAAGTGCTTACCCTACCAATGGAAAATCTGCTTGACATTCACACACCACGCGCACGCACGCCGCGCCGCGAAGTGTAGAACAGCCTCGCGTCCGCCAGCGCGTCGTCGCTATCCTCGATCTGGTAGCCGAACGTACCCATCACGAAAGCGATCTCCTCGTAGATCTGCTCGACGGTGGGCTTCTGGTACTGGTCGATTACGTAGCGCGGATCCACCTTGTTCTCCACGGTGTACCGCTTCGATGCGGTCGCCTGCTCGATGGCATACTTCTCAAGTGCGCTCACATTATCGAGCGAGAACGACTGGATGTCATCTGAGAGGAACAGTATGGCCTTGTTCCAGAAGTCCTTCTTGGCGTTGTGGTCGTCGAGTCGAGCGATGCCCTGCTTGGTCTGCCCAACGTACAAACGAGAGATGGCCCCCTCCTCGTCATTAATGAGGTAGTAGATTCCACGTAATGGCAAATCGGCAATTTGCTTTGCACGGGAGAGAAGCGGCCTTGGCACGAACACCGTCGTCATAGTCGAGAGCGTGCAGCGGCAGATGCGCACCCCGTTGGGTTCGCCGTCGATGAACTGCGTTGTCATGGTCTTCAGTCGTGCCATATTGTGCTTCTAGCCAATGTAATCCAACATCCCATCGTTGAGTTCCTTGCGAATGCTGCGCCATGTGGGCATGTAAGCATCCATCACAGCGATGAACTTTGGCCCATGCGATTTCTCAACGAAGTGAGCAAGTTCATGCAGGATGACATACTCCAAGCATTCCACAGGATGCTTAGCAAGCTGCACGTTTAACCAAATGCGCCGGGCCTCAGGGTTGCACGAGCCCCAGCGTGTTTTCATGTACTTGGTCTTCCATTCAGCGCATTTCAGGCCAGTACGTTCTTCCCATATCGGCAACAACCGCTCAACCTCTGCGAAGAGTTGCTCGCGGTACCACTCGCGCATATGCGCCTCACGTTGCTCCGCGCTACTGCCAGTGCGCACGGCAAAAGTCGCTTCCTGTCCTGCGATGTCAATAGCATATCCCGCACCTTCCACCACGGTAAGGAAGCACTGCTTACCCCACACATACATGGACTCGCCGGTCACTCCCTCGCGCTGGGGCTGTCGCTCTTGGGATGTAATATCGGCCTGCTGCCTACGAATCCAAGCAAGCTTAGAAGCCACAAACCCATCGACGGTGGCATCGCTCACAGAGTTCGGCGTTGAGAGCACGACCCGTCCGTCAGGCGGCTGCACGCGCAGGTGCATGTTCTTAATGTCCTTGCGGATGACCTCAACCGTTATGTTTGAAATGCTGAGCTGCATCAGTACTCATCCTGGTTTTCGATGATGCGGAAGACATGTTCGACCTCGGTCTGATCTCGGAGGATCTCCCACAAAGCCTTCTTGACCCTCTGACCTTTCGTAACGTCATTCCTCCATCCATGCATGATGCTGCGCCGAACCGCCTCATCAAGCTTTAGCGCCTTCTCTTCGTCGCACCCCGTGTTGTCATATAGGGCACGCAGCGGCGCGCTCGTACGGATGCTTTCGGGATATCGGTCGTCCTCCTCGGGGTGTATGACTCTATTGGCGATCTCCTTGTATCGCTCAAGGAGCCTCTGGTAATCCTCGACACCCCGCTTGCGCTCCTCTGCCAGGTCCTGAAGGATTGCCGAAAGTTGCTCATAGTACTTCGGGTTGATGAGCTGCCGCTCTACGATTTGTCGGCCAATGTTACCTTCGATGGTCGCCGCCGCTGATTCTTGTCTCTCGGGCACGTCGTGGACGAGCCGGTCTCCTTGCTCGGCAACAAAATCAAGCAGTGTGAAGTCATCAAGAGAGGTAAGTTTCTTGGAATCACCAGCATCAATATAGGTATCGATGAGGTGCCGCATCGCCGGGGCGTACGCTTTCAGGTCAAGGGCATCTCCGCTGGCAATCATGATGGTCTTCTTCAGATTGTCATAACGCACCACACGCTTGCGATAAGCCTCGCGCTCATCATCGCTGTATCCGAGGTCCTCCACGCATTCCGAGAAGTCAGCGAACGCGCGAACCAGCGAGCCTACGAGACTGTAGAGTCGGCCGCGCAGCTGGGCGTATTCGTCCATCGTCTGGCCACCGTACTCGCCTTCGCCACAGAAGTACTTGGTGAACTCGATTTCCCCCTGCGGCATGGGCACGCGTTCGCAGAATGCATCGAGCGCGTCGAGAAGCTCCATGAACCGTTCTTTCGACTTCTGGGCAAAGTCGTCAAGTACGCCTTCGACATCCTCGTCGTCGTATCCGGCGAATGCATCGCCCGCATACGTTTCCATTGCAGCCTGCAGGGGCGAGAATAACTGCTTGTAATCGATGATGTAGCCGAAGTCCTTGCTCTCTCCATGATTGATGCCGTCTTCGTCGGTACGGTCGTCAATTCGGTTTACGCGGCATACCGCTTGGAACAGGCCGTGGTCTTGCATCGACTTATCGATGTAGAGATATGTGCACGGGGGCGCATCGAAGCCGGTCAGGAGCTTGTCCACCACAATGAGCAGTTTCATCTCATCTGGACGGTTTACGAAGGCATCCTTAACCTCGGCCTCGAAATCCTCGACCGTCTTCCCATCGAGCATGGTCATGTATGTCTGGTACTTGAAGAAGTTTTCGGTATCCTCGCCACCGTCCACATCCACGGAGTCGGTGCGCAAGTCGCCCTTATGTGGCTCGAACGAGGTGATGACGGCACACTTCTTGAATCCAGCATCTTGGAAGATTTGATAGTACTGGCAGGCGGAATAAACCGAATCGGCTACCAGCAACGCGTTGCCATCACCCTCAGATAAGCGGGGCTTCACCTCGAAGTCGAACATGATATCCGCAGCAATTCTCCGTAGCCTCGCACGTGAGCTATACATTTTCTGAAGCGTGGCCCACCCCTGAGCCAACCGTGCCTTCGCGCGCACCGTGAGACCTTTGGTCTTGGCATCGAAATACTGGTCTATCTTCTCGGGCGACGTTATCTCTTGAGGCACATCGCGAGGCGTGTACTTCATATCGAGGATAACGCCGTCCTCGACTGCCTGCTTGTGCTGGTACTTATGAATGAAGTCGCCAAACGTCTTGATGCTTGTCGGCTTGTCTTTCGCCAAGAGGGGTGTGCCCGTAAAGCCTACGAACACGGCATCGGGCATAATCGTCTTCATTGCCTTGTTCAACTTGCCGGACTGCGTGCGATGGCATTCATCAACGAACACGAATATGTTGCCCTTCGCCTTAAAATCGGCGGGCAAGCTCGCTTTGACCTCTTCGATGTAGCGGTCATAGCTCTTGTCGTAATCGAACTCCGTCGTGTCACGCGACGACCTGCGACCGAATTTGTGAACCAATGAGCAGATAAGCGAATCCTCGTAGACATCGAGCCGCTGAATCAGATCGGCGCAGCTCCTGGTGCGCACGATAGACTCACCGGCGCTGCGGAAGTATCGCTCTATCTGCTCATCCAGCTCTTCGCGGTCGGTAACGAGCAGCACGCGCGAGTCGTTGATATTGGCGAGTATCCAACGGGCCAGATAGACCATGGTGAGCGTCTTGCCGCTACCCTGCGTGTGCCAGATGATGCCGCCCTCCCGCCGCTCCATCCGCTCTTCTGCCGCCTTGACGCCGAAGAACTGGTTGTAGCGGGGGACCATCTTGATGCCGCCCTTGTAGACGATGAAGTTATACAGCAGGTCGATGAGGCGATCCTTCTGGAACATGCTGTAAACCTGGCGGTCGAGCTTGCGTGGCCACTGCTCAATGTGTTCCGCAATAGCGACCGAGATCGCGTCTGTGGCTTTCGGGTCGTTCTTCCATTCGTAGTAATGCTTCTGTGGTGTCCCAGTCGCTCCGTGGCGAAGTCCTTGGGTGTCATTGCCCGCCATGCAGAACTGAATGGTTGCGAAGAATCTCGGTATCCATTGCTTGCGTTGATTGGTTATGTTCTGGCGTATGCCCTCCTCAACGAAGTTGACGCTGCGCTTGAGCTCGATGACTGCCAATGCGATGCCGTTCACGTAGACAACGAGGTCGAGACGCTTCTTGGCAGCCTCGACAACAGTGACCTCCTCAGCAATGTAGAAGTCATTTTTGCGCGGGTTCGCCCAGTCGATGAGATAGACATTGATCGGCGCAGCACCCGGTTCTGGTTCGACTGGCACGCCATACTTCAATAGCTCATAGACTTCCTCATTTGCGGCACTAATCTGGCTTGTTTGGAAGTCCTGAAGCTTCTTGGCAAATTTGTCGAGAGCCTTCGCCGCGAGTTCGGTACGCTGTGGGTTTGCCTTACACAGCCATCGATACAGGTCGTCAACGCGCAGATTTTTGTTGTCGAGCGGCTCGAGGTTCCCGAGGTAGTGGTAGCCCAATTCATCATGAAAGAGACGGAGCAGCCTGTCCTGCGTTGCAATCTCTGGTTTGCCGATGGGGTCGTATGCTTCTCTACTCCAGCCCGCATGTACGTAGTCGTCCATTCATATCACTCCTGGACTAAGCGGATGTGTCCGGTCAGCAACTCGCGCATCATTCCTTGTCGTATTTGCTTATGTTTTTCCAGCTTTCGCTCCGCTGCAGCAATGTGCTCGTCCATGTCGGCCAATACCTCAACGACCTCTTCTTGTTCCTTGGCACTGTCGGGGATGGGCACATCAATGTCACCAATAACTCTAGGGCTCAAGCTCGGTAACGCAGTTGCCTCGATATAGCGCGTTAGCGTTACCCGCTGGAGCAGGTAATATAAAAAACGTGGCACCGTTTCAGGATTTGGTACCAGTGCCATCATATTGTTATCAATGCAACAAGGTTGAGACGTTAATCTCTTCCGCTCTAGAAAGATTGCACCTCCGATTTTTGCAAATACGATGGCATCCTTAGGGATGACTTTGCATCCAAGTTTCTCAGCTACGCCGTAAGAAACGTAGTGGTTTGCCCCATGCATGGCAATCTCATTGCCTTGCCTACTTAGATCAGAGACTTTGTAGAAAGGCAGAGCTTCATTTGTGCGGCCCTGTTCGGAAAGAGGAAATACGCTGCCGCTTATAAAGCTTCCTAAACTACCAAGCTTTACGCTTCTCCAGCCCTTTGTGCTAAATAACAGCTGAGCCGTACCAAGTCGCAGATCCCTCAACTTGTCTACGAGTTCAGATTGAGCATCAACGAGAGACTCAATATCATCCAGTGCGACAATTATTCTCCTTTGTTCATCTACTGGGGGCACAAGGATTTCGACACGTGACAGCGCCTTGCCATTCGTTAATGCTCTTGTTGTGTACGTGCAGCTCTTGACTATCGCTTCTCGTACAGCTTCCGTCGAAAAGCAATACTTGCAGTAATCGGGCAATAATTCAGCCGACTTAGGCCGCCCTCTCAAAACGAATCCGCTAAACACACCATCGGGCAACTCGTCAAGAAGAACGCAGGATAACCCTACCTCATCAGGTGTTTCAGACGTTCGGGTAAAGAACACGTCGCCTTTCCTTACCGCAAAACGCCTAATCTCATCGGAACCAAGCGAGACGCGTCCTTGGATATCGGATGCGTGTAGCCCACGGTGATGATATACGTCCATGTAATTAACGATAGGAGTACCATATCCAAAGTATTCCTTCCCTTTGTTCAGGCCGTTCTTGAACTCAAGGAAGTCTCCTATGGGCCGCAGCTCCCAACCATTAGGGATCACCATGTGAACCCCATTTCCTTTAGATGACCGAGAACCCTAGTTTCAAGCTCGGTCGACTCTATCGTAAGGTCGGGCAGTGTATGTTCATATCTTGAGACAAGCTCGTTTATGCGATTCACGAAATCAGAGGTCAGACCCTCGTATCTACCTTCAATGCCAGCGTATACCCCAAAGAACCACTTCTTGTCTATGAGAAGCGTGTGGATCTCCTCATCAGTAAGCTTTGCGTACTTTGCCATGACTTGATCGTCAAGGGCCTGACGTAGTTGCTTCTGCTGCGCTTTCGCCTCACTTACCTCTGCAAGAAGGCGCTGAACCTCCTGTAGCTCTTCGTAATCTGCCCGGTAATCATCCGAGGGGCCCTCTTCGATGCGGGCAGCCCTAAGCGCATCCGCAAGGGACGTCTTTGTAACATTGCCCTTATCGTTGACCGCTGAAACGCAGAGCGGATGTTCGCCGATATATTTCACGTAAACCGCTTTGGTTCGCTTCGCTTCCGCGAGCCAGCTCTGGAACGCGACAAGTGCGCGTATAGTTGGACTGTCGGCTTTGTCCAGTAGAGAATCCAGCCTGTTGCCAACGTTGGTGGCATTTACTGTTTCGGTTTGCGCTAGATCAAACAGCTCGGAATCTTCTTCCGCTTCTTCTACCAGCGCCTCGATTTCCATCTCATCTTTCGCGATGAGAGCCGCGCAGAGGTCACACGCCATGCTCTCCTCGGGGAAGCATTCACGCTCGATGAGACCGGCAGGCAAAACCACGCCATCGAATGCTTTGACCTGATCGGTCTCGATGCTCACCTTTTCGCCATCCTGAGTCTTCGTACGCGTTTTGTGCTCGATATCCAACTCGCGCGCCACACCCCATCCATCTCCAGCAATGAGCTGGACGTCATCTGACATCGTATCAACCCAATAGGAGAGAAGCGCCTGGTAAACGTCGTAACGATCCATGAGCTCAAGATTGTCAAACGCACCGAGAAGCCTATCCGCCAGATCACGAGCCATGTCGGTGTCGCCTGATTCGGGAATACCGATGAGCCGACCTTTGATCGCATCCATCCAGGTACGATATGCTGCATCAATCCGGTCGCGATATGCAAGGTAGGATGCATCTTGCTCAATGGTTCCGCGAATGTCTCGTTTGTCGACGCAGAGTTGATAGTATCCATCTCGCATAGGCTCGAACAGCTTATCGCGCAAGCCCGGAAAAGCTCGCCAATAGAGGCCTAGCGATTCAACATCACGCGCGGGAATGCCGCCGCGCAAATGCCCGTCGATATCCTGGATATCTTCGATGTCGGGACTCTGAAGGTACCGAGATAGATTGAGGTTGCAGTCGTTATCGTTGACGATTTCGCTAATGGGCACCTTGCGTGAATAGGTTGGGTCGTCCTCTAACTCGCCAGTGAAGGTCTCCACGATGCGGAAGATGTCACATTCGCGCAGGCGGTTCTTGTTGCCGTCCTTAACGAAGCCGCGGCTTGCGTCGATCATGAAGATGTAGTCGCGAGAGTCCGCATGAGCCTTGTCGATAACGACAATGCATGCGGGAATGCCTGTGCCATAGAACAGGTTGGGTGGTAGGCCGATGACAGCCTTAATCCACCGTTTGTCCTTCACGAGCGTGCGCCGAATGGTTCCTTCAGCATTGCCGCGGAAGAGAACGCCATGCGGCAGAATGACGGCCGCCTTGCCGGTTCCCTTAAGCGAGGCCAGGATGTGCATGAGCCATGCATAATCGGCATTCTTCTCAGGCGGTTCGTCGCCGTATCCCTTGAATCTGTCAAGGCAATGTTCAAGCCCGTTGCGCCAGTTCTTCATGGAGAAGGGTGGATTAGCGACCACGTAGTCGAAACGTTGAAGCGTATCGTTCGTACCGGTATCGAAATTGTGCGGGTCGGCAAATGTGTTCCCGGTATAGATGTTCACGGTGGGCTTGCCATGCAAAACCGCATTCATCTTTGCAAGACCGGCAGTGGTATTGTCCTTCTCCTGCCCATAGCCGGCAAGTTCGTAAGGCGCCTCTGCCAGAACACGTATTAGCAGCGACCCCGAACCGCAAGCTGGGTCATATACGGTCGCTTGCCTATCGGTGCAGCTTCCCACCTCCACGACTTTGGCAAGCACACGCGCCACTTCGGCAGGCGTATAAAACTGGCCCTTGCTCTTGCCGCTCTCGGTTGCAAACTTGCGCATCAGGTATTCGTAGGCATCGCCGATTATGTCATCGTCGTTCGCATCGTTACGAGAGAAGTCGAGTTCAGGCCGCTGGAAGATGCCTATGAGCTTGGTCAGTGTGTCGACCTTCTCCTTGCCGCGTCCCAGCTTGGCATCGTCGTTGAAGTGGGCATTGGTGATGACGCCTTGAAGGCCGTTTGCCTCGGCGAGCTTGCCGATTACCTTATCCATGCCTTCACCGATATTCGGCTTGTTCTTCAAAGCGACCATATCGGCAAAGCTGCCACCCTTGGGGACAACTATCTCCTCGTATGGGTTTCCCGTAGCCTTGTCGGAAACGTACTTAACAAAGAGAAGAGTGAGCACATAATCCTTGTACTGCGAGGCGTCCATGCTGCCGCGCAGCTGGTCGCAGCTATCCCACAGTGAACTGTAGAGCTCGCTCTTCTTGACGGCTTTAGCCATGTCGCACCTGCTTCTTCTCGGTCAGATCACGGATGATGCAGGAGCGCACATACGTCGACATATTCATCCCGCGCATGGATGCGATTTCGGCGCAAGCGTCCTTGAGATTCTGCGGCACTCGCACCGTTATCGTCGCCTCGTCTCCTTGCGAAAGATGCGACTGTAACTCGGCCTCATCGGCACCATTCTTGAGCAGCGTCACATAGTCCATAAACAGCTCCTAGCGCACGACGTAAGACAAAATTATAACATTGTAGCAGATTCATCGTATTATTCGCGATTGAGCTGAAACGTCTATCCTCCAGAACGTATATGGCGAGACCAATGGCCTTACTTCATGTGCGAGTAAGCAATCAATCGATACTAACGAGAACGCAAGTCCACCGCTATGGATGACTATTTTGCCGCCATCCCTGGCTGCTGGCCTGGCCGTGCGCTACTCATCGCGGGCTGCTACCGTCACGCGCTCGTCCGCGCCCGTCCAGTCCATCAGCCAGCGCGGGTGGCAAAGGCTCACTGTGGCGGCAACACAACAACCACCGCACGCCACCGGCAACCGTCTCCCCGCCGCTCCGCCAGCAGCCGACGCCCAGCAGCGCCCGCCAGAAGCCGTCCCGGGGCCGCGACGGCCCCTCTTGCAACCCGAACCAGCCAGCTCAACCAGTGAGCGCCTGCGGGCTCCTGACAGTCCATCTGATGCCGCATGCCACCCCGGACGCCGCCGCACCTGAAGACCGCTTCCCCTGGCGGAAGACGCCACCCCAGCCGTTACAATTGCACCCGCAAGCATCCACTGAAAGCGAGGCGAGCCCTATGGCCATGTCCACCACCATAGACGGCCGAGCGGCCATCCAGTCGTCCCTCGTGCGAGCATGGGGACTCGAGGGCTACGCCCGCATACAGCGCACCGTGTGCGTGACCGACGTCAGCTCCGACGCCGACTTCCAGCGGTTCTACAACCGCTTCTACCGCGTGCGCAGGAACGCGGAGTGGCAGTCGAGCTACTACGCGATCATGGAGAGGGAGAAGGCAAGCCCCTCCACGGCGTTCGGGGACGCGCTGCGCGAGATGCACGAGCTCACGGGCAACGTGGAGGCGTCCTTCACCAACAAGATGATCGCCACGCTCCATCCCGACAAACCGATATGGGACAGCCTGGTGCTCGCAAGGCTCGGCCTGAGGCCCAAGGGGACGACGGCGAAGACCAGGCTCGAGAACGCCATCGAGGTGTACGGACAGATCGTCTCCTGGTACGAGACCTACCTGGCCACGGGGGACGCCGAGAAGAACATCAGGCTGTTCGACGAGCTCCTTCCCGACTACGCCTGGCTCACCCCCGTCAAGAAGGTCGACTTCCTCCTCTGGAGCGAACGCTAGGCGTCGTCGCCCTTGGGTGCTTTGCCTTTCGCGAGCCCACGTGCCCGCGCCTTGGCCGTCTTCTCGTCCTTGCCATGCCACTCGGTGCGATACTCCCAGGCGTTCACGGCGACGTCCACCTCACGCATGTCCTGTTCCTTCTCAGCAGCAACGTCCTGCACGATGGAGTCGTTGTACATGACACGCATGGCGCCCTCGTCGGGGATGCTCTCCCCAAAGCCGCGCGAGACACCCATGACAGCCCTTGCAATATCGGAATGGGACTCCGTAGAGCGTTCTCGTGCCTGCGTATGTTCCTCATGAGCGCTGAGTTGTCGGAGGAGGCCTCGATCGCCGTGCTCACGTACCCATGGGACTCGTCGAAGTCGAAGTAGCCGATGCCGACACCCGTCAAATCGCCGATCATCTGGAGAGCGATGCGGTAGGCTTCGCTTTGCGAAGAGGTGCGCAGCGCCGGCGCGAACTCCTGAATCGTGTCCTCGGTCGACATGACCTTGCGAAAGACGGTGCAGTCCTGCTTGTCAAAGGGAACGGAAATGGCCTTGTCTCCGCTCTTCTCGCGGTCGAACAGCACGTCTGAGAGGAGCGCGCACATCTTGCTGACGTCGACCTCGTTAATGAGAGCGTCGAAGGTGAGGTCTACCGCCTGCATAGCGTCAACAGCATCCGCGAACACGCTCTGCCCGTAGGGCGACATGTCCACGCGGGCGTTGGTTACGGCGGGCTTCACAATGCCGAAGGTGGGGAAAGCGCAGCCCGTATCGAAGACAGGAGCCACGCCCACGGGAGCGAGCTCGTTTCCCTCATGGTCGAAGCAAACGGTGACGATTCTGTACGTGCCATCGCTTTCCATGTTGAGAAGGCCATCCGATTGTCCAAGTGAAGATTTGGAAGGTGAAGAAGAGGCCGCCGAGAAACCCATGCCACCGCGAAGGTGCATCTGCAGCTGGTCGACGGCCTTCCCGCGGTAGAACGCCCGCGTGACGAAGGCGAACTCACTCACACCATCTTCGTCCCACGACCGAATCCAGGGCTCCATGTCCATCCAGGGGAAGGACAAACCCCAGTCCCCGCAGGTACTCCTTTACATGCTCAGACACCCAGTACTCGTCCACGGTATTCAAGCTCATGAGAAGACCTCCATCAGCCGCCGTAATCGTCTGGGAGAAGCCTCGTTCATCGTCACAACCTCGCCCGTGCCTTAAAATGCCGAGAAGTTCATTGGAGGTGAAGACTCATGGCGACGTACGAGATGAAGTTCATGTTTGACTGGCTTTCGGACACATGCGTTTGGAGCGTGAACGATGCCGCGCACGAGAGGTACGACTATCCTGTCAACCTCTCCGAGTTGCCCATATCTTCAGACCTGCTCAAGCGCTTTCAAGATCTGGTCGCATGGCACGATGAAGCCTTGAACTGGGATGACCCGGGCAGAGGCCTTGTTTGGGATGAAGCGCAGATAAGGAAATTCGACGAGAAGGCCATCGCCCTGCATCGTGACCTTTGCGAAGAGCTTGGTGAAGAGTACGAGATCAAACTCTTCGAAGGTAGCCAGGTCTAGATTCTCACTCGCGCAGTACGTCGTCCATAAGCGCATAGCGCACCGCATCTATGGAATGGTCGTCACCGTCCGGGGTCCCAAGTCCCCCGAAATGTCCCCTGAAACGGAATCCTCGCGAATGTCCCCTCGACGCTCATGATCCCGAGAAAAGAAAGCAGGCCAGCCGCCTGAAGCTAGCTGACCTGCTGTTACGTTTGGTCGCGGGGGCTGGATTTGAACCAACGACCTCCGGGTTATGAGCCCGGCGAGCTACCAAACTGCTCCACCCCGCACTATGTGGCGCATCCGATGCGCGAATAAGAAATATATGCTTCGGACTCTCAGGTGTCAAGCGGACTGCCTGCGTCATCATTTCTTCATATTAGATACCCCGAGTCCCGTGCGGGCGTAGAGGCGCTCGGGCACCGCAGCGTGGCCTTGTCTGTCCCGCGCGCTGGTAGAGATGGGGGTGAACGCGTCGCGTGGGCGTGATAAGGTCATCTCTCGAAAACGCGTGACTGTCCGCGTGACCCGCCCCCCGCGCCGGTCGTGCGGCGACCACGCGTCCGGATCCAAAGAACACCCAGGTCACGAACACAAAGGTCTGATAGGCATGACTACGACATACACCTGCCCCAACTGCGGCGAGAGCGTGCCCGCGTCCCAGGGCGAGAAGGACCTTGTCTGCCCGAGGTGCGGCGGGCGGGTCCCCACGGAGGCACCGAGAAGGGCGCGGCACTTCAAGACGGACGTCGCGGACCCCTCCGGCGCGGGCACCTCGCCCGCGCCCGCCCCCGCGGCCCGGCCGGTGCCGCAGCCGGCACCTGCCCCCGAGCAGGAGCCAGCCCCCACGTACGTCTCCCCGGACAAGGCCGCAGCCCTGGAGCGCCAGAGGTGGTACGCGCGCAGGATCAGCCTGGGCGCCTACCTCCTCGTGTTCGGCGCCCTTCTCTGCGTCGTGGGCGTCCTCGCCGGTGCGGCGGTCTGCGTGCCGGTCGGAGTCGTCGCAGCGGTCGCCGGCGTCGCCGCCCTGGTCGTCACCGGAATCGCCGGGAGGTCCAGGTTCGGCTCGACAAAGGCGAGGTAGGAACGACTCGCCCCGGGTTAGGCCGGCCCCGCCGGGGACGGCGCGCAACGGAGCCACGCGCCTCGCCGCGCACGCCGATAGCCGGTGCACCCGGCCCCGGCTCGCGGTGGCGATGTGGTCTACCATAGCGGTGGTAAGAGCCATCTGTGACGCGCGGGCGCCCGGCATCGTCCTGGCGCGAGCCTCGCGCGGAAGTGAGGTAACCATGAGCTATGACGGCATGCCCACCCCCGGCAGGAACGACCCGTGCTGGTGCGGCAGCGGCAGGAAGTACAAGAAGTGCCACAGCGCCTTCGACGAGCGCCTCGAGAAGCTCTGGAGCGACGGCGAGGAGGTCCTGCCGCGCAGCCTCTACAAGAGCGCCGAGGACGTCGCGGGCATCAAGGCGTCCGCCGAGGTCAACACGGGCATTCTCGACTACGTGGGGGAGCACATCGCGGCGGGCGTCTCTACCATGGACATCAACGGCTGGGTCAACGAGTACCTGGCCGCCCACGACGCGGTCTCCGCGGACCTCAACTTCGAGGGCTACCCCTACAGCGTCTGCACCTCGATCAACGACGTGATCTGCCACGGCTTCCCCAACGAGAAGGACGTGCTGAAGGACGGCGACATCATCAACGTCGACATGTCCACCATCAAGGGCGGGTACTTCTCGGACTCCAGCCGCATGTACTGCATCGGCGACGTCGACCCGGAGTGGCGCCGCCTCGTCGAGACCTGCCACGAGTCCGTGAAGGCCGGCCTGGCCGCGATCAGGCCGTGGGGGCACCTCGGCGACGTGGGCGCGGCCGTCTACAAGGTCGCGACCGACGCGGGCTTCTCGGTGGTGGAGGAGTACGGCGGGCACGGCATCGGCAAGGAGTTCCACGAGGAGCCGTTCGTGAGCTTCGTCTCCGAGGAGGGCACCGGCCCCATCCTCGTCCCGGGGCTGTGCTTCACCATCGAACCCATGGTCAACATGG
>Ga0256406_1005556_pt1 | contig 13377 bp, 11 predicted proteins | sample RumenRJG_03DNA_FD_185986 | JGI IMG/M metagenome (GOLD analysis project Ga0256406, IMG submission 185986) | Bovine rumen microbial communities from Lethbridge, Alberta, Canada - RJG_03 | ecosystem: Host-associated > Mammals > Digestive system > Stomach > Rumen | place: Canada: Alberta | collected...
CCCGCCTATACGGCGGGTATCGAGCATTTCCTTCCGTTTCAGGTTCTTAATCATCTCTAAACCGCCTATACGGCGGGTATCACCCCCCTGCCAAACGCCCTATTTCCCCAAAATTCTCTAAACCGCCTATACGGCGGGTATCCCAGCTAAGCTTCCTCGGCTTCAGCTCGTCAGTCTCTAAACCGCCTATACGGCGGGTATCTCTGCCCGCTCCGGCGGGCTTTTTGTGTTGGATCTCTAAACCGCCTATACGGCGGGTATCCCTGAGTGTCGGAGGCGTGCAATACCGCCTGCTCTCTAAACCGCCTATACGGCGGGTATCTATGCCGCAGGCATGATGGGCACTGTGGACATTCTCTAAACCGCCTATACGGCGGGTATCTTGCATCTTGAGGTCATCGGCGATGTCCTGCTTCTCTAAACCGCCTATACGGCGGGTATCGTGCCCTTTGACCGCCCTCGGCGGTGCCCTTGTCTCTAAACCGCCTATACGGCGGGTATCCAGTCTCAAGGCTTCTTTCGACCATGCTTTTATCTCTAAACCGCCTATACGGCGGGTATCTCAGGCACTTGGGACTGGAGCGAGGCGTCAAATCTCTAAACCGCCTATACGGCGGGTATCAGCTGTCTCGCCTCAGCCTTCAGCCCGTCGACTCTCTAAACCGCCTATACGGCGGGTATCCTGGCCAGCCAGTCACGGATCTGCCGGTCGTTTCTCTAAACCGCCTATACGGCGGGTATCTGTTATCTCAGATGATACCTAGTGTTATCTCATCTCTAAACCGCCTATACGGCGGGTATCGTGGAGTGAGTTCACATGCCTCGAGAGGCATGTCTCTAAACCGCCTATACGGCGGGTATCTTTGACACATAGCCCGCCTGCCCGCGTAGGGCTCTCTAAACCGCCTATACGGCGGGTATCCTGCCCTGGGGCGGGTGCCTTTCCCGCTCCAATCTCTAAACCGCCTATACGGCGGGTATCTCCGCCCGCCTGCGGGCGCAGCGGGAACGAAATCTCTAAACCGCCTATACGGCGGGTATCATTTAGCAGAAAAAGCAATAGACGATGAAAATTCTCTAAACCGCCTATACGGCGGGTATCTCGTGCACTGTCGGGATCTGCTCCTTGCCCTGTCTCTAAACCGCCTATACGGCGGGTATCTGCTTCCGTGTCCGCTGTCAAGCGTTGCCCGCTCTCTAAACCGCCTATACGGCGGGTATCCACTTCTCCCCGCTCGCCGCGAGGCGTCCGCCTCTCTAAACCGCCTATACGGCGGGTATCCCTTCGTCCCTGTGTATCGCGTATGACGTACATCTCTAAACCGCCTATACGGCGGGTATCAGGGAAGCGCCCAAAGTACGAAAATTGCAGAATCTCTAAACCGCCTATACGGCGGGTATCTGCCGCCTCGGCTTTAGCCTGCTTGGCCTGCTTCTCTAAACCGCCTATACGGCGGGTATCCGGACGCCAAGCGGCGAGCGTTAGGAGTGTGGTCTCTAAACCGCCTATACGGCGGGTATCTCGCGCAAAAATCGGGGAAACCAAGCAGTCATACGGCTTACCACTGATTTCCCCTAATTTACCATTATTTTTGATGCATCTATAAACCATTGATTTAACGCCAGTTAATAATCCAGCAAAAAATAATGGTAATTTTTGCCTAACTGAAAACCGGCACCGTAATTTTTTCTATTTTGGAAGACAGCCCCATTGTTGAAAACAAACCTTCTCTGGGCTCTTTACACTGTTCTGAGTTGATGAAGAGCATATAGTCCTGATTAGTAGAACTGCTACGGAGCCTGATCCCAGGATAATGCCTGCGTTCCGGCACTTTGTATAGCCTGAATGCCTCATCTTCCGAAATTCCGCGGTGTCTAGCAAAACGGCGGATCTGGGAATTAGTAAAAGAATAGTGCACCTTGTAATAGGTAACATATCCCTTTGCCGGACGGACAGGGCGTACCTTCGACACTATCAAATAATCCGTATAGCGCGAAAGAGCGTCCTGGAGCTGCAGCGCGTTCAATGTCTCCGAATCTTCAGCAAACAGCCTGATGATGTCCCCAATCTCATGAGCCTTCTCGTCCATATGCGGGAAAGACACACCAACAGGGCATTTTCCGTTAGCAGATGCCCTGCCGAGACTTTTGTGAATCATCCCATAGGCTTTAGACATGATGAACCAGATAGGGACATCATCTGTGGACTGAAGCTGAATTTCAATATAGAAGTTCAGCATTATGCCTCCTTAGGATCACCGAACACGCCGCCGCGCAGGAGCACTGAAAGAACATACATCCTGTCAGCAGGCAAGAGCTCTTTTCCTTTCACAACAGCATTTTTAAAGAAGGTGTAAAAATCGTTGCTCTTGATACGGTACGCCTTTGACTGTGTCGTTACCGCGCCATAGCATTCAGCAGCGATCGGAAGCGATTCTTCTCCAGCGCTGTACCATGTATCTACTGTGCGAATAGCATTGCCGATCTTCTGACAGTGCATGGCGGCCTGATTAAATGATGAGTACAGGAAACGGCTCTTTGCATCCTTCCTTGTACGTCCGGTATCACGCACCATCTCCTGCGACGGGAATACCTCCTGCCCCGCACCAAGCCGTGCGAATGCCTGAACCGTGAGATTGAGGGATTTCGGCTCTTTTGATGACAGAGTCTCCTCAATAAGCCCGGCAAGCTCACAGAGCTCCGGAGTACGTTCTTCCGCTCTGAACTCCTTTGCCGAGTAGTCATAGGCGTTGAAGACGAACTTTTTATCACCCGCCTGGACAATAACTTCAATTTCATCCGCTCCTACACGGTTGCGCCAGAGGAAACGACCGTTGGCAAGATTCTGCGCGTAACGCAAGGCGAGCTCTTTCACAGTCGTTCCGTCCTCAAGGACACTGTTAACCCAGTCAGAGTAAGACTTTGCAAAACTTTCTGAATTGCAGGACGAAAACTTCCTGACTCCCGACAGGAACTTCACAGTAAACTGAACCTTGAGAGTGTCATCCCTCCCAGGAAGCATGCAGCAGTCAATGCTCTGGATGTTGGCATTCGAAACCTTGTCTTCGGCATCATCTTTTGTCAAATCCACCTGATTTGAGATAGTGCCCCTCACGGCCTTCTCTTCAATTCTGAGAACATCAAGAAGATTCTCATCATTGCGGGAATCCCATCTGCATCCGAAGAAAATACCATCAGACGGTGCAATTCTGCGCTCGAATGAGAGCAGCTTAGGATAGTCAACCTTTTCAGCCATTATGTTTTACTCCTTTTCTGTATGAAAATCAGAATTGACACACAGGTAGCTGTGCTGCCCTGCGTCGTATTTGTAATGCCAAAGAATGTTATCCACTGATTCAAAACGGTGCGGCATGCGGAACTCACAGAGGGTCAAAAGCGGCTCGGCAAAGTGATGCTCAGCATCGTATGAACGCTGACCTTTTACAGTCACACTACCGGAAAGGTCGTGGAACCCGACAGCAAGCGGCAAAAGCCATCCTTTGAAATGCCGTTCAAAACGATAAGCCGTTTTTTCTTTGCTACCCTGCTCCGGTATCGCATCAGCGGATGTAGCGTACATAATCCGGTCAAGAGCATCGCCCTTGCCGTCTTTTGCCAGACTGTCCATAATGTCCCTGCGCTCAACCAGGGCAAAGCCCGGCATGATGCTCCTCATCATTTTGCGGCAGAGTGCATTCTGCTCCTGCCAGCAGACATCATCATCGCTGCTGCAGAAGAATGCCTTCGGCTTTCTGAATGAAGTGATATCGCCGCCTGCCAGCCTTGTTCTGTAAAGGTTCTCCTCAATTGATTTCATGACACTGTCACGAGCATCAGTCGGTATATCGCTGCATTCAAATATGAGAGAGACATCAAGATCCACATAGGCACGTACCTGGAAGCTGTCGGAAACAGCCTCACCCGGATACGACTGCGACCGCGCCTTTACAAGCGGGAATTTCTTTGCTTTCAGGGCCCATGTGCGTGAATAGCCGTCTCTTACAGCCTGAAATTCGGACTGGTGTACAACAACGCCGACGCCTGTAACCTGAAGCCCATGGATATTCCGCTCAAGCGTATGCCCGAAGCCAAGGAAAGCAGTCATGGCAGGGAAACCCGCGGAATACAGGGAATTCAGCGCATTTGCTCCTGTTACTCTGATATGCGGAATAACAATAAATTGCCTGTCCAAAATATCACCTCCTTATGCGAAGCAGAGCCTGAGCTCTTTTATAAAAGGCCATCCGATGAGCCGATAGGCATCATCAGCATTGAAAGACGACTCTTTTTTATCCAAAATGCGGTCTGAAAGTCTGCGGGCAAAGGCCTGTGCACGCTCGCCGAAATAATCTAAATCTGCTTTTTCCAGCATCTCTTCATACCCTGTGTCAAAAAGATGCTGCTCGGGCACATCAAGATGAATGTCTTCTCGGTCAGACCAGTGCGGCTCGAGGCTCCGCAGCTGATAAATCTCCTCAATGTAAGAATCAAAGATGTGATCACGCGCCTCAAGGCATTTCATCTTGTCTTTGCTGGCAAACGCCCTGAAGAACCTGACAAAGTCATCTTTGAGTTTTGCTGTGTAATAACAGTGTCGGAAGAAATCACCGCGAAGCAGGCTGACACCTGTACGCTGACGAAAACTCGGAGCAGTGCCGCATAATGCCGGGAAGCCTGTCCCCGGCGCGCATGAGTTTATTGCGCTTACATTCTGTGGCTTGCTCCCGCCGAACTTAAGCGGAACAGTATCGTTAAGAATTGAATACTGCCCTCCTTTTTCGCGCGCCTCAGCATTAAGGCGGGAAATGTTCTGATACCGCCTGCCTATTTCATTCATGACTACAGATGAAGGAAGCACAGAAAGCAGATGGTACTTGCCATTCCCGACAGGAAAGTACACCTGGCTGAGCCTGTCTGATGTTTTATCAGGCGGCGGGCATTTGGGTATGGAAAGAAGCGCGCTGCGGACTGCCTCATAAGGCTCAGATCCTGAGCCGAATATCTCCTTTGCGAGATCATCGTCTTTCTGCAGGTGTGCCTGGAGCTGCTCATTGTCATCCGCACACCAGGCCCTGCCGGAAGCAGTGCAAAGCAGTTTTACTGCCGACATGTTTGCCGCCGTGCCGTATATGCCGTCAATATCATCTGTCCTGACCGAGAGGTAAGAAAGGTAAGGCATGTCAGGCTGCTTTGGCTCATCGCAATACCACGCGACATCTGCCGGTATAGTTGAATCTGAAAATTTCGCAACATGGGTTGCAAGAAAGCATCCTCCGATTTTCCTTTTAGGATCCATAATCTTGTCGATGCTCTTCACGGTATTTTCCCGTGCTTTCTTTATTTCACGTTCCCGTTCTTTGTCATCTTTCTTCATTTCTTATTCGCTCCTTCAAAAATGAACCATTCGCGCCTGGTTCTGTCATCCGCATGAAACAGTCCAAAATCGTCCGATGCATGATTGCCATCCTCATACTGCAGCCACGATGGTATGACCCCGTATTTCCTTTCAAGCCTCCACCAGTCCTCATCCGTAAGCTCGCCTGTCTGTGAGCTTGCCGTCAGATCACCGCTCTCAATCTTCTCTTCGGCAAGCCTTTCAAGTGAATCACTGAAGCTCCTTTTAAGCCACAGCCTGTTTTCAGGGATTTCAGTCAGTGGGTCATCATCGAGTTGCCCGTGCAAGATTTGTCTTGAATCATCTTCAACTGAGCACAGATCGTATGTCCCCACTGTGCCTGATACATGTCTTGGATAGATATCAATCTCACGCCCGCTCTGATCGCGAAACGGATGAAGTTCCTGAACAAAACCAGAGAGAAAAAAGAAAGAGTCAGGTGACGTCCAGCCGTCTATTGCATCAGCTGCATGCTCCCACCTGCCGGCAAATTCCTGAGATACCCGGTGCTCCAGCCCGACAAATGAATTCCTGTCATCGATTTTCTCAGGCTCCTCAATACGCGGAGTGCTGTCAACCCTGTCGAGTTCTGCTGTGGAGATAAGCTTCTCCGCATCATGTGTATCAAGGACATGCCGCCTGTCAATTTCAGGCCCCGGACGGCAGAAAATCGCCTTATCGCTGTCAGGCTCCTTGAATCCTTTATGGCTCAGCTCCATGATCGCGATGTTCGGCTCAGTCACACTGGCTGAAGGCTGCCGGTGGCGCAGGATGCGCCCTGCCATCTGAATAACAGACCGGTAAGAGCTCGGCTCGATTACTGCCCAGTCAAAGTCATGATCCCGTCCAACCTCCTCGACCGGAGTCGCTATGAGAATGAACAGCATATTCTTCTTATCGGACCTCTCGATGATGTCGCGCATATCCTGGCTGTTCGGCAGTTCCGCCTGCCCGGGCTTCTTTCTGCGGTGAAGCACACTGTCAAGGTACTGCTCTTCCTCGTGCCGCAACAGGGTGGTCTGGTTGCTGTGATATATAAGGAGCCTGATCTCTGTATCATCCGGCACATCGGCATGGGCAAGGTAATGCATAAGGATTGCGCAGAACGTTATGTGCGAAACCCTGATGCACCCTATGGAATATGACTTGCCCGTGCTTCCGTACTGTATTTTGTGGTGCTCATGCAGCCAGAGCGAGGCATCAAGATATCCCCTGAGATATGCCCCACAGTCATGGGTTAGGACAGCCTCTTCGGCAACAGGCCAAATCTTCGCCTTGCGGACTATGTTCTTTTTTGCAAGTCCTCTCACCCTCCTCCCGACAAAGGCTTTGTGCTCCTTCTCGAACTTACGCAGGCTTTCCGCACCTCCGTCGGGTACACGGACTGCCGCTGCGTGGAATTCATCGCACCAGCCGAAAACAAGGGGGCGTTCGGTCTGGAAAAAGCTCTGGTAAATGCCGTAGCCCTGTGCATATGCCTTAGCGAGCCCCCTGACAAGTCCCGGAGGCATGGTTGCAGAGCTCAGGACAACATTGCGGCCGAAACACCCGGCAAGATGCACAAGGCGGCTGACCGCAAGAAGGTCATCTGGTGAGTAGTCATCAACCTCATCGAGGATTATGTCTGACGACATCATGCGAAGGAGCGGCAGGAGATAGTGGCCGCCTGTGCAGGAGTCTGTCGCCGGCATCATATAGTCAATCGGGGCGATGAAGATCGGCGTTTCTAGGCGGGCGCGGAATTCTCTCCCGGCATCAGGCCTGTCCCTGAACAGGACGGCTATAGGAGATTTATCATTGGCTGCGGTGTCGCTTTCTCTGTCCTTAGTAGGTTCAGAATCCTCCTCATCATCAGTCGTTTCCTCATCAATCCACTGCGGATAAAACCCGCCTGCAGAAGGATAAAGGCTGTCACCTTTCCACCAGTTTTCTTCATCCCCCCGCGACCTGTCCCGCTCATGCAGCTCCTTCATAGCGCGAGAGCCGATGGAAACAGTGCAGTCGTCTTCGGTGAGTCCAAGCTGATCACGGTACACATCCCCCGTCTGCAGCGTCAGAGACTTTAAATTGAAAAGCACGGAAAAACGGAGTGAGCCGTCCTTTGAAAGTGCGCGCATGATTTTTGCGTTTGCGATGGTCTTCCCGCAGCCGGTGCTTGCCATGTTCACGATAAAGCAGCCAGGCCGGAGTTCCGGAAGCGCATCTTCTGCCTCACAGGCCTCACAGAATTTATCAGCGGCCTTGTCCTGCCATTCAAACATGCGCGGGCTGCGGTGGCTGAGGATATGGCTGTCGTAGGCACGGTTTCCGTTGATCACGAAGTGACTGAACGAGATAGCCCTTCTGGCAGCCTTTTCAACTCCAAGAAGATGCTCCTCAAGCGTCTGGTTAAGAGTGCTCTGTTCTGTTCCGTCAGGAGCTGTATACCTGCGTGTATTGGCGTACGGAACTCCTTTCTTCCTTTCTGTCGGGAAATTCTCCTTATCCAGGCGCCTGGACGAGCATTCATAGTCGCCGAGCATCAGTGCGGCACGGCAATAGATGAGGGCCAAGCGCAATGCCGGAAGCTTCAAAATCTTTTCAAGGAGCGGGAGCTGCCGCTCAAGCTCTGACGCGGCTGAGCGCAGCGCACCTGTGTATGACTCAGACTTCTCCAGAGGGCCAAGCAAAAATGATGACGGCAGCTTTCCGTCCTGAAAATCCGCTTTTTCATAGCCCCATCCGGAACGGAGCTTCCCAAGCATTTCAGGCATGCCAGGAACATGGCTGAGACGCTCCATATCCATGTAATCATTGTCTCCGCCGTTTTTGTCCTTCTCACTGCCAGATAAAGACGGAAGTCTGTGATGTGAGATGATTAGCCACAGAAGCGCTGACGCCGCAGGCGGCAGGTTCCTGAAAGGATGTTTGCCGAGTCCGCCGATGCCGTCAGGAAGATCCTTCAGCTGAATATGCCCGTTCTGCAGGGCCTGCAGCCACTCCTTGTCTGTTTTGCCTGCCCTGTTTACGAAAACAGCAAACAGGAGCCCTGAGAGCCACTCGTGGCGAATGGAATCAGGCTTTGCCCGGTTGCCAAGGAAGGTCTGGAACTCTTTGTTGCTCTTACCTATGTCATGAAGGAGCGCAGCCAGCTGCACCAGGGGGCGCATGACCGGCAGAAACTCCATGGAGCATGAATCGGTATAGCTGAACCTGCCTGCTGAGGTGCTCGCGACAGCCACATGTCCTTCAGGGGAGAAATGTCTGCGGTTTCCCACAATCCACTGAAGCTGCAGCGAATGGCGGGTACGCAGGCAGAAACAGGCAACGGAAGTGTCTTTTGACGCACTCCGCCTCAATGCCTTGCGGACAGTCTCGATGGCCGCCTCTGTCAGATTTGCCTGCCAGACATCGGCTCCTATGCGGGGAGCAAACTGATCAAGCACTCCGCAGGTTGTCTTACGCGCCCTTTTCAAGCTCATCGACGTAAAGATTGCCAGCATGATCATCTACTCCCTTGTTGTCTTCCCACGGCCATTTCAACGCAACCGATTCCACCACATCAAACATATGATCGAGTGCGTCATAGTCAGCAAACCTCTGTATTTCATCCTCACGGAACTCCTGCTGTGTCATTCCCCGCTCTGCTGAAATAAAGGCGAACGGCAGGACCAGAATGTCCTTGATCAGGTCAGCGATATCGAAAACCAGGCCTCCCCTGCGGGTTTTACCGTGCATGACAGGGAAGGCGTCACTGAGGCCGAGAACCCAGCGGCAGGAAGTGCCCAGTCCGTAAGCTAAGTAGTTGCCGTGCGTCAGGAAACGATTGACAGGATCCTTTCCATTGCAGTCCCTCGAAAAGCCGCTCATATCCGTACGATCTGCCGCCGCTTTATACAGCTGCTTCGTGAAAGCGGCCTCTGCAAGAAGCAGGTTAGTGACATTTGTTACGCTGATGATGGAAGCGCTGTACCTGCGGCAGGCCTCGGCAATGTCATTCTCCTCCGGCGAGAACCCGTACTGCTGCAGCAGAGAATCACGCTTCCAGACATCCTGAAGGAAGGCGATGCGCTCCTGCTGGAAAATCTTGGCAGCCTCCAAGCGCTTCTCATCGTCAAACCAAAAGTGCACCCAGCCCTGCATGTACTTCGTGATGCGGTACTCGCTTTGTGGAAGCATCCAGTCCGGCATATCAGGCTCAGAGCCAGCAAGAAGCGGTGTTCCGCCGGTGCCGCAGAACCCGATGGGCACGCCAGCAGAAGAGAGCATGCGAACGGCATTCTGCGTGATGCTGGTGCCCATCCCCAGGAGGAGAATTGTCGTGTTGGCAATAGGAATGTTGTAATAGTCTTTCCTGTTCGCATCAGACGTCAGGTAGACAATCCGGCCGTCTTTCTGTAGCACGCTGCATTTTTCCAAATAGTAGATATATGAGCGTTTTGATGGCAGGATGGTTTTAAGCTCCTTCGGAGTTACTTCCTGACTGTTGTTCATTCAAATCTCCCTGCCATTCCGAAAAATATGGATACGGCACATCAGCTGGATGTTCAGTGAAGTCCTCTCCTTAAGATTGATTTTCACCATTGTCTGTATCCCAAATTCAGCATGGTCACCAAGTGCACGCTTCGCGTATATAAATCCTTCAGACAATTCTATCTGCAGTTGAAAGCGCTGCAATATCTGGAACTGGCTTTTTGTATATTTGTATGACAGAAATCATCGTACTTTATAAAAAGTCGTTTGTCAATACTTATTCTTTCAACAGGTAAATTACTTTCAGTAAATCTTAATAAGATGACAGAAAAATTGCAGTTCTCAATCGCTGAAGATGACTCAGTATGACCTCATCAGTCACAAATCTTCCATCCAGCCATCCTAAATTTCACTTTCTGACGCATTTCTGACGTTGCACTGACATTCCACTAACATCCTGATCTCCATATTCCCTTCCAAAAATTTGGGAAGGAGTTAATCATGCTCTCAGCACGCATACACTCAGCTGCAGTCTCAATCAGCGGCGTTCATTTTTCTCTCAGAATTAAAGCTTTTCTACAGACCGGAACCGGCAAAGCCGCAGCGGTCGCTCTGCTCGTTTTCCTTGCCATTGCCATACTGCCTTTCCATAACGTCGATCTCTGGCTTGAGAATTTCTTTTACGCTCCTAGCCGTGACTTCAGTTGGAAAGGAATTCCTTTCATCGAGAGGCTCCACAACTCAGGCAAAATTCTCACCGTTTTCGTCCTGCTCTGGTGTATTTTTCTGACCATCCGTGGCTTCAGATCAAAATATCCTGAATATCGTGCTACCTCTCCTGTAGCCCTCTGGACTATCCTCGCCATCGCGTTCAGCCTCATCGCAAATGGCGCGATCAGAGCCCTCTCCGGCGTAGCCTCCCCCTAGGACACACTCTATTTCGGCGGCACCGAGCCGCTTTCGACGCCCGCCAGCAATCTGTTTTCCATGAACTTCCACGGCAAGTGCTGGCCAAGCTGCTTTGCCGGCACTGCCTACAGTCTTTTCGCCGTCTACTTTGCGCTTAGAGAAAGAAAGCCCAGAGCAGCCAAAATTGCCCTGATAACAGTCGCAATCCTCGGCACATTTTTCGACATTGCCCAGGTGTGCCGCGGCGCGCACTTCTTCTCGCATGTTGTTGCGGCTGGAGCTTTGGACTTCGTAATCTGCGCCTTCCGGACTCCCGTGATGCCGCTCCTGAAGCAGATCAACTGGCATCCCAAAGCAAAGAAAACCAAAGAAACAGCATCGGCTCCTGCAGCCATAACTGAAGAAAAAGCCGCTCTCAAAACCTGGACAGCCGGCCGGGCCGCGCGCTAGTGTGTCATTATCACCGCCTGGTGGACAACAGTGGCATCCCTGCCATTCTGGCAGGAATCTTTGTCAGGCATCGATACCGCAACAGCCGTACGCATTGCATTTGCGTACGGCATCTGCCTCCTCGGCGCCTATGCTGCCCTGATGATGATCCTGACCGCTCTGCTCCCCGGAGCGATTGCCAGGTGGCTCCTTGCCCTCTTCAGCATCATCGCAGCCGGCGGCTTCGCGTTCTCTGAAATTTATCACGCTACGATGACTCCGGACATGATCCGGTACGCTCTTGAGACTGACTCAGGCGAGGCAATGGGCCTCATGAGCCCGCGTCTCCTTGTCTACTTCATCATCTGCGCTCTGCCGCCCGTCTGGGTTGCCCTGCGCCGTATACCCAAGGCCCTGAGCATCCGCTCCCGTATCGGCCTGCTGCTTTGGGCTCTGACTGCGCTCATTGCCGGAGGCGCCGCCCTCATGACAGACTACAGCTCTGTCGCCATCTACATTTGCAATTATCATGAGGCCCGCTATTTCATCCTGCCGCAGAATGTCATTTCCTCCTTTGTCCGCACTGTAACCTCAGACGGATCGTTAGCCGCAGTTAAGGAGCGCAGAATCGTTGATCCATCTCCTAAACTCCTTCCCGCACGCACCTCCGGCCGTCCTGTAGTCGTAATCACTGTTGTCGGCGAGACTGTCCGCGCCGCAAACTGTGGTCTCGACGGCTACACACGCGACACCACGCCGCGCCTCCGCGACGAGAAGGACCTTGTAAACTTCCCAATATCACATCCTACGGCACCTCAACGGCGGTCTCCGTCCCCTGCATCTTCTCTGAGGTCGGGCACAACGACTATGATCGAGATCGAATCCTGAGCGAGGAGCAGCTCCCATCGCTCATGCAGCGCGCCGGTGTCTCATCTCTGTGGATTGACGGACAGTAAGGCTCCAAGGGCGCGGCCACCGGGATAAAAGAAGTAAACGCGCGGGATCTGCTGCCAAAGGACATGGCCTCAGGGCCTGTCGATGACGAGACACTGCCTCCAGCACACCGCACAGCGCTTAAGGATGTGAAAGGCCCGACCAGTATGAGACCGTGCGCTAGGCCAGGGCCTCGTGCACCTCACTCACTGGAGTGAACCTCACGGCAAAAACGAACCATTCCCCGGAGCGATCGAGGCGCTGGGCGTCCAGTGCCGGCGCTCACAGATTCGCTTCACGAGTGAGAGCCCGATTCCATGCCCCTCCGAGCTGCCGTTCTGCCACTGCCAGTACGGTTTGAAAATCACCTGCATATGTTCCACGTGGAACATCAGATACACCATCATTAGACACCAGCCTGAAAATACCTCAGAGCCCAATAAATGCAGGTGCTATAATCCGCCTCAATTTTCGTCCGACACCATCCATCAGCCCAATGAAGAAAAAATCCAGGAAAGAGGCGGAACAGAACAAAAACCCCGCTGACTCTTCCACAATTACCGCAGAAGTCCCCGTCCCTGAGAGGGATCCCGAGGTCTCATCCGGCAACCTCCTCCGCCAGCTTGTGCTGCCCTTCTACCTCCTCGAGGTTTTTGCTGCTCTCGTCATCGCTGTCATCCTGATGCTGACGGGCGGCAGCACCACAAAAATAAGCTTCACCGGCTCAGCTGATTCCCTGAACTCCTGCTCCTTCCGGGCTGAGGCGCAGGGCATCAGGAGCACCCGCCTCATCAACCTTGACACTGACCCGACAGCGATTGAAATCACCCTCCCGGTCCGCGAGGCTGACACCATCACCCTCACCGTCAAGTCCGAGCAGTCCGCGCTGCTTCGCGATTTCCGGATCGACGGCAAAGAGCTTTCCGGGAACGAATTCCTCTCACTGGGCGACGAGAAAATCACCGGCGGCATCATCCGCGCTGACAAGGGCAGCAGCACCGTAACCATCAGCGGCCTCAGCATCGACAAAGGCCGCTTCACAGAGCAAACCAAGGCTGTTCTCTTCCTCCTCTTTGTCATCACGGTCATCACCCCGCAGGTCCTCTTCATCGCCTGCAAGGCTATCGCGAGGAGGCAGCTTTTCTTCAGGCTCCGCCGCTATGTGCTCCTTGCCTTCTCGCTGCGCTCCCTCAAGATCTACGCGCTGGTACTAATCCCGGCCGCCGCGCTCGCCCCTCATATACTCGCCTCGTCGTACA
>Ga0256406_1005557_pt1 | contig 13375 bp, 10 predicted proteins | sample RumenRJG_03DNA_FD_185986 | JGI IMG/M metagenome (GOLD analysis project Ga0256406, IMG submission 185986) | Bovine rumen microbial communities from Lethbridge, Alberta, Canada - RJG_03 | ecosystem: Host-associated > Mammals > Digestive system > Stomach > Rumen | place: Canada: Alberta | collected...
TTAATGTTTCCAAACACACGTTTCTTTTAAAATTTCTGAGAGAAACGTTTTGTTAAGTGCGCCCTTTTTTAAGAATTTTTATAGAAATCACCTCATTTTTTAACTTGACATATTACCAGATTGCTTTTTCTGATTTCACACATTGCACATGCCGCATTTTTTCTCCATCAGCCGGGATGCGGCTCCCCGGCCTCCCCATGATGCTGTCAAAACACTTTGCAGGAAAGAGCTTTTCTTTCTGCGCCGTCCTGCACCCTTTCCAGGATCTCCCTCCGGCAATCCTGGCTGTCACCTCCTGCCTGCGCCGAATCTCCCGCGGTATGGTCCCTGTCTTTCGGCTTTGCTTTATTTCGATATCAGCATATCGTTTTACTGTAGTAAATGATTGCAGTAAAACGAATGATTCATCCGGCTTTTGAGCTGCCGGATTTTTTCCGCAGGATACGTCACTCAATAAAACAGCAAATTCCTTGCCAGTTTAAGGAGAAATAAAAAAGTCATAAAAAAAATCCGGCCGAAGGCCGGAACTACCGATCGGGCGGAACAGAAATGACCCATTTGGCTGAAAAAATGGTTCTTTTGATACAGTTCCGTTTTTCATTTCAGCCTGCTGCCTTCGTAAGGCAACGAAAAGAAATGCTAAAAAACTGATCCGGCAGCGCAGATCCGTCAGAATCAGATTCCAACTGTCTTTCGTCATCATACAAAAAACCAGCTTTTCAGCTCTGGATAAATAAAAATCTGGCGCCAAAAATCCTGGCGCCAGATTTTTATTTATTTTTGTCTTCTTTGATTCCAAACTTCCTCAGATGGTACTGGAAATTCTGCCGTGTCAGTTTCAGCCGTTCTGCGGCTTTCGTCACATTCTTCCCACAGGCAACGTACGTTTCCCAGATCAGGTTCCGTTCATACTCGTTCACCAGTTCCGTCAGTCCCTTGCCATCCGTGGCATCCGTCAGAAGGGGCTGCGGTTTCGCATTTGGTTCGGAAGCTTCTTTCTTTGTATGGCGGAGGAAATAATAGGGAAAATCCGTTTCATCGAGCACCCCGTTTACAGAAACGCTCATGGCATAGCCAAGGATATGGAAAAGTTCCCGTACATTCCCCGGCCAGCGGTGCTCCCGCAGGCGCTGCCAGAATCCCGGAGTGATTTCGCGGATCGCAACGCCCGCAAACCGCGGATGTCTGTCAATGAAAAAGCGAACCAGCTCAGGCAGATCCTCCAGGCGGCTGCGCAGGGGCGGAATCTCGATGATGACGGAAGCCAGCCGGAAGAACAGGTCCGGCCGCATCTTTCCGCTCTGGCTCATGGCATAGGCATCTTCGTTGGTGGAAGAAATGACCCGCACGTCCACAGGGATATACCTGGTGCTTCCGATCCGCTGCAGCGTATGCTCCTGCAGGACGCGGAGCAGCTTGGCCTGCATGGCCATGCTCATGGAATTGACCTCGTCCAGGAACAGCGTCCCGTGGTTTGCCGCCTCGATCAGTCCCATCTGGTCGCCGGCGCCCGTAAAAGCACCCTTTACGGTCCCAAAGAGCATGCTTTCGATCAGCGGTTCCGGGAATGCTGCACAGTTGACGGCAATGAATTTTTCTTTGCGCCGCGAACTGTACTGATGGATGCTCTGGGCAAAGATTTCCTTGCCGCTGCCCGTTTCTCCCTGGATCAGGATGTTGATGTCCCGTTCCGCCATACGTTTGGCCAGCCCGATGGCATCCTGGAGTGCCTTTGAGGAACCGATCAGGTCGGCAAAAGTATACCGCACCTCCTGGCTGACCCCGATCCGGTCTTTCATATGCCGCGTCAGGATTTCCTCCGCCTGCTTCAGTTCAGCAAGCTGTGATTTGACAGCGTTCATATCCCGTTCCACCGATACGGCACCCAGGATGGAACCATCCTCCCGGAACACGGGATGGCCTTCCACGACCGTCATCAGCTCCTTGCCCGTCGTCGACTTATAACGGTCATAGCGGTGATGGACACTGCCAAGATTCTTGATGACGGTCAGGATGGTGCTGTAGTTGGGATCGACATGGAAAACATCGAGCAGATTCTGCCCTTCCAGGGATTCCTTGAGCGGGATGCCCAGAAGATGCTTGCTCGCCTTGTTAAAGAACAGGATCGTACCATCCCGCCCATACAGCTGGATCACATCGGGGCTCTGGTCCAGAGCGGCCTCCATGAGTTTTTCCCTGACCGGTTCCTGCCGCAGCATGACGCAGGAACCGTAGAGCATGCGGAACGAAGTATAGGAGAAACGTCTGTCGAGCCACAGGGCCACGCCTTCTTCCTCCTGGAATACCAGGTCGCTCACTTCTGAAAGCTTCTGCCCGATCAGGAGTGCACAGGCCTTCCGGACAGCGGGGTCCTCGCCCAGCTTGCTGCCGAATTCCACCTGCCGGACAAAATTGCTCTCACTCAAAAGGAATGCAATATCAAAGATCGACTCCATTCCCGCACCTCCCTTCTGCGCCGGATCCCATTGGAATATACCGGAAAATGCCGGCCCGATGTCAGCGGTCCGGCGCTATTCTTTTGCCTGTATTTTCTCAAACCGGTACTTCTGCTTTACATCCGGATATTTGCTGCGGTCCACTTCGGACATGAACATGGCAAGCGGCCGGCAGTAGATGCCGCCGTCACCGTAAAGCGCCTGGTACACACAGTAGCGCTCCCGCGTCTCCGAATGGATGACCGGGCACGCCACGATCCGGTACCTCCGGTTCTTGAAATGCAGCCATATCTCCCCGGGTTCCGGCAATGGTCTGGACATGATAAGGCCTCCCTTCCTTACATCATGGAAGACAAAAACGGCAGTCCTGCCGTCTCAGGATTCATACAGCCGGTTGGCACGGGCAAGGAATGTGGAAAGCCGTTCCACGACGGGTCTTACCGGATTGTCAAAATCCAGATAGACGCAGCACAGGCTGCCGTCATCGGCCAGTTCCACAGGGCTTGCCGTGATCCTGACAAGGCTCCGGCCCTGGAGCAGCCAGAATTCTCCTTCCTGCGGAAGCTCCTGTCCGGAGCAGCCGGCTGCCTGCGGGCTGCGGCCGGCAGTTCTGCCTTCCGCACAGGCAATCAGGGATTTTGTCTTTGGATATTCGTATACAAGCACAAATTCCATGAAATCCTGCAGATCCAGATGTACCCGCAGGGCATTGGCAAATTCCCTGTAAGCAAGCCTTTCGCCCAGGTATTCATAGCCTCCGGCAAGAGGCTTGACAGGGGGCCGCCGGTTTTTCTCCGCATAAGCATTGTAGCATTCCGCTGTTCCGGTTTCTGCTGCACTCCAGCGGTCATAGAGCCGGTATGCCTCTTCCTCCGTCAGGAGGACCCGTGCCAGGGAGCGGTCCGCATCGATGCGGCGTTCCGCCTCACGGCAGACGGCAGCGATCGCTTCGCCGTACGCTTCCTGATAACAGGCACGCAGTTCCTCTTCCGGTCCGCCGCCCGAAGCATCAGCAAATGCCTCCAGGGTCGGGATTCCTTCATCCCGCAGCATTTGGGCCTTCAGCCGGATTTCCGCCTGCATCAGGAGCGGAAATCCTTCCGCATCGCAGCGCTGCAGCTCCTTTTCCCAGGTCATGTCCTCTCTCCCCCCCCGCATTTGTTTCAATACGAATCGTAACAAGGGATGACCGGGAAGTCAAGGAGAAGAAACAGCCTGACAGGAAAAGCCGCCCTGTGCACTTTCTTCTGCGTCAGAGCGGCTATGGAGCCTTTCAGCGATTATCTGGTTTGGCAGCCGCCTCGCAGGCCGCGGATCGCCTCTCAAAACCCAAAACTTAAAACCTCATAACTTTGAAACATCACGCTCCATCACAGGAAAAGCAGATTATATACGCCCAGATAGGACAGCACGAAGGCGGAGCAGATGAAGAGGATGGCCGTCAGCAGCAGGTTCTTGTACAGTTTATTCACATCCACACCGTCGGGTGCGCAGCCGCAGGCAAGTGCTCCCACTGTGGAAAAAGGACTGAGCACGACTCCGTTTGTCCCTACGATGACCCCCAGCATGAGGGAGATGGCATTCAGATCCGGATTGGCCGCAGCGAGTTTTGCCGCAAGCGGGATCAGCGTGGGCATGACGACGCCGGTACCGCTCGAAACAGCACCCATCAGGCCGCCCAGGGCAATCATGATGGGCTGGGCCGTACTCGTCGTAATGATGCCCGACAGCATCTTGGTCAGAAACGTGATTCCGCCCGATTTATCCACCACATGGAGCAGCATGCTCATCCCTGTGATCAGCATCAGCGTGCCCCAGGGAACAGCCGCAATGGCCACTTTCTGATCACAGTAATTGAACAGGATCAGGATGGCAGCAAAGGCCAGGCAGACAAGACCGATGTTCTGTTTGAAGAAAATCGTGGCCAGACAGACGAGGATGATGCAGATGACCGTCACGACCTGAGCTTTGTGGAATGGCGTGAAATCCTTGTCCGGTTCCGTATTGGGGACCTTCCAGCCCTTAAAGAACAGATAGGCCAGGAATGCCATCAGGAAGATGGAGAAAGAATAAGCGCCCCAGATGGGCATGTAATGATCCACGCCGTTCTGGATGGCCAGGGTGTTCGCCACGATGCCGTTCAGCGTAATCGGTGACAGCCCTCCGATCATACCGCCTGCGAGGACGATGATGGACGTCATGGTCACGTCCAGATGGCGGCTCAGACAGGTGCTGTAGGCGATCGGCATGATGACGACGAGGATCAGCATGGAACCGCCCACGCCGGCCAGGATGGCCCCAGCGGCAAAGAACATCCACGGGATCAGTTTGTTGTTCCCCCGTGCCACAAAAGACACATTCTTTGCAAGGACCTCGGAGGTCCCGTTATGATTGGCGATGCCAAAAAGAAAAGTCGAAGCCATGATCAGGAAAAAGACCGTCGTCGGGAAGCCGCCCGCATAAATCTCCTTGGCTTTCATGCCCGTTACAAAAGTCCCGTAGACGTAGGCGGCAAGGAAGCCGATGATGCCCACATTCTTTTTCGTCACCATCCCCAGAAAGATAACAAAGAACAATAATACCAGTGATCCGATCTGTACCATCAAAATCCCTCCTGTTTTATCGATAAAATAAAAAAATCCTCCGTCCCTTTAAAGAGACGGAAGATTTCCTTACGCGGTACCACTCTTGTTCATGCCTGACGGCATGCGCTCCATGGATACGGGCCCGAAAGCCGATATCCTCCCCTCTGGTAACGGCGGGGTTCCGGCGCGTCCTACTTCATCCGTTCAGACGGCAGCTCCGGGATCAGTTCAGTCCATTTCCCTTTATATCCTCACACCAGCCGGATACTCTCTGAAAAGTTCCAGGGACCTACTCTTTCCCTTCCACGCTTTTTGCTATTTGAATATGGTTCGAAAGATACCACATCCAGCCCGGGAATGCAAGATTTTCTTCCACTTTCCTGCATACTGGAAAAATCCCCAGACTTTTTGTAATATTTATTCCGTTTTCAGTACAGTCTGTTCCTGTTGATGTACTCATCGAGCTCTTCGATGCGTTTTTGATCCGCTTTGCTGATTTTCCGGCTGAGCAGCAGGATGATGATCTCCGACAGGCACATGGGAGCCACATAAGAATTGGTGTGGCCCGCGCCTTCGATTTCGACGGGGATGACATAGTCCGCATACACGGCAAGCGGCGATGTCAGTTTGTCCGTAAAGAGCACCACCTTGCTCCCCTTTTTCCTCGCGATGTCCAAAATCGACTCATTGAGAGTCGAATAGCGGGGAAAACTGTACAGGATGATCACATCCCGGTCAGTCAGGTCGATCAGTTCCTCGATGACGCTGCTGTCCGCCGCAAGGAGTGCATGGACGCCGGGCAGGAAAACCGTAAGTTTCCGATTCATATAAGAAGCCAGCGATGAGGACCCTCTGAAACCGATGACGTATTTCCGCCGGCCCCTGAGGATGCATTCTGCCACATCCACAAACAGGCGGGCATCGGTCTGCTCCATGGATTTTCTGATATTCGCCATGGCCTGGAATACGACGAGCCCGGCCACATCCCCGTCCCCGATGGTATTCGAAGTCTGCAGGTATTTTTTGCCCGGTGAAAGTTCTTTCCACGAATCTTCATAGTGCTCGATCAGCTGGGCATTCATTTCATCCCTGAATTCGGCAAAGCCGGAATATCCCAGCTTGCGCAGGAAACGATGCACGGACATATCCGTCACATCCAGTTTTTCGGCGATTTTCACTGCTGTCTCCAGCCCCACTGTTTTCTGGTTCTCGAGGATATAGTCAGCGATCCGTTTTTCTGTCTTTGTAAAGCGCAGTCCCTTGATCCGATCTTGAAAAGAATCCATACTTCCTCCATTTACAGGCCGGCATGAAAAAAAGGATCCCGTATCCTAACGGGACCCCTTTATTATAAAAGCATTCGGGTGCCGGCACAAGAGCTTTGCTGTGTGGGAGCACGGGCAGGCACTTCCCTCATGGCTGAGGTTCTTTCGTAAACATGTCTTTATTCCATATCTTTTCATTTTTGGCGACAAGCAGCGTCCCCAGTACGTCACCGGATACGTTGATCGTCGTATGGGACATGTCAATCAGACGGTACATTCCCGCGATCGGGCCCATCATATCCATGGGCAGTCCCATCAGATTGAGGAAAATCGCGCCGGTGATGATGCCGCCGCCCGGAATCCCCGGTGCCGCGATCGACATAATCGTCGAGATCGCGATGACCATCACGATCTGGGAAGGCGTCATCTGCAGTCCGTAGATTTCCGACACGAAGAAAGCCAGGCAAGTCTTATACAGCGCAGCCCCGGTCAGATTGATGGTGGCACCGAGCGGAATGGAAAAACCGGCAATGGACATGGGGACCTTCAGTTTTTCCGTCACCACATTCAGCGTGATCGGAATGGTGCCGGCACTGGAATTGGTTGCAATCGTGTTGATCCAGATGGGGACCATGGCCCTGCACATCCTGGCATAATCGATCCGCGTGTACAGATAGGTAATGCCGCTCAGTATGATCCAGATCGAAAGACAGCCGATATAGTCCGTCAGGACGAATTTTGCAAGGGCGCCAAAGAGCTGCTTGCCGTACACCGCTGTCGTATTGGCCATCAGCGCAAAGACACCGATGGGAGAATAGAGCATCACGATGTCAAGCATCTTGTAGATGACTTCCGCGCAGCTTTCGCAGACCTGTACGACCAGCCGTCCCTTTTCACCCAGGTAGACCAGCGCAACGGCAAAGAGCACCGTAAAGAAAATCATCTGGAGGATATCCTGTTTGGCCATGGCGCTGACGATATTGGTCGGGACCAGATTGAACAGGAAGGCCCCAAACGAAACGGTCTTCAGTTTGCTCGGATCAAAGGCGGATAAGGTCGATTTATCAAAGCTGGCGCCGGGGTGGATGATATTGACGACGACGAGGCCGATCAGGCAGGCCACAATGGTCATGACCACATAGACCAGCACGACTTTGGTCCCGATCCTCTTCAGCTTGTTGACGTCCCCGATTGCGGCAATGCCGCTCGTCAGGCTGAAGAAGATGACCGGAACGATCAGCATCTTGATCAGGTTCATGAACAAGGTGCCCGCCGGTTTGACCCAGATCGAAAAATCATGGCACAGCAGACCGATCAGGATCCCTGCGATAAAGCCGACCGCAACCCGATGCGGCAGGTACTTCTTTCCAAACAGCAATTGATACATGGCTCTCCCCTCCTCATACACCTTCCGGCAGGACCCTTGTTTCTGCCTTTGGCGGAACCAGGACCCGCGGGCCCGCAGCCATCTTTTTCTGCAGGATGTCCCTTATGCCGCTGCAGGTTTCGTTTCCCCGTCAATCCTGCCGGATGATCCGGACCGCTTCCGAAACTCGTCAGCTGTATCAGATTTCTCCGCTCGCAATCTTTGCCGTGACTCTCAGGAATTCATCCACTTCTTCCTTCGTATTGAAATGCATGGGCGCCACTCTTACGATATCCGGGATGCCCGCACCTTCCAGGATGCGCCGGGACATTTTGTTCTTCCGGGAACGCTCATAGACATAAATATTGTTGGCAATATATTTTTCAAGAGCTGTATGGGAATCCATCCCGTGGATACACAGCGGCAGGATGGCGTCCCGCTTTGTGAGGTCATCCATGAAATACAGGTCCACATGATCGATATCCAGCGTCCCTTTGACCTTGTCACTGCCATGGAGCAGCCGGTACATGATGGCCCGTTCGTCCAGTTCGATTGCATGCATCCCCGCTACATACAAGGCTCTGCGGTCAGTGGCATCGGAAAATTTGGAACCGATCCAGCAGATATAATTCACGATTTCCGTCAGTCCGGCCATACCGGCCGGTTCATACCCGCCAAGATCCCAGTCATCGGCAGCACCTTCCAGGAAATGCGGATGGGGCATTGTGGCCACGCGGTCGCTCACCCAGCCCACACCGAGTCCACGCTTGCCCAGGATCTTATAGGGAGCAAAGCCGCAGGCATCGATCTGCAGTGCCTCGACATCGATGACGCCATGGGGAATATGCTGGGTGCTGTCCAGCAGGATATAAAGATCCGGCTTTATCCTGCGCGCTTCCCGCACGATTGTTTCCACATCATTGATGGTCCCGACAACATTGGAAGCCTGGATGACGGAAAGCAGGCAGGTATCTTTGTCGATTTTGGAAAGCAGGTCGTCGATATCGACAGCGCCCGTCTTTTTGTCGATATTTGCCGTGCGGAATTCCTTGCCCAGCATCTGCGCAAAGAATTTAGCCCCGTCATGGGTGGAGGGATGTTCCAGTTCCGTCGACACGACGTTGGTGCCGGGAACATTCCTCATGATGACACCGGTCATCGTGAACAGCGCCTTGGAAACCGTCAGTTCACAGAGGATGGAACCCGACTTGGCACCGAAAATCAGTTTGGCGTCGTCCAGTCCATCCCGGATCATTTTGGCAAGCGGCCGGGCACCGGGAGTCGGCCTGGTATGGAAATCAGGGATCCGATTGACCGTATCCGCAAGCTCACAGATTTTCTTCAGTGTGGGCGCGCCGCCGGCATTTTCAAAATAAATCCTTTTGGTCGCCTGATCATGGTCGACCATATAAATCTTTGAACGGATTTCCTGTTTGAGCTCATCGGAAAACCATCTGCCGCGTTCTTTTTCCTCATCCATCTCTATCACCGCTCCTTTACTGCTCCATTTCATTTGTACGCTCTTTTCGATGGGTCCATTGTACAGGATTTATGTTGATTATTCAACAAATTTTATATATTAAATTTGATTAATCAATATTTCGTGGGTTTTTATCAAGTTTTTTACATATATTTACAAAAGAACGCAGAGCCTGCCGCCCCTTGCCGCAAAGACGGCAGCCCCCTTCTGGATCCGGCCTGCTGCACCCCGATAAGGCCGCGTCATTCTTTTCAAAAAGTTTAAGCCTCTTTCTTCCCGGACAGCGTATACTGTAAGGAAGTATGCAATGCTGCAGGATGGAGGAATTTGCTATGTCGGGCGACAGGATTCGCGGGACGGACGCTCCGGGCAGGATCTTTTCATATTTCAAACAGGAAAAAGGGATCCTGCTGATCGTAACAGTCACGGGCATTCTCTATAATCTTGGCATGGGCGCAGGGCCCTACTTCGAAGGCCGGCTGGTCCAGTGCCTGTATGACATTTTTCAGGGCCGGGCGGCAGCCGGGGACATGGCCCGACTGGCGGCTTTTTATGTGGGAGTCATTTTCCTGGTACAGCTCTCCCGGGCGGGAAAACGCTACAGCGTGCGGCTTTTTTCCAACCGGGTGAGCCGGACCATGCGTCACACGCTCTATCACAGCCTGGTGCACCTGGAATCTGACAGGCTCCGGCAGGAGGATCTCGGCAGCCTGATGACCAAAGCCATGGGGGACGTGGATGCCTGTGCAGAAGGAATGCGGAAATTCACGACGGAAGTTTTCGATACCGGCGTGGTCATGGTGGTGTACCTGGCCCTGCTGATGGGCTACGACTGGCGGCTGACGCTCCTTGCCTGCAGTTTCACACCGGCCGCCTACTGGATCGCCAATCATCTGAAGAAGCAGGTGGCGGAAGCCAGCGGGATCTACAAAGCCACGGAAGCCCGTCTGAACATGCTGACGCTGGAACGTGTAAGCCATGCCCTGACGTACCGGCTCTTTGGACGGGAAAGCGCCAGGGATGCCGACTATGAAGCCGGGCTGACAGCCTACGAAAGAGCCAGTGCCCGGGCCAATATCTTTGAGGGAAGCCTGGCTCCGCTGTACGACGCCATTGCCATGGCGGGCACGCTGCTGATCTTTTATTTCGGAGCCCGGAACGTACAGGGAACGGGCTGGACCGAATGGAATATCGCAAGTTTCACCACCTTCCTGGCCTGCTTTACCAAACTGGCCGTAAAGACGAGCCATGCGGCCAAGCTCTTCAATGCCGTGCAGAAGGCCCAGGTTTCCTGGCAGCGGATCCGCCCCCTGCTCCAGCAGGCACCGCCGCCGGAAAAAGTGCACCCATCGGGGCCGGTGGTCCCGGTGACCGTGGAGATCCGGGATCTTTCCTGTCACTATCCGGGACAGGAACAGGGTCTTTCCGGGATCACCCTTTCGGCCCGGCCGGGTCAGATCATCGGCATAACGGGACCCGTGGCGTGCGGCAAATCCCTCTTTGGCAAAGTCTTCCTGGATGAAGTCCCCTGGACCGGGACGCTGACTCTGAACGGCAGGGATTTTCGAAGCATGGGCCCGGAGGAACGCCGGGATTGCATCTCCTATCTGGGCCATGACCCGGAACTGCTCAGCACCACCATCCGGGAAAACGTTGCCATGGGAGATCCGGTGGACGTGTCCCGCTTCCTGGCGATGACCGGCCTGGCGCAGGAAGTCGCAGCCATGCCGCAGCAGGAAGAGACGCCGGCGGGAAGCGGTGGTGCCCGTCTGTCAGGAGGGCAGCAGGCCCGTCTGGCCCTTGCCCGGACGCTCGCCCATGCCCGGTCGGTCCTGATCCTCGACGACCCCTTTGCAGCGGTGGACCGGCAGGGAGAAGACCGGATCCTCCGGCAGATCCGCAAAGCTTTTCCGGACCGGGTGATTTTCCTCATTTCCCATCGGCTGGCCCATTTCCCGGAATTTGACGGCGTACTGTTCCTGGCGGACGGACGGGGCCATTTCGGCACCCACCGGGACATGCTGGTCCGCAGCCCCGGCTATGCCCGGCTCTTCTCACTGCAGCAGGAAGGGGTGGATCTGGATGAAAAATGACACTCATCCCGTATGGGAAAGCATGCAGAATACCCTCCGGACCTATCCCCGGTCCGCGGCTCTGGTGGTGCTGCTGGTCATCCTGTCGGTGGGGACTTCCCTGCTGCCCCCGCTGGTCCTCGAATCAGCTGTGGACAGCCTGACCCGGGGCGAAGGGATCCCCTTCCGTCTGGCCGCCCTGTACCTGGGACTCCTGGTCCTTGCAGACTGCTGCGAGGCTGTCCAGAACGGAGCCATCACGCTGTTCGGCCAGAAAGTGACCCACGGTTTCCGCTCGGCGCTCTGCGCCAAGCTGGACCGGCTCCCGGCGCAGTACTTCACAAGCCATCCCAGCGGACGGACTGTCTCCGTCTTCGTAAACGACGGGGATACCATCGACACGCTGTACTCTGACGGAATCGTGGGGATGCTGGCGGATGCCTGCAAGCTGGTGGGCATCCTGGCGATTTTATGGAACCGCAGCCGGGGACTCTTCGGGCTCCTGTGCCTTGTGCTCCCCCTGCTCTTTATCCTGACCAGGCATTTCCAGAAAGGGACTCTGGCAGCCCAGCGGGAGAACCGGCAGGCCATTGCCCGGGTAAACAGCCATGTGCCGGAAACGATCCGCAATATCCGGACCATCCACAACCTGGGGAAAGAATCCTATATGGAAGCACGGTATGACGATCTGATCACGGACAGCTTCCGGGCCATCAACAGAGCCAATGTGTTTGACGGGATCTACTCTCCCATCATCCTTGTGACCCAGGCGGCCGTCATCGCCATGATGATGACCGGAGCGGTCGAGGATTCGGCACTCCGCTCCCTGTTCGGCCTGAGTGTGGGATCGGCCGTGGCGGTGATCGCCTATGTGGGAAAGATCTTCGGACCTCTGGAAAGCATCGGCATGGAGATCCAGAGCATCCAGAGTGCCATGGCGGGAATCCAGCACATCGGAAAATTCCTGGAAGAACCGGAAGAGGAACCCGTGGAAAAAGCCGTCCTGCCGGCAGAGCTCAGACACGCGGCCGTTGCTTTCTCCCATGTGACCTTCGGATATGCGGGCGAAGAACCACTGTTCCGGGATTTTTCCTTTACCCTTGAGCCGGGGGAACAGGCCATCCTGATGGGGCCCAGCGGTTCCGGGAAAAGTACACTCTTCAAACTGCTGCTGGGGCTGTACCGCCCGCAGCAGGGCCTTGTGGTGCTGGAAGGACGGCAGGCCGGGACCCTGCAGGAGGCGGAAAAGCGCAGCCTTTACGGATGCGTGGAGCAGGAATTTTCTGCCGTATCCGGCACGGTGGAAGACCAGGTCACTCTGTTCGACACCTCCATTGCTTCCGGACAGGTGGAGCATTCTCTGGAGCTCGTGGGGCTCAGGAACGCCGTGGACCAGCTGCCGCTGGGACTGAAGACTCCCATGGAACCGGGTCTCTTCTCCCAGGGTGAACTGCAGCTCCTCAATATTGCCCGGGCCGTCGTGAAGGAGCCCCGGCTCCTGCTGCTCGATGAAATCACGGCGAGCCTTGACAGCCGAACCGAAGAGCGCGTGCTGGAAGCCCTGGAACGCGCCTCGAGCGGACGTACGGTACTGAGTATTTCCCACCGCTTCTCCCGTTCCCTCGCAGGAAAAAGGATCATCCGGATTGGAGAGTGACAGAGCTTCAGTCAGCAGCCGGCAAGCCGGGCCAGCCGCCAGCAGACAGCCGCAATCTGCGATCTGCGAAACGCGGCCTGCGGTCTGCGATCTGCGGATCAGGAGCTATGATGCTTTTTACGTATGATATACCAGTATCACAAAGCATTTCATTTTTTTCTTCATCCCTCCTATAATGAAGCCTGAAAAAGAACTGATCTGCAGGAAAGAAGGTATCCCCATGCATAAACAGAAAGTATCGGCCCTGTTCCTTTCGGCCCTGACGGCCTTCACTCTCCTCGTCTCCGGCTGCAGCGGTGCAAAGTCCTCCGGCAGCAGCACCGCGGCCCCGTCCGGTACGAACGCCTCCGCGTCAGCTGCCTCTGCGTCGGGATTGTCAAGAATTTTGTGTTTTTAGTTTAGCTCATCATATTTTGCTATGAGCTTGCCCATTCGTTCATCAATCAATAGTTGGTTTCTAACATCTGACCAGTTAGCTACGTGACCCTTTCCTT
>Ga0256406_1005558_pt1 | contig 13374 bp, 11 predicted proteins | sample RumenRJG_03DNA_FD_185986 | JGI IMG/M metagenome (GOLD analysis project Ga0256406, IMG submission 185986) | Bovine rumen microbial communities from Lethbridge, Alberta, Canada - RJG_03 | ecosystem: Host-associated > Mammals > Digestive system > Stomach > Rumen | place: Canada: Alberta | collected...
TCCACAAGACGCACCCGGGCCGGCTCGCCGGCCTTCGGCGTGTACCAGCGGATCTCCAGTTCCTTCCGGTAGTCGTAGTCCGGACGGTCATCCCGCGACCCGTAGGGAAGCAGCGTGTTCTCCCGCACATAGAGCGGCAGGGAGAAGTAGTCGTATGTGCCGCTCCTCCAGCGGCCGCCCTCCTCCGTCCGGCCGCTGAACCATTCCGTCCAGCGCCCGTCCGGAAGATAGAAACGCGCGGTTCCCTCCTCGCTGAAGACCGGGGCCACCAACAGCGCGCTTCCCAGCATGTACTGCATTTCCAGTGAAAGAACCGCCGGGTCGTCGCCGAACTCCAGCACCATCGACCGCATCACCGGAACGCCCGTCTCGTGAGCCTCCGCGGAGAGCCCGTACAGATAGGGCATCAGTCTGCATTTCAGCTGTACGAAGGCACGGACCACATCGCAGGCCTCCTCGCCGAACAGCCACGGCACCCGGTAGCTGGTGCTGCCGTGCAGACGGCTGTGGGAGCTCAGAAGGCCGAACTGCACCCAGCGCTTGTAGAGATCCGGCGTTGCGGTGCTCTCGAAGCCGGAGATGTCATGGCTCCAGAAGGAGAAACCGGACATCGTGAAGGACAGTCCGCCTCTCAGCGTCTCCGCCATCGACGAGTACGTCGCGTAGCAGTCGCCGCCCCAGTGCAGGGGGAATCGCTGGCTTCCGACCGTCGCGCTCCGTGAGAACACCACAGCCTGGCCGCGGCCCTTCTCTTCCTCAATCACCTCAAAGGCCGCCTGATTGTAAAGAAGCGTGTAGCGGTTATGCATCCTCACCGGATCGCTGCCGTCCGCATAGCGGACGTCAACGGGGATTCTCTCGCCGAAATCCAGCTTCACCGAATCGATACCGGCCCGGAGCACCGCTCTCAGATGCTCCTGCCACCAGCGCCGCGCCTCCGGGTTGGTGAAGTCCACAATCGCCATGCCGTACTGCCAGTGATCGGTCTGCCACACGCCGCGGCCGTCCCGGCGCATCAGGAAGTAGCCCTTCTCCGCTCCTTCCTCAAACATCGCCGTGTTCTGGGCCACATAAGGATTGATCCAGCATCCCACCTTCAGTCCCCGCGCGTGGTAACGGGCCAGCATTGCCTCGGGATCCGGGAAGACCGCCTTGTCCCATTCCATGCCGCAGAGGCGGAATTCCTTCATCCAGAAGCAGTCCAGATAGAGGACGGAAAGCGGAATCGCACGGCGCTCCATCTCGTCGATCATCGCCGTCACCGACTTCTCATCATAGCTGGTGGTGAAGGAGGTGGAGAGCCAGAGTCCGAAGGACCAGGCCGGCGGCAGCGCGGGACGCCCGGTCATGCCCGTATAGGTCCGCAGCACATCCTTCAGGTCCGGCCCGTAGAACAGGGTGTAGGTCATCGATTCGCCCTTCACGCTGAACCCGACTGCGCCGACCTTCTCGCTGCCGACCTCAAACGAAACATCCCCCGGATCATTGACGAAGACGCCGTATCCCTTGCTGGACAGATAGAGGGGAATGTTCTTGTAAGCCCGCTGCGACGCAGTGCCGCCGTCCTCGTTCCACATATCGACCTGCTGGCCGTTTTTGACAAATTCCGTGAAGCGCTCGCCGAGTCCGTAGATCTTCTCATCCGGCCGGATCGTCAGCTCCGTCAGCATATACGGCGTGCAGTCCTTCTCGGAAAGATACCGCTCGTCCGGCCCGTAGGAAGCCGGCTTCGGGTCCCAGCGGATATAGGCGGCGTTCCGGAAGCCGCAGCGGGTGATCACCTGTCCGTCCGCCTCGAACTGATAGGTGCCGTCCGCCTTGCTGACCCGCACGCTTAAGGCGCCGGTGGTGAGGCAGATCTCCTCATCCGTCTCGCTGACCACACTCTCCTCCGGCGTCTCACGGACGTCGAAGAGCGGCGCTTTCGCGTCATAGCCCGCGTGATGAGTCAGCGTCACCGTAACCGCATTGTGCGCCGCAGCCCGGAAGCTCACCGTCAGCGCGCCGATGTCGATGGTCTGATTCCGCGCAAGCGTTTTCTGAAACGGCATCAGCGCGGTGAATCCGTGCTCCGTCCGTTTCGTCTCATAGACCTCCGCCGTGTAGTGGGCGTCCGCCCGTTCGTTCCTGAGCCAGAAGCCTTCCGTAAACTTCATAGATCCGTCCTCTCTCTGAAAAAAGTGGGCGGAGCGGTTCCGCCTTTCCGGTATCACCCGCTCCGCCCGCTGCCATACGCTTCCGCTGCCGGATACATGTTCATCCGATGTCCGGCAGACAGGTTCTGTCTTCTCACGCGGTCACTCGCCCTGACCGTCGGTCGCCTTCCACTGCTTCTCGATCTCACTGCAGGCCTGATCCTTATCGTAGGTACCCGTCAGGTACGACTGCATGATCTGGCCGAACGCCTGATGCCACGAATCGGTGGAGTAGCAGATCGCCAGCGCGCCGGTTCCGTTCTTCTCAGCCAGCTCATTGCCCTGCTTGATGACCTCGTAATTGCTCTGCTCTGTGGTCTTGATCGGCGGAACCACGCCGGCCACCCTGGTGAACCAGCTCTTGCCGTAATCAGAGGTGTACCAGTAATTCACGAAATCCAGCACCGCCTGAAGGTTCTTCGAATCCTTGTAGACATGCAGCGCCTGATCCGAGCCGGCGATCACCTTGCAGTCCGCCGCATGATCGGAAACCGGATAGCCGTTGAACCCGATCTTCAGGTCCGGGTTGATCTTCAGGCAGTCCGCCTCGATCCAGGCGCCCTGGCCCAGCGTCATCGCCGCTTCGCCGTTGGCAAAGGCAGCTTCCTCCGCGGAGAGGTCGGTCTCCAGCGGCTTTTTGTCGCCGTACTTCTTCGCAAGGTCGATGAAGTCGAAGAAATTATTGTAAAGCTCCGGATAATCCTTGACCTTCGCCTCGCCGGACTCGAATTTCCGGACGAGCTCCGCCGCGGTGATGCCGGCCTGATCCGCCGCCGCGTCAAGGAACGGCTGCCAGCAGTGCTTGAACACCCACCATTCAGAGAAGCCGGTGGTGAATGGCTGGATTCCCTTGGCGGAAATCTTTTCGCAGGCATCCTTCATCGCGGAAGTCGTCGTCGGGAACTCCTTGATGCCGCACTGATCGAAGATGTCCTTGTTGTAGAGAATTCCGAAGAAGTTGCCCTTGATCGCGATGCCGTAGCATCCCTTGCCGGTCTTCAGCGACTTCATCGTGTCCGCCACCGCCGGATCGATCGTCTCCATCAGCGGCTGATCCGAAAGATCATAGGAGTAGTCCATGTAGGTGTCGATTTCCTTGCCGGATGTGGAAGAGAAAATATCCGGGATATCGCCGGAATTGATCTTTGCCTTCAGCATCGTCGGATAATCGTTCTGGGTCGTCTCATAGTTGATCGTGACATTCGGCGCCACCTTCGCGTACTCCGAGATCAGCTGCTGAATCGCGTCCGCGTATTCAGGGGACGAGATGAACATATTGATCGTGCCGGAATCCTTCGAATAGTCGACCGCCGGCGTCTCCGCGCTCTCCGCTGACGCAGCCGATGAAGCCGCGCCCACCGGAACCGACGCCGCCAGAAGCCCTGCCGTCATCACGCCGCAAAGTATTGCTGATACCATGCGTTTCTTCATTGCATTGTTCCTCCTTCGCATTGACTGTTGGTTTTCTATGTTTTCCGGAGCTCAGCCCTTGACCGCTCCGGCAACCACCCCGTTGATGATATTCTTCTGAAGCAGGATGAAGATGATGACGGACGGAAGCACCGTCAGCACCATCGCCGTCATCGCGTAGTGCCACTGCGTATTCATCTGCCCGATGAAGGTATAGGAGGCCAGCACCAGCGTCTTCGTCTTGTCGCTGGAATTGACCATCAGCAGCGGTTCCAGGAAATCGTTCCAGATCCACATCACGTCGAGCACGACGACGGTTGTCGTCACCGGCTTCAGCAGCGGAAAGATCACGGAGACGAACGTCCGGAAGGTGGAGGCGCCGTCCATACGGGCGGATTCATCCAGCTCCTTCGGAATCGACTGCATGAAATTGTAGTAGATGAAGACCGCCATCGGGATACCCAGTCCCCAGTACTGGATACCGAGGCCGGCGCGGCTCTTCGCGAGATGCAGGGTCGTCATCGTCTTCAGCAGCGGAATCATGATGGTCTGGAACGGCACCAGCATCGGCGTGATCGCGAGCGCGTACACCAGCTTCGTGTAGCGCGTACGCCGGCGGTCCAGAATATAGGCTGTCATCGAGGAGATCACGACGATGCCGGCCACGCCGATCACGGTGATCATCACGTTGTTGAAAAAGAGCCGGATATAATGAATTTTCTCGGCCACATCCCTGTAGTTCTGAAGCGTAAACACCTTCGGCCACGCGATCGGATCCGAAACGACCTCACCGAAGCTCTTGAAGGAGTTGAGTACCATGATGAAGACCGGATAGATGTAGACGGCCGCAAACAGCGTCAGCAGCACGTACCAGAGAATCTTCCCCACGGCCCGCTTTTTCTTCATTCCCACAGCCGCCGTATGCATCACAGACTCACCTCCGTCCGGTTCAGTCCCTTAAGGGTCAGCTTCGTGATCACGAGCACCACCAGGAAGTAGACGATCGCTTCCGCCGAACCGAGTCCGTACTGGTTGTTCGTGAACGCGTCCATGTAGATGCTCATCGTCGCGCTGTAAGTTGCCTGGCCGGGTCCGCCTTTCGTCAACGCCAGAATAATATCGAAAACCTTGAGTCCGTTGGTCAGCGACATGAAAATGCATGTGGTGATCGAAGGTCCCAGCAGAGGAAGCGTCACGCGGAAGAACCGCTGCGTGCTCGTCGCGCCGTCCACTCTGGCCGCTTCTTCCACATCCTGAGGCACTGCCTCGAGACCGGCGATGTAGAGGACGATGTAGAAGCCCAGAGACTGCCAGATGCCGACCAGCGTGACCGCCCAGAACGCAACCCTGGGGTCGCCCAGCCAGCTCCAGTTGAAGAACGGCAGCGGGCAGTGCTCAAACATCGTCTCGAAGCCCTTCGTGAAGATGAACTTCCAGATGAAGCCGACGATCGTCATACTCATAATGTAGGGGATAAAGAAAACCCCCCGGAAGACGTTCGCCAGATGGAACTTCTTCGTCAGCGCCACCGCCAGAATCAGCGCAATCACATTTGAAAACAGAATGAAGAGCGCCGTATAGCCGATTGTGAAACCGATCGTGGAGAAGAATCCGCTTCCGCCGCCGAAGATCGCCTTGTAATTGTCAAGACCGATGAATTTCGGCTGCTGTGAGATCCCGTTCCACTGCGTGAAGGAATATCCCGCGCCCATCACGAACGGAATATAGAACATCACGAAAATGCATATGAGAGCCGGCAGCGTAAAGCAGACATTTTCCACCCGCTCCTTCGTTTGTTTTTTCATCATGACCTCCCAAGCCGATGTCAGCTGCATTTCTCTGACATCTGTCATTGTAGCGTTCCCGTTTTGTGTAATACATGTTATTTTGTGGTCAGAAAAGTGTATAATGCTGTACAGTTTTACACCACCGCCGGTTTTCAAAAGGAGGTTTTCCTGTTGCGGACGATCAGAAAACGTCTGTCGCGAACGCCTTTATGGGCGATATTGACACTTCTCTCCTTCGCGTCGCTGATGACGCTGACGCTGTTTTTCACGATCCGGTACTACCGGCACAGCCGGAGCTCCACGATACGGAACGAGATCGGCTGCTCTCGCCAGCTGTCCAGCCTCCGTATCATCAATCTGGACCGCTATCTTGACACGCTGGCCCAGTTCGCCGTTCAGCCGTGCTATAATGCCATTCTGAGTCAGGCACTGAATACGTATCAGGCTGTGGATGAGGACGCGCTCCTCGATGCGGCGAGGGCCTTCGTGCAAAGCAGTTATTTCTCGCGGAACGACCTGATCTCGCTTCGCATCACGTTTCTCAGTCCCGGGCTGACTGTGTATCGCGGAAATGATACGGATCATACCCTGACCCGGTCCGTGGACCCGTCGGACATCACCGATTCCGAAGCGTACCGTGCCTGCGCGGCGTCCCCGCTGAACTGCGCGCTCTTTGCAGCGGAACAAAACGGGCGCCGGCTGCTGCATTACTGTCACACGCTGATCCGGATCAGCGATCAGAAGGTGACGGCGCTGGTGGAACTGGTGCTGGATCCCGCCTGCTCGGTCGGCCAGACCTCCGGCCGCGGCAGCGGCCGTTTCGTTCTGCTGACGGACGAAAACGGTCATCTGATCTACAGTGATCTTCCGGCAGAAGCGGCGTCCGCATTTCTCGCGAAGAAAGCTCCGGCTGAAGAGGACGAATCGGGCCGGCTGATAAACCTGAAGGACACACCGTATCTGATGACCTCCGCTTATTCCACGCGGTACGGGCTGACGCTCTGCTCCTTCTCCTCCTACGACCGGCTGATGGAGGCGTTCCGCGGCACGGCCCGGACCACGGCCGCCGACGGCTTTCTTCTCTTCGTCATCCTGATGGCCTCGGCCTATGTGGTGATCCGCTTCTTCACGAAACCTCTGACGCTGCTCGCGAAAAAGCAGGGTGACTTCGGAGGCGGGGACTTCACTCACGTACATCTCACCGGCTGCCGGGAGGTGAGCATGCTTGCCGAAAGCTTCAACAAGATGTCCGACAGCCTGAACCGGCTGATCGAGCAGAATTACGCCGCCCGGATCAACGAACAGAACGCTCAGCTGAAAGCGCTGGAAGCGCAGATCAACCCGCACTTTCTGTACAACACGCTGCAGGCAATCGGATCCGAGGCGCTTACGGACACCGACGGCACCACGGTTTATTCGATGCTGACCACACTGGCGGACTGCCTTCGCTACACGATCCGGGCCAGCGACACCGTCACGCTGAGAGAGGAGCTTCGCTATGTCGACAACTACTACCGTCTGCAGAAGCTGCGGAAGGGCGATCGGCTGACACTGGACGAGAACGTCTCTCAGGACCTTCTCGATCTTCCGATCCCGAAAGTCAGTCTCCAGAATCTGGTGGAAAACTCCATCCGGCACGGGCTGTCCGACGATGTGACCTCGATCCGGATCCAGCTGAACGCGGAGACGGACGGGACGAATCTGCTGCTCTCGGTGACAGACGACGGATGCGGGATCCCGGAAGCGGAGCTTCACAAGCTCCGCACGCTCTTCGATGAACGCCGGCTGACCAATCCCGACACCGGTGTCGGCCTTCCGAACCTCTTCAACCGGCTGAAGATCCTCTACCGCGACGCGGATGTGCTGACCGCAAGCCGGACCGGCGCGGACCACGGCACGAAGGTCACGCTCCGGATCCCGATACATGCAGAGAAAGGATCAGAATGTTCACTTTACTGATTACAGATGATGAGGCGCCGGTCCGGATCGCCGTGCGGAAACTGCTCGATACGACCGCACTGTCCATCGGCCGGATCGAGGAATCCGACAACGGAGCCGATGCGCTGAAGCTGGCACGCGAGCTGCATCCGGACGTCATTCTCGCGGATATCCGCATGCCGCGGATGGACGGACTTACCTTTCTCGGCCGGATCCGTCAGTCCCCGGCACTCGACGCGCGCGTCATCATGATCAGCGGCTACGACGAATTTTCCTACGCCCAGCAGGCGCTCCGTCTCGGCGCGACCGACTATCTGCTGAAACCGCTCAAAGCTGACGAACTGAATCAGTCCGTCCGGAAGGCCCTTCTCGAGCTTCATCCGGACGCCCGCTTCGGCGAAACGGACACTTCAGAGCGGCCGGCGTCCGTCCGCGCCGACGAAGTCATCGAAATGATTCACCGGACGATCGAGGAATCCTACAGCGAGAATATTTCCATCAGCGTCTTTACTTCCCGCTACTTCTTCTCGAAGGAATATCTCTCGAAGCTCTTCAAGGCACGCTACGGCTGCGGCATCTACGAGTTCCTGCTGCGGACCCGGATGACGCGGGCCCGGGAGCTGCTCTCCGACCCGTCGCTTCAGATTCAGGAGATCGCCGCCCGCACCGGCTACTCCGACACGCACTACTTCAGCAAGGCCTACCGGAACTACTACGGAGAATCGCCGACGCAGTACCGGAAACAGGCCGCGAAGGACCGTTTTTCTTAAGTTTTCTATTGCCAAATCAGGTGCTTATTCGTACAATCAGATCGGAACTTGCAGAGTAAATCCGCGTGCGTCAAGTGCTTCCGGATGGAGAGTTGCCGGGAGACGAAAAGAGAGATCTTGCGATAGGCGGATTGCACTCGCTGCATCAGAAGATAAGATACGGTCGGGAAGATTATCTCCTGTTGTAGACAACGCAGACAACCTATGGAGGTAATGAATCATGAAAAAATGGACCGGCCTGTTCCGCGATTCCGTCGGTGAGCTGAGAGCTGTTCCCTCACTGACGGCCTGCGCCATGCTCGCCGCACTGGCGCTGATTCTCAATTCCGTCGCTTCGATCAACATCGGACCCTTTGTCAAGATCGGTTTCTCGGCCATCCCCAACCAGATGGTTGACTTTCTGTTCGGACCGATCACCGGCACGCTGTTCGCCGGCGTACTCGATATCGTCAAGTATTTTCTCCGTCCCGACGGCCCGTTCTTCTTCGGATTCACGTTCAACGCGATGCTCGCCGCCTTCATTTACGGCTGCTTCTACTATCACCGGAAGCTGACCTTCCCGCGCGTGCTTGCGGCGAAGCTTACCGTCGTCCTGGTCGTCAACGTCTTCTTCAATACGCTCTGGCTGAGCATGCTCTACGGCCAGGCGTTTCTGGCGATCCTTCCGGCGCGCACGCTGAAGAATCTGATCATGTGGCCGATCGATTCCGGTATTTTCTATCTGCTGATGCGGCTGCTCGGCCAGACCGGCGTCTTCCGCCTCTTCAGAAAAAAGACCGCGGCTGTCTGACGAGCCGCACGTCCGGATGCGCCGGACTCCAGTGCATCCCGATCTGACAAAGCAAAAAGAAGCCCCTTTCCGCGGAGACGGCCGCTGACCGCCCAGATCCCGACCATCGGAAGGAGGCTTCTTTTCCATCAGTCCTTCATGAACACGTCGATGTCAATCTCCACCCACGGCGTATCCTTCGGATTCGTCATGGTGCCGATGGTGCCTCCGGTCACCGCGCCATAGAGATACTTGCCCGCGTCCATAAGATGAAACAGTGCTTCGTTCTTCACCCGCGGGATATAGCCGAGTTTCCGACCCTGCCGGTCCCGGACCAGAATCGCCATCGGATCCGCGGGATTATCCGGCTCCAGCACAAGACTCACCGGATCGCCCTTCTTCGTCTCAGCAGCGTGCTCCCGGAAATGATCCGTAAACATCACACCGGCGACCGACGTATGCATCAGCAGAATATCCCGTGTGAACAGGTCCGCAAGCTCCACTCCGCTTTGCTGCAGATACGTCATCGCCGCGGCATCCGCCGCAGCCGTCGTCAGCTCTTTCTTATCCTGATCCATCGCCGCTCCCGTCCGCGTGCCACGACCGAAGACCCGCGGCTGCTCATCCGTCTGCTCCGCCCTTTTTTTTCCGGAGCGCCTCCATTTCCCGGACAATCTCCTTCGAGATTCCGTCCAGCCGTTTCAGCGCCTCGTCGTTCCGACTGATCTGCCGCTGCAGTTCCTCCCGCTTCGCCGCCACAGCCGCCGGATCATCCAGCATCTCCTTCATGCTGTAAGGGAAACTCTCCCTGATTGCCCGGATCTCTTCCTGCAAAAGACGGATCTGTTCCTTCAGCCGGTCCCGAAGCGCCGTCAGTTCCTCATAGGACCGTGCCTTCCAACCCGTATCCGCCGCGGTTTCATCTCCGAAAACCTCATCATACACTTCCTGCAGCGTGGCAATGTCGCCCTCCTGATAGGCCTTCACGGCCCGGCGGAACAGTTCCTTCTCCCGCTCCGTCCCGTCAGGATTCATATCCGGATGCAGTCTTTTCACAAGCTTCCGGTAGAGCTCTTTTGCGTCCGGCATCCGGCCCGCTTTTCCTTTGGCATGTCCGTCCTCCCGGGATGCTTCCTTCCCCGCGTCGCCGCCGTACCGGTCCCGCCATGCCCGCTCGTACTGCCTTTGCCGGCTTTCCCGCTCCTTCTGCTCTCTTTTGGCCCGCTCCGCCTTTCGGCGCTCTTCCCCGACCCGATCATGGAAGGTCTGATACCTCCGACGGACCTGATCCTCGATTTCCTCTCTGGAAATCACTTTCTCCCGGTTCAGCGCGGCGCGGGCCAGCTCGATGCTGATCCGGAACTCCTGAATCAGAATTTCCTGAAGATGAATCCGGATCTGCAGGTCCCCGACTGCCTGCGCGTAACGAGCCTCCAGTTCGGGACAGATATGGCAGCGCAGCTCGTCCCGCTCCGCGGTCAGGGAGGCCAGCACCATCCGCAGCCTCTGAATTTCCTCTTCGATCCGCCGGCATGCATCCGACACGATGATCGCGTCCATTTACCCCCCCCCTTTGCCGTACCGTCTGTCAAACTGCGAGCGTCCCGCTAAACAGCGGCCGCAATCCGTCCGTCAGGCTGCCGATCCGGCTGCGCTTGCACAATCTTTCTGTTCGGCTGCCGATCCAGCTGCGCTTACACGATCTTTCCGTTCGGCTGCCGATCCGGCTGTCCGACATCCTATATTCGCCGGATATGGCTGTACCGATACGGCAGATCCGTCATGCCTTGAAGCGCTGCGCCCCGATGAAGGCCGCCGTATGCCTCATCACGTCTCTGAGATTTCCGAGATCCGTATCGACATCTCCGGTCTCGATCGAGTGGTTGCCGTGCTCATAGACATGAAACGGCATCCGCCGCTCCTCACACGCCCTGCGGAGGATTTCCGGGTCGGTCCACTGGTCAGACGAACCGAAAAACGCAATGCAGTCGTCCGCCCTTCCCTTCTTTGTTATGAATCGGAAGGTATCCTCAAGCGGCGTGTAAAGAATCTGCCTCGCCGGAATCTGAAATGCCTCCGCAAAGGCGCACGCCGCGATCGTCCCGATGCTTTTCCCAATGAAGAGAACATCCGCGCCGCGAAGCTCCTCCGTATCGAGCTGCGCCTTCACATCCTCATAAGCGGAATCGAACGCCCGCTCCATCTGTTCGCGGTTTCCCCGGATCTTCGTTTTGTCCTCAAAAGATCCGTATCGGATTTCCTGAACCGTATAACCGGCCTGCCTTGCCAGTTTCTTCGCGTAATACAGCAGCGGTTTGTCCGTATGATACCCGATCCCCGGAAATACAACCGCGCTCTTCCCGTTCTTCATACTTTCACCTTCGTCTGGCCGTCGGGAGTGTAAAGTCCACTACATGTTTCCAGTTCAAAAGCTTTGTTTACGTTTCCGTTCACGCCCCGGTATTTTTATCGGGTCATTTATCGGGTCAGTTATTGGGGCGGATTTCTTTTGGTTCACCGGAAAGACCCCGCTGATATGCATTTCCCGATTAAGAAGCTCATTTCTCTCACCAAGAAGCAGTTTCCGGTGGAAACGTTCCAGGTATCCGCTTACCCGATCTTCTGTCTGAAGAAGGTGATGATCCCCTTTTCAACATCATCACGGATCGCCGGATCATTGTGAACCTCATGGCGGAAGCCGCCGTACACCCGGGTCTCGACGCTGTGGCCGGTCTCAATCAGCCAGTTGGAGCACTCATAAAGACCGGACGCATAGGTTCCGAACGGATCCTGATCACCTCCGACGCTGTACACCGGCAGCGCCGCGGGAACCTTCTCAGCCCAGCCGGTTCCCTTGACGTCATCGATCATCAGCACAAAATCGAGCATCGCTTCGTTCGAGATCGGCCTGGTGAAGGCATCAAACGGATCCTTCGCGTGGTCCATCTGGACGTACCGGTCCTGACAGATCCACTCATTGCCGATCACCGGCTTGCCGCAGCGTTCGAACATCCAGCCCATCAGCGCCGTGCCGGCGTTCGGATCGCACTCGCCGCCATGCCCTTCCTCCACGAGTTGCTGCAGCATCGCCCTGGCCGCATCCGTCGGGAAATTTCCGCAGGTACCGCACAGGGCCGCCGCCTTCAGATCCGATCCGAAGCGCGCCATGTACTGCCTTGTGATCACGGAACCCATGCTGTGGCCGAACATCAGATACGGGAGATCCGGGAAACGGGCCGCGGTCAGATCGTGAAGCTGCTTCTCATCCTTCACCATCGTCTCATACCCGGCGCGGCCCCAGTCGCCCCACGTATTGTTCACTACAGCCGTCTTCCCGTGTCCCACATGATCATCCGCCGCAACGATAAAACCGGCGTCGACAAAAGCCCCAATCATATGGAGATAGCGGCGGGAATGCTCTCCGAAGCCATGGATCAGCTGAATGACGCCGGCCGGCTCCGCCGCCGGCACATAGATCCAGTACTGCACATCATCGCGTCCGTTGACAGATCGAAAACTCTCTTCATACAGCATATCGCACCTCCTGAGAATCCGTCATATCTCACTGCAAACCGTACTCTTATTATCCATTATTGGTGCAATACATTCAACATTCTTTGTCGTCACTTCCGTCTCTGCAGAAAATCCTTAACGTTTCGGGTCATAACAAAATCCACTCCGATCCTCCCAGTTGTTTCGCATCATTTTACATTCTCAAAATCCTCGTTCGTTCTTTCCAAGTCCTCCGCGACATTGGCTTTGGTACGGCAGGCAGTTCACACGCAGAGCATGCGTTTTTCTGTGCGTGATGAAAGTGGTTTTACTCCGACGCAGGCGGCTGAACTGCAGAAACGGATCAATGAAATTGAAAATGGCAATGTTGCCAGGCACGATCCGCTTGAGGGGTGAGTATGAGGAAACTTCTATGTATAGAAAGAGACCTTCAGGCTGATCGCAATCGCCCGAAGGTCCCTTCATAAAATGCATCCCGTATCCGGCGCGAATGGCCGAACGCCATCCGCCCTTTATCAGGCTCCGTCAGACGGAGCGATTCCGTATCACGCCTGTCTGCGCTTCCTGTCGAAGAGAATCAGCGCTATCGCTAGCAAAGCGAGACTTCCGGCCGCCAGCGGCAGCGCGGCGTTGCTCGTATCGCCGGTCTTCACGTTTCCGGTCTTCCCTGTCGTCGGCGTCGTCGGCGTCGTCGGCTTCGATACCGTCACCTTCTGGTCCGTGATCCGGATCGTGCTGCCGTTCGGATAAGTCTTGCCGTTTAGGATCAGGCTGCCGTCCTTCGCCAGCTCAAATCCGATCGGGCTGATGGTCTGGTAGCCGGACGGAGCCGTCTCCTCGGTCAGCGTATACATTCTGCCGGCCTCCATCGCGGAGGTGTTCAGCGCATGCGCCTTTCCATCGCTGGTCCATCTGTCGACTTCCTTCCCATCGGAATCGGTTGCCTTGAGCACGGCCCCGCTCAGCGGCTTGCCGTCCGGGCCCACCTTCTC